>Ga0326721_10000052_pt1 | contig 94076 bp, 78 predicted proteins | sample SGPome_FD_203951 | JGI IMG/M metagenome (GOLD analysis project Ga0326721, IMG submission 203951) | Soil microbial communities from Southern Great Plains, Lamont, Oklahoma, United States - SGP_1_2016 | ecosystem: Engineered > Artificial ecosystem > Soil microcosm > Unclassified | place: USA... | reverse complement strand
GCGTCCAGGCACGCTGGGCCAGGTCGTGGGTCAGCCGCTCGACGTAGCCGCTGCCGCCCCACGGGTCGATCACCCGGGTGGTGCCGGCCTCCTGTTGCAGCAGCAGCTGGGTGTTGCGGGCGATCCGCGCCGAGAAGTCGGTGGGCAGCGCGAGCGCCTCGTCCAGGGCGTTGGTGTGCAACGACTGGGTGTGACCCTGGCTGGCAGCCATCGCCTCGATGCAGGTGCGGACCGCGTTGTTGAAGACGTCCTGCGCGGTCAGCGACCAGCCCGAGGTCTGGCAGTGCGCCCGCATCGCCAGCGACTTGGGGGTGGCCGGTGAGAACTGCCGCATCAGCTTGGCCCACAGCAACCGGGCCGCCCGGAGCTTGGCCACCTCCATGAAGAAGTTCATGCCGATGCCCCAGAAGAACGACAGCCGCGGGGCGAAGGCGTCGATGTCCATGCCGGCGGCCAGTCCGGCGCGCACGTACTCCACCCCGTCGGCCAGGGTGTAGGCCAGCTCCAGGTCGGCGGTCGCCCCGGCCTCCTGGATGTGGTAGCCGGAGATCGAGATGGAGTTGAACCGGGGCATCCGCACCGAGGTGAAGGCGAAGATGTCGCTGATGATGGTCATCGACGGTCCGGGCGGGTAGATATAGGTGTTGCGGACCATGAACTCTTTGAGAATGTCGTTCTGGATAGTGCCGGTCAGCTGCTCGGGGGCCACCCCCTGCTCCTCGGCCGCCACCACGAACAGTGCCAGCACCGGCAGCACCGCCCCGTTCATGGTCATCGACACGCTCATCCGCTCCAGCGGGATGCCGTTGAACAGCTCGCGCATGTCATAGATCGAGTCGATCGCCACCCCGGCCATCCCGACGTCGCCGATCACCCGGGGGTTGTCGCTGTCGTAGCCGCGGTGGGTGGGCAGGTCGAAGGCGACCGACAGCCCCTTCTGGCCGGCGGCCAGGTTGCGCCGGTAGAAGGCGTTGGACTCCGCGGCGGTGGAGAACCCGGCGTACTGCCGGATCGTCCACGGCTGGGTGACGTACATGGTCGGGTACGGGCCGCGCAGGTACGGCGCGATGCCGGGCAGGCCGTCCAGGAAGTCCAGGCCATCCAGGTCGGCGGCGGTGTAGAGCGGCGGCACCTCGATGCCTTCCGGGGTGGTCCAGCCTTCCGGAGTGGTCCAGCTTGCCGAATTGTCTGGCGCGCCGGCCGGTACCTGGGGATGCCCCAGCGACAGCTCGCCGAAGTCGGGGATCATGCCGCCACCTCCAGCAGCTCGAACATCGCGGTGAGCGCGGCCACCGCGTCGCAGCCGGTGTAGACCGCGGCGTCGACGGCACCGTCGACCAGCGCCGGCGGCCCGGCGATCCAGACCGAGACCGCGCCGGCCGCCTTCAGGGCCGCGGCCAGCGTCTGGGCGTGGTCGGCATGGTCCTGGTCGGCGGCGCACAGCAGCGCCATGCCGATCGTGCCGGTGTTGTGCGTCCGGAAAGCCGCCACCAGCTCGTCCGGCTGCCCGGTGCCCACCACCGCCTCGATGCCTCCGGCGGCGAGCAGGTTGCGCGCGAAGCCCAGCCGGCCTGCGTGTGCCCGGGCCGGGCCCAACGCCGCCAGGAACACCCGCGGCCGCGCTCCGGTGGCGGCCAGCCGGGCGTCGGCGCGGTCCCGCAGCGCCTCGAACTCCTCGGCGTAGCGCCGGCGCGGCAGGCCGGCCGGCCCGGGCTGCTCGGCCGGGTACGGACGGCGGGCCAGCACGGTCTCCTCCGGCATCGCGAACTCGCTGACGCCGGTGATCGGATCCCGGCGGCGGGCCAGGTTGTCCCGGCGCGGCTGCCAGCTGTCCTGCAGCATGCCGGCCAGCATTCCGGATTCCAGCGCGGCCACCGCACCGCCGGTCCGCTCGATCGCGGTGAACTTGTCCCAGGCCACCTCGGCCAGCTGCTCGGTGATCGACTCCAGGTACCAGGAGCCGCCGCCGGGGTCGAGCACCCGGGCCAGGCTGGACTCGTCATGCAGGATCGCCTGGGTGTTGCGGGCGATCCGGCGGCCGAAGTCGTCGGGCAGCCCGAGCGCGGAGTCGAACGGCGCCACCGTGATCGCGTCCGCGCCGGCCACCGCCGCCGCGAAACAGCCGACGGTGGCGCGCAGCAGGTTCACCCACGGATCGCGCCGGGTCAGGGTCGCCGCGGCGGTGACCGCGTGCTGGCGCTGGCCGCGGCTCTGCTCCGGTGCGCCGCAGAGTTCGGCCACCCGGTCCCACAGCCGGCGGGCGGCCCGCAGCTTGGCCATCGAGGCCCACTGGTCGGCGCTGACCGCGTACCGGAACTCCAGCTGCGCCAGTGCCTGCTCGATGCCCGAGCCCGCCTCGGTCAGCGCCCGCAGGTAGGCCACCCCGACCGCGACGCTGATCGCCAGCTCGTCGGAGTCGCTGCCGCCGGCCTCGGCGTACCTGCTGGCGTCCACGGTGCCCGGCAGCAGCCGGGGGAAATCCGCGGCGGCCCCGGCCAACCGGGTCAGCACCGCCAGGTCCGGTGCGCTGCCCTGCTGGGCGGCCAGCCCGATCGGGTCCGCGCCGAGCGTGCCGGCCACCTCGGCCGGCGCCAGGTCGCGGCTGCGGACCAGGCCCAGCAACGCCTCGGCGGCGGCCTCGGTGTCTGTCCCGGCGTCCAGCGCCAGGTCCAGACGGACCCCGTCCAGCACGGCTGCCAGCGACTCGACCGGGACGCCGCCGGAGCCGACCCGCAACCAGATCGAGGACGCCCCGCCGGAGAGCTCGGCCAGCACCGCCCGGCGGGCGGCGGCCGGGTCCGGTTCGACCACTCGCTGCCGGACGTCCCAGCCGGCCCGCTCGGCGCTGGCGCCGCGGACGAACGGCGGGCGGCCCGGCAGTCCGGCAGCCTCGATCCCAACCCCGTCCGGCAGGTCGGCGGCGGTGTAGAGCGGAGCGATCCGCAGGCCGTCGTAGGTCCGATACGACAGCGCGTCCTCCGGGTGGCCGGTCGCCGGCTCGACCCCGGACTTGGCCAGCACCGCGGCCACCATCGACCGCCACTGCTCGCGGCTGGCCGCCGGGAACTCCGCGGCCAGCTCCAGGTGGGCTTCGGGCGCCGTCATAGCGCGATGTTAGAGCGAACCGGACGGCCCGAGCGCGGGGGCGTGGCCTATCTCTCCGCCGTTTCCGACGGTTGTCCACAGCACCGGACGGCCATCCACAGCGGGCGGATCTCCGCCCGGCTGCCGTCGGTGCGGCGGCTAGGCTCTGCCCCGTGACCCAGACCGGAGACCCTCTGCAGCAGCAAGCGGCCAGCGACCAGGCGGCCGGACCCGACCCAGCGCGGCTCGCCGCCGAGGCGGCCCGGGAGCTGGCCCGCCGGACCGGCGCCGAGCGGCACGACGTGGCCCTGGTGCTGGGCTCCGGGTGGTTGCCCGCGGTGGCGGCGCTGGCCGAGCGGGCCAGCGCCGACGTGGAGTTCCCCAGCACCGACCTGCCGGGCTTCCTGCCGCCGGTGGTCGCCGGGCACGCCGGCACGATCCGCTCGCTGGAGCTGGACGGCCGGCGCATCCTGGTCTTCTCCGGCCGCACCCACTACTACGAGGGCCGCGGGGTGGCCGCGGTGGTGCACGGCGTGCGGGTGGCGGCGGCCGCCGGCTGCACCGTCACGGTGCTGACCAACGGCTGCGGGGGGCTGCGCTCGGACATGCAGGTGGGCGACCCGGTGCTGATCTCCGACCACCTCAACCTGACCTTCGCCTCGCCGCTGGTGGGCCCGCGGTTCGTCGACCTGACCGATCTGTACTCGCCACGGCTGCGGGCGCTGATGCGCGAGATCGACCCGTCGCTGGCCGAGGGGGTGTACGCGCAGTTCCCCGGCCCGCACTACGAGTCCCCCGCCGAGGTGCGGATGGCCCGGGTGATGGGCGCCGACCTGGTCGGCATGTCCACCGCCCTGGAGGCCATCGCCGCCCGGGCCGAGGGCTCGGAGGTGCTCGGCATCTCGCTGGTCACCAACCTGGCCGCCGGCATCACCGGGCAGCCGTTGAACCACGAGGAGGTGCTGGCGGCCGGCAAGGCAGCCGCGCAGCGGGCCGGCGGACTGCTCGGCGAGCTGATCGGAAGGCTGTGACCGTCCTGGTCACCGGATCGGCCGGAATGATCGGCCGCTCCCTGGCCCGGACGCTGCCGCCCCTCGGCTGGCAGCTGCGCGGCTTCGACCGGGAGCGCTCGGCCGCCGAGATCGAGCAGGTGCAGGGCGAGATCACCGACCCGCGGGCGCTGGACCGGGCGATGACCGGGGTGCGGGCCGTGGTGCATCTGGCCGCCCAGGCCGTCGAGGCGCCCTGGCCGGTGATCCGCGACGCCAACCTGGAGGGCACCTACCAGGTCTTCGAGGCAGCCCGGCGGGCCGGGGTACGGCGGCTGGTCTACGCCTCCACCAACCACGCGGTCGGTTTCACGCCCCGGCCGGCCGGGCAGTCCGAATTACCCGCCGACACCCCGCCCCGGCCGGACACCCTGTACGGGGTGAGCAAGGCCTTCGGTGAGGCACTGGCCCGCTACTACGTCGACCGGTACGCCATGCAGGTCGCCTGCCTGCGGATCGGCACCTTCGCCGACACCCCGCCGGATGCCCGCTCGATGGCCACCTGGCTGTCCCCGGCCGACTGCGCGCGGCTGGTGGATGCCTGCCTGCGCACCGACCGGCTCGGCTTCGCGCTGGTCTGGGGAGTGTCGGCCAACGCGGGACGGTGGTGGTCGCTGGAGGCCGGCCACGCCCTCGGTTACCGGCCGCTCGACGACGCCGGCCGGTACCAGGACGGGCCGTCGGCGACCGGGTTCAGTGGCGAACCGCGTCCCAGCGACCAGCTGGTCGGCGGGGCGTTCACCGAAGCGTCCTTCGGCATCGACGAGGTCGCCGAGCGAGCCGGGAGAGGGCTGGGATGAGCACCGAGTTGACCGAGCTGTACCGCCAGGTCGCCGACTGGATCGCCGACGACCCGGACCCGGGAACCGCCGCGGAGCTCCAGGAGCTGCTGGCCCATGCCCAGGGCGGGAATGACGCCGCCCGGGCCGAGCTCGCCGACCGGTTCGCCGGGCCGCTGGTCTTCGGCACCGCCGGCCTGCGCGGTCCGCTGCGGGCCGGCCCGAACGGCATGAACACCGCTGTGGTCCGCCGGGCCGCGGCCGGCTTGGCGGCCCAGCTCACCGCATCCGGACGGGGCGGCGGCATCGTGGTGATCGGCTACGACGGCCGGCACGGCTCGCGGTCCTTCGCCGCCGACTCCGCGGCCGTGCTGGCCGCCGCCGGCTTCGACGCGCGGCTGCTGCCCCGGCTGCTGCCCACCCCGGTACTGGCATTCGCGGTCGGGCACCTGGGCGCGGTGGCCGGTGTGATGGTCACCGCCTCGCACAACCCGCCGCAGGACAACGGCTACAAGGTCTACGCCTTCGACGGGGCGCAGATCGTGCCGCCGATGGACGCCGAGATCGAGGCGGCGATCCGGGCCGTGGCCTCGGTGCGGTCGATCGCGCTGTCGCCGGACTACCGGGTGCTGAACGAGTCGTTGGTCTCCGACTACGTGACGGCGGTGGCTGGCCTGGTCCAGCCCGACTCGTCCCGGGCGCTGGACGTGGTGCACACCGCGATGCACGGGGTGGGCGCCGCGGTGATCCGGGCGGTGTTCGCCGCGGCCGGCTTCGCCACCCCGAGCGAGGTCGGTGAGCAGGCCGAGCCGGACCCGGACTTCCCGACGGTGAGCTTTCCCAATCCCGAGGAGCCCGGCGCGATGGACCTGGCGCTGGCGTTGGCCGAGCGCACCCGGGCCGACCTGCTGATCGCCAACGATCCCGACGCCGACCGGTGCGCGGCGGGCGTCCGGTTCCCCGGCGGCCCCGATCGCCCGGCGGGCTGGCGGATGCTGCGTGGCGACGAGGTGGGGGTGCTGCTGGCCGACTGGCTGCTGCGCCGCGGCGTGCGCGGCAGCTACGCCACCACCATCGTGTCCTCGACGATGCTCTCGGCGATGGCCGCCCGGCACGGCGTCGGCTTCGCCGAGACGCTCACCGGGTTCAAGTGGATCTCCCGGGCCGCGCCGGACCTGGTGTACGGCTACGAGGAGGCGCTCGGCTACGCGGTGGCACCCCAGCTGGTCCGGGACAAGGACGGCATCTCCGCCGCGCTGCTGGTCGCCGAGCTGGCCGCCAACCTCAAGGCCGCCGGCTCCTCCATCCCGCGCCGGCTGGCGGAGCTGACCGCCGAGTACGGCCTGCACGCCACCAGCCAGCTGTCCTGGCGGGTGAGCGACCTGGCGGTGATCGGCGAGGCGATGAGCCGGCTGCGCGGCGCGCCACCCCGGCAGCTGCTGGGCCGCGAGGTGAGCGTCACCGACCTGGCGCCGGACAACGACGTGCTGATCCTGCGCTTCGACGGCGGCCGGGTGGTGGTCCGGCCCTCCGGCACCGAGCCCAAGTGCAAGGCCTACCTGGAGCTGGTCATCCCGGTTGCTGACGCCGGACCCGCCCCGGCCGGCGGGGCCGAGCTCGCCGACGAGTCGCAGCTGATGGCGGTCGTCGGATCAGCCGAGCGGCAGGCCGAGGCCGAGCTGGCGGCGCTGGCGGCCGAGGTGACCCGGGCGGTGGGCATGGCCGAGCCGCCGGCCTGACCGGTAGCCGTCCGCTACCTCTCCAGGGTCGCGGCGGCGCGCTCGATCGCGATGCGCGCGTGCTGCAGGTCGTCCGGTTCCTGAGGCAGGTCCAGCACGAAGGTGCGGACGCCACCGCTCAGGTACGTCGCCACCGCCTGGGCCACCTCGTCGTAACTGCCCACCAGATAGGGGGTGAAGGTGTGGTGGTACCGGAACGGCACCAGCCAGTACACCTGCCCCTCGTCTTCGTCGGGGATGGGCACCGCCGCGAGTTGCGGCTGCCAGGACGACACCGAGGCCGACAGCAGCAGCTTCATCCGCTCGGCACCGTCCGGGTCGGCCGGGAACCGCTTGCGCGCGATCCGCCACGCCTCGGACGAGTCGTCACGCGCGATGATCCCGATGCCGATACCGGTGCCGAACTTGTTCTTGGGAACGTCCGGGCTGACGAAGTCCTCCGGCAGGACCGGGAAGGAGAGCTGGCTGAGGCCCAGCGCCTCCCCCGCCTGCACGCTGGCCGCCGACGAGCCGGACATGTATGACACCGGCTGCAGGTCGGCGGGCACCGGAGCGGTGAGCCGGGCCCGGCGAAAGTTGTAGTACTGACCGGCGTGGCTGACCACGTTGCCGTCCATCAGCTTCTTGATGACCGTCACGTACTCGATGAGCCGGGCGTAGCGAGCGTCGTGGGCTAGCTCGTCCGCCTGGACGGTGAGGTCGCGGCTGAACCCGCCGCTGACGAAGTTGATGTCGACCCGCCTGCCGTACAGGTGGGCCAGCGACGAGATCTTGCGGGCACACGCGAACGGGCTCATGTCTATCGGCTGTACCGCGATGAGCGGGACGAAGGTGGTGGTGTTGGCGATGGCCGCCTGGGCCGACGTCCAGGCATCCATCGAGGTGTTGTCGCTGTACAGCAGGGCGCCGCGGAAGCCCGCGTCTTCTGCCCATCTGGCGGTTTCCACCAGCTTGGCCAAATGGGACTGCTCGCGGAGACCGATGCTGGATCGGCACGTCGAGTACAGGGCAATGCCGTTCGCGGCCAGGTCCATGATTCGTCCCCTCCTTCCGGGCGTAGTTCGTGCGGTCAGAGTTGTTCGGTTTCCGACAGCGGTGCCCGGCTGGCGACACCGCTGACGGAAGGATTGGCGAGGAACTCCTGCAGACTGATCTTGATGCCGAACTGGTCTTCCAGACGTGCGACGAGAACGGCGGACAGCAGCGAGTGCCCGCCCAGGTCGAAGAAGTTGTCGTCGACGCCGACCCGCTCCACCCCGAGCACCTTGGCGAACAGCTCGCACAGCTTCTGCTCGGCCGGTGAGCTCGCCTCCCGCCCGGTTCCGCCGGTGAAGGTGGGTTCGGGCAGCGCTCGTCGATCCAGCTTTCCGTTGGCCGACAAGGGCAACGCGTCGATGACGACCACCGCGGCGGGCACCATGTAGCCCGGAAGTTCGGTAGCCACCGCGGTGCGCAGGCTGGCCGGGTCTAGCCGGCTGCCCGCCGCGGGCACCACGTAACCGGCCAGCCGCTTGTCACCCGGGCGGTCCTCCCGGACCACCACCACGGCCCGCTCCACACCCGGCTGGGCGGCCAGCACGGTCTCGATCTCGCCGAGCTCGATCCGGAATCCGCGGATCTTGACCTGCTCGTCCACCCGGCCCAGGAACTCCAGCTGGCCGTTGGGCCGCCAGCGCACCCGGTCTCCGGTCCGGTACATCCGCTCGCCGGGAGAGAACGGGCAGGCCACGAACCGCTCCGCGGTCAGCCCGGGCCGGTTGAAGTAGCCGCGGGCCAGGTTCGGCCCGGCCAGGTACAGCTCACCGGCCACCCCGACCGGAACCACGTCCAGCCGCTCGTCCAGCACGTAGGTCCGCACGTTCCACAGCGGCCCGCCGATCAGTGGTGCGTCTCCCGCCGACAGCGGCGGGCTCACCGACGCGCCGATGGTCGCCTCGGTCGGCCCGTAACCGTTGAACAGCCGCCGGCCCGGTGCCCAGGTGGTGACCAGCTCGGCCGAGACGGCCTCGCCACCGACCATCATGCATTCCACGCCCGCCAGCTGCTCGGGTGCCGCCCCGGCCAGGGCAGCCGGCGCCACCATCGCATGGGTGATCCGCAATTCCCGCAACGTCTCGGCCAGCACCGCTCCGGCCAGCGATCCCTGTTCGGGAATGACCAGGGCCGCACCGGAGGTCAACGACGACAGCACCTCCACCAGCGACATGTCGAAGCTCAGCGAGATCAGCTGCGCGAACCGGGAGCCCGGCCCGGTCCGGAAGGCGTCGACCAGGTAGGCGGCGAAGTTCGCCAGGCCCCGGTGGCTGACCACGACGCCCTTGGGCCGGCCGGTGGAGCCGGAGGTGTAGATCACGTAGGCCGGGTGGGCGATCCGCAACGGCGCCAGCCGGTCGGTGTCGGTAACCCCGCTGCTGTCCAGCCGGGCCAGCGCCGCCGCCCGGTCCGGGTCGTCGAGGAGGACGTGCCGGTCGGAGAAGGGCAGCTTCGATCCGGTCTGCCGGTTGGTGAGCACCGCGACCGGAGCCGCGTCGGTGAGCATGTACTCGATCCGGTCTGCCGGGTACGTCGGGTCGATCGGCAGGTAGGCAGCACCCGCCTTGACCACGGCCAGCACCGCGCCGATCATTTCCACCGACCGCGGCAGGGCAACCGCCACCAGCCGCTCCGGCCCGGCGCCCAGCCCCACCAGGTACCGCGCCAGCCGGTTCGACCAGGCGTCGAGCTCGGCATACGTCCACGACACGGTGCCGCACACCACCGCCTCCGCGTCCGGCGTGCGCGCCGCCTGTGCCGCGACCAGCTCCGGCAGCGCCAGCACCGGCACGTCCCGCGCCGTGTCGTTCCACCGGGTGGTGACCAGCTCCCGCTCGGCCGGCGCCAGCAGGTCCACGCCGCTGACCCGCAGCTCCGGATCGCTGGCGACCTGGTCCAACAAGCGGACCAGCCGCCCGGCCAGCGCCTGCACGGTGCCGGGGTCGAACAGGTCAGCCGCGTACTCCAGGGTGCCGTCGATCCCGTCCGGGGTGCCGTCCGCCGCGTGCCGCTGCCGGAAGGTCAGCGACAGGTCGAACTTGGCCGCCTCCACGGCCAGCGGCTCGTCCTGGGCGAGCAGGCCCGGGATGTGCCACTGCCGGTCGGCGGCATCGTCGTCGGAGGCCAGCATCACCTGGAACAGCGGGTGGTGAGCGGTGGAACGCACCGGGTTCAGCACTTCCACCAGCCGCTCGAACGGCACGTCCTGGTGGGCATAGGCGGCCAGGTCCCGCTCGCGGATCCGGCCGAGCAGCTCTCCGAAGCTCGGGTCGCCGGCCAGGTCGGTCCGCAGCACCACGGTGTTGACGAAGAATCCGACCAGGTCGTGCAGGCCTTCGTCGTCGCGGCCGGCCACCGGAGCACCGATCGGGATGTCGGTTCCGGCGCCGGACCGGGACAGCAGGGCCGCCAGCCCCGCCTGCAGCACCATGAACACCGTCACCTGGTGCCGGTGCGCCAGCTCGGCCAGCCCGGCGTGCAGGCCGGCGTCGATCCGCACCGGAACCCGCCCGCCGCGGTAGGACGGGTAGGCCGGCCGGGCTCGGTCGAACGGCAGTTCCAGCTGGTCGGGCAGTCCGGCCAGTGCCGTTTCCCAGTACCGCACCTGCCGCGCCAGCACGCTGTCGCCATCCTGGTCGGCACCCAGCATGCCGCGCTGCCACAGCGTGTAATCCGCATACTGCAACGGCAGATCCGGCCAGTCCGGGGCCTCGCCTGCCAGTCGCGCCTGGTATGCCTGCTCGAGGTCGCGCAGCAGCACCCCGACCGACCAGCCGTCACTGGCGATGTGGTGGGTCAGCAGCACCAGCACGTGCTCCTCGGCGCCCAGCGCGAACAACCAGGCCCGCACCGGCAGCTCGGCGGTCAGGTCGAAGACGTACTGGCACGCCTGCCCGGTCAGCGCGGGCAGCTCGGCCTCGGTGGCCCGGACCACGCTGAGCTCGGGTTTCGCCTGGCCGGCCGGGATCACCTGCTGGTAGGGCTGCCCGTCCAGCGCGGAGAACACGGTCCGCAACGACTCGTGCCGCGCCACCACGTCGCCCAGCGCCGCCGTCAGCGCGTCGGGATCCAGCCGGCCCCGCAACCGCCACGCGAACGGCACGTTGTACGTCGCGCTCGGCCCCTCCAGCTGACCCAGGAACCACAGCCGCTGCTGGGCGAACGACAACGGCAGCCGTTCCGGCCGGTCCGCCCGCACCAGCGGCGGTCGGGCCTGCCCGGCCTCGTCCAGCGCGCGGGCCAGCTGTTCCACCGTGGGGTTGTCGAACACCGCCCGGATGCCCAGCTCCACCCCCAGCACCGAGCGCACCCGGCTGATCAGCCGGGTCACCAGCAGCGAGTGCCCGCCCAGGTCGAAGAAGCTGTCGTCCACGCCGACCCGCTGCACACCGAGCACCTGGGCGACCAGGTCGCACAGCAGCGCCTCGGCGGGAGTGGACGGCTCCCGGCCCTCGCCGGCCGCGAAGGTCGGCGCCGGCAGTGCCCGCCGGTCGAGTTTCCTGTTCGCCGTCAACGGCAAAGAATCCAGCAGCACGACCGCGGCGGGCACCATGTAGACCGGCAGCACCCGGGCCGCGGCGGCCCGGATCCCGGCCGGGTCCAGCTGGCTGCCGGGCGTGGGCACCACGTAACCGACCAGCCGCTTGTCTCCCGGACGGTCCTCCCGGGCGATCACCACCGCCCGGCCCACGCCGGGCTGGGCGGCCAGCACCGTCTCGATCTCGGCCGGCTCGATCCGGAACCCGCGGACCTGGACCTGCTCGTCCACCCGGCCCAGGTACTCCAGGTCGCCGTCGGCGCGCCACCGCACCAGGTCACCGGTCCGGTACATCCGCTCGCCGGTTCCGAACGGGCAGGCCACGAACCGCTCGGCGGTCAGCCCGGCCTGGTTCAGGTAGCCCCGCGCCAGGCCCGGTCCAGCCAGGTACAGCTCCCCCGCCACTCCCGGCGGCACCGCAGCCAGCTGCCCGTCCAGCACGTACCCGCGCATGTTCCAGATCGGGCCGCCGATCGGCGGGGTGTCCGCTCCCGACAGCTGCCCGCTCATGGTGGCCACCACCGTCGCCTCGGTCGGGCCGTAGGCGTTGAACATCCGCCGGTCCCGCGACCACTCGGCAACGATCTCGCCCGAGCAGGCTTCACCACCGACCATCAGGCATTCCAGCCCGGCCAACTGCTGCGGAGTTGCCCCGGCCAGGGCGGCCGGTCCGATCAGCGCATGGCTGACCCGCAGCTTGGTCAGCGCATCGGCCAGCATCTCCCCGGCCAGCGGGCCGGGCTCGGGCAGAGCCAGGGCCGCTCCGGCCGGCAACGACATCAGCAGTTCCATGACCGCCGCGTCGAAGCTCAGCGAAGCCACCTGGCCCACCCGCGACTCCGGCCCGATCCCCAGCGTGTTGATCAGGAACGCGGACAGGCTGGCCACGCCCTGATGGCTGACCACCACGCCCTTGGGCCGGCCGGTGGAGCCGGAGGTGTAGATCACGTAGGCCGGATGGGCAGGACGCAACGGCGCCAGCCGGTCCGCGTCGGCCACCGCGCTGCCGTCCAGCCGGGCCACCGCCGCGGCCAGCCGCGGGTCGTCCATGTCGAGCACCGTCATGCCCGCCACGTCCGGCAGCCGCGCCGAGGTGGCCCGGTCGCTGATCAGCAGGCCGGGCGCTGCGTCGGTGAGCATGAACTCGATCCGGTCCGCCGGGTACCCGGGATCGACCGGCAGGTAGGCGGCCCCGGCCTTGACCACGGCCAGCACCGCGGCGACCATCTCCGCCGACCGCGGCAGTGCCACCGCAACCAGCCGTTCCGGCCCGGCGCCGAGGGAGATCAGGTGCCGGGCCAGCTGGTTGGACCAGGCATCGAGCTCGGCATAGGGCCAGGACGCCCCGCCCTGGACGACCGCCGGCGCGGCGGGCGTCCGGGCCACCTGGGCGGTGAACAGGTCGGGAAACACCACCGTGGGCACATCCGGCGCGCTGTTCGTCCACCGGGTGGCGACCGGGTTCGGTTCAGCCGCGGTCAGCCCTTCCACCTCACTCACGCCTGCTCGGCCCGCACCAGGCTGGCGGGCCGCATGTCCGTCCAGTGCTCTTCGACGTAGCCGAGGCAGCTCGCGCGGGAGTCGGCACCGTGCACGGCGGTCCAGCCGTCCGGAACCGCGATGCCGGCGGGCCAGATACTGTGCTGCCCCTCGTCGTTGACCAGCACCAGGTACTGGGCGTCGGCGTCCTCGAAGGGATTGGTCACAGCAACCTCATTCCGCTTGGCACGAACCGGGCGGCAGCCTCGCCCGGACACGGTTCCCCGCACCGCCTCGGGCGGCTCGCTGACCAGCCTGCCCGGCCGGGGTAACCGGCACATCTTTGCCACTGCCCATGCACAGGGGCTGGCGTCGGCCGTCCAACAGAACGCATTGAACGACCCAGTTTTGCTTCGATTACAGGGCAATTCGCGAGCAGGCGCGACCAGGGCCGGTCAGTTGTCCAGGAGCTGGTCGAGTTCGGCGACGGTGGGCGCGTCGAACAGGTCATCGATCGAGATCTCCTGCCCGATCACCGGGCTGGCCCGGCCCGCGATCAACATCGCATCGATCGACTCACCACCCAGGGCGAAGAAGTTGTCATCCACCCCGCACCGCGGCCGGGCCAGCACATCGGCAAAGATCGCGCACAGCACCTCCTGCCGCGGGGTCTCCGGCGCCCGGTAGCGCGCCAACCCGCGCAGGTCAGGTGCCGGCAACCCGGCACCGTCGGCCGGAATGGCCTCCACCACCACGAACGCGGCCGGCACCAGGGCAGCCGGCAGTTCCCGGCGGGCGTACTTGTGCAACTCGGCCAGATTCAACCCCGCCCCAGCGGGCACCACGTAGGCCACCAACACCTGCCCCAGCGGTTCCTGCTCATGGGTACGGACCACGAGATCGGCCAGCCCCGGATACCCGGCCAGCACCTCCCGCACATCCTGGACCGCAGCAGCAACCATTCCCCGCCCACCTCTCTTCTACGAACGCTCCCCAAGGTCTTGGGAAACCTTCGCAGGCCCGGGCGTGCCGGCTACCTCTCCGCTTGCGCAGATCCCCCGGGCGACGGCAAGGCTAAGGATGCACGGCCGTCCCGGGGCCAGCACTCTGGTCCTCATCGCCGATCGGCTGCTCGCCCGGCGTATCGAGCGCCTGCCACCCAGACGCCGGAAGGGAACTCCCGATGCGATCCTCCGCTGAGGCCGGGCAGATCTGCCGCCAGCTCACTGACGGGGACGGGCCCGCCATCCTGGTCGCCGACTTCCAGGCGTTCAACGGAGCACCCCGGCTCAGCCAACTGCTCAGTGACGCAGCCCCCGACCGGCGGATCTACCAGCTGGATCCGCTCGGCGCACTGACCGGGGAGCGGCGCTACGCCGCCGTGCCGGAGATGGCCGAGGAATCCGCCGCCGCGTTCGAATCCTCCGAGACCTCGGGCCAACAGGTGTTCGTGGTGGGTCACTGCAGCGCCACCGGCCTGGGCATCCGGGTCGCCAACCTGCTGGCCGGCACCCGGGACGTCACCGCCGTCCTGGTGCAGCCGAGCTGGCCGGGCACCGAACACGTCACGGAACGGTTCGCGGAGTTCCAGGGCAAGCTCGGTGCCAGCGGCCGGGCTTGTCCCGACCTGGAAGGCGATCCGCAGGACTGCGTGGCGGGCATCGAGAAGATCTTCCGCACCGGGCTGGTCGACCTGGCCACCCGGCTCGACCTGGACCCGGACCAGCCGGCCTTCACCGACCTGTTGACCACCTATCGCGGCTGGGTCTCCTTCCTGCTGGCCTGCCGCAACGACCAGCCGGCCCAGATTCCCGCCGATGGGGTCACGGTCTCGGTGCTGACCGACGAACCGGGTTTCGTGCTGCCGGGCACGGCTCCCGGGCGCTGCCGCATCACCCCGCCACCGCCGCTGGAGAAGCCCGATGCGGTGACGCCGGAGCTGGCCAAGCTCGTGCTCGAGCAGCTCGGGTAGCTGTCCGCCAGGGCAATGCGGTGCCGCGGGCAGGGGTTTTCATCCGTACCGCACTCACGAATACGCCGGCCGGGTTCGGACTTGATTGACTCTCCAGACGCTACGCACCCCAGCGGCGAACCGATGTTGCTGTCCCACCACGAAGGAGAATGAGCCTTGGTCACCACCAACGAGTCAGCCACTGGCCGCGCGGTCCTCGTCACTGGCGCGGCCCGCGGTATCGGAGGGGCCATCGCGAAGCGGTTCGCCGCGGCGGGTGACCGGGTGGCGATCCTGGACAAGCTCCCGAGCGACACCGCCGAGAAGGTGCTGGCCGAGCTCGACGGCAGCGGGCATGTCGTCGTGGAGGTCGACCTGACCGACAGCGCTGCCGTGCTGTCGGCGGTGGACTCGGCCGTCGAGCAGCTGGGCGGCCTGGACGTGCTGGTCAACAACGCCGGCGTCTTCACCGCGCACCCGCTCACCGAGGTGAGCTACCAGGACTGGCAGGAGCACTGGCAGACCACCCTGGGGGTCAACCTGATCGGCGCGGCCAACGTGACCTGGTGCGCCGTCCAGCACATGAAGGACCGCGGCGGCCGGATCGTCAACGTCACCTCGCGGGGCGCGTTCCGCGGCGAGCCGACCGGGCCGGCCTACGGGGCCAGCAAGGCAGGGCTGAACTCCCTCACCCAGTCGCTGGCGATCGCGCTGGCGCCGCACCGGATCGCGGTCACCGCCGTGGCACCCGGCTTCACCGAGTCACCCATGGCCAGGCCCTTCCTCGAGTCGCCGGAAGGTGACTCGATCAGGGCGCAGAGCCCGTTCGGCCGGGTCGGCCAGCCCGACGAGATCGCCGCCGGGGTGTTCTACCTCGCCTCCGCCCAGGCGGAGTGGGCCAGCGGCACGGTGCTCGACCTGAACGGCGCCTCCTACCTGCGGACCTGACCGAGCTGCTGGGTGCGCTGGCGAAACACGGCCTGCGCTGCGTGCCGGAGGACATCCGGTCGGCAGCGCAGGCCGTGTTCGTCGAAGCATCCGCCCGGGCGCGCCGGGCCGCGGCTGGTGTGCCGCCCGGGCTACCTGCCGTTGGCCAGCCTGGTGACGGCGTCGGCGAGCACCTCGTCCGGCAGCGAGAAGCAGGCCCGGACGTACGGGCGCTCCGGCGGGTTGAGGTAGAACGCCTCGCCGGGCACCGTACCGATCAGGTTTCGCTGCAACAGGATCTCGGCCGCCTCCACGCCGCTGGCCACGCCCAGGTCCGAGCAGTCGACGAACAGGTAGTACGAACCCTCCGGTTCGTTGGGCGACAGCCCGGCGGCCCGGAAGCCCTCGGTCAGGGTGCGGCGCTTGGCGTCGTACATCGCGCGCAGGTCGGAGAAGTAATCGTCCCCCAGCCGCAACGCCCGAACACCGAGCTCCTGCAGCGGAGTCGGCGCGCATCCCACCAGCGGGTCGGCGGCGACCCTGACCGCGCCCATCAGCTCCTCCGGGCCGCAGACGTAACCCAGCCGCCAGCCGGGAATGCTGAACGACTTCGACAGCGACGACATGGTCAGCGTCCGGCTGCCGAGGGTGCCGACCGTTGCCGGGCTCAGATGCGGGGCGGGCTTGAAGTAGATGTCCTCGTACACCTGGTCGGCGATGACGAGCAGGTCGTGTTCCTCTGCGACGGCCGACACGATCATCAGCTCCGCCTCGCTGAACCGCCGCCCGCACGGGTTGTTCGGCGTGCAGACGATCAGCGCCCGGGTCCGGTCGGTGATGGCCGCCCGCAGCGCCGCCTCGGTGATCTCCAGCTCCGGCGCGACCAGCCGTACCGGCTCCGGACGCAGCTCCAGCATCTTGAGCGCGGCCAGGTGGTAGCCGTAGAAGGGTTCGAAGACCAGGACGCCGTCACCGGGGTTCAACAGGGCGGTGAGGGTGGCCATCAGGCCGCCGGTCGCGCCGATGGTGGTCACGATCTCGGTCTCCGGGTCGACGCTCAATCCGCTGTGCCGCTTCAGCTTCTCAGCGGCGGCTTCCCGGAAGGCGGCCAGGCCGTCGGCCGGACTGTAGGTGTGGTCCAGCTGCCCGAAGTCCCGCCCGCCCTCGGCGAGCAACGAAGCAGGCGGCGGCACCTGGCACAGTCCCTGCGCGAGATTGATGGCACCCAGTTCCTGGCACCGGGCCGTCATGGTCCTGATGGCGGACTGCTGCATGCCCTGCATCCGGTTGGCGACCTCGGCCACGTTCGTCTCCCCTGCGCTCCTGGCGTCTCGCATCCGCCAGCGCCGCCCTCAGACTCGCCGCCCGGACCGGTGTTGGCCTCTTTCATGTTGTCCGGTCAGGGCATTCGATGTCGCACGGTTTGAGAAGCAACCCATCTGGCCCGCGTGCATGCTGGTCTCGATGTCATCGGTGGAGGAGAGATACATGGCTGACCAGAACGTGGTCGAGGACCTGGACGCAGAGGGCAGCAGGTTGAAAGTTGCCGTCCTGGGATCGGGGCTCATCGGCCTCGACCTGCTGGCCAAGATCGAGCGTTCGAAGTTCCTCGACTGCCAGCTGGTCGTAGGACGCGACGAGAACGGCCGGGGGCTGCGCAAGGCGGCGTCCCTCGGCTACCAGACCTCCGCCGGCGGAGCCACCTCGCTGGGCGCTGACGGGCAGGCCTTCGACATCGTCTTCGACGCCACCAACGCGATGTCGCATGTCGAGCACCATCAGCACCTGGAAGCCCTCGGAGCGCTGGTCATCGACCTGACGCCGAGCCGGATCGGCCACATGATCGCGCCGACCGTCAACGGTGCCGACGCGCTCGTGCACCGCAACGTCAGCCTGATCAGCTGCGGCGGGCAGACCGCGATTCCCATCCTGCACGCGCTCACCCGGGTGTACTCGCCCAGTTACATCGAAGTGGTGACCACGGCGGCCAGCCTGAGCGTGGGCCGGGCCAGCCGGCTCAACCTCGACGAGTACATCAGCACGACGCAGGCCGCGGTCCGCACCTTCACCGGGGCGAGCGACGTCAAGGTGATGCTCAACATCAGCCCCGCCCAGCCGCCCATCACCTTCCGGGTGGCGATCTCCATGATCGGCGACGACTTCGACGTCGACGTGATCCGCAAGCACGTGACCACGGTGGCCGAGGAGGTCCGGACGTTCGCCACCGGATTCGACATCGCCGCGTGCAGCGTGATCGACGGAAAGGCCTTCGTCGCGGTCGAGGTGAAGGCCTCCGGAGACCTGATCCCGCACTACTCGGGAAACCTCGACATCATCAACTCAGCCGCCATCTACGTCGCCGAGCAGTACGCGGCCGGCCGTGCGCCGGCAGAAAGGCCATGACCCGCTCATGAACGAGGGCAAGCAGGAATCCGCAGCAGCCGCCCGGCCGGTGACGATCTACGACCCGACCCTGCGGGACGGCCATCACGCGGTTCGCCACCAGCTCAATCGCGATCAGCTGCGCCGCTACGCCGCCGCCGCGGACGCCGCCCGCATCCCGGTGGTGGAGGTCGGCCACGGCAACGGCCTGGGCGCGTCGTCGCTGCAGGTGGGCCGGGCCGCGCTGACCGACGACGAGATGCTTTCCACGGTCCGCGAGCAGCTGACGCACAGCAAGATGGGCGCGTTCCTGCTGCCGGGCTGGGGCACGATCCACGACCTCAAGGAGGCGATCAACCACGGCGTCGACGTGGTGCGGGTCGGTGCGCACTGCACCGAGAGCGACACCATGGAACGCTACCTGGACTTCCTCCGCATCTCCGACATCGAGGCGCAGGGCGTGCTCGTGATGAGCCACATGACCACCCCCGAGCGGCTGGCCGAGGAGTGCCGGCAGATGGTGGGCTTCGGGGCATCGGCGGTCGGGATCATGGACTCCGCCGGGCACTACCTGCCCGAGGACGTCAGCGAGCGGATCGCCGCCATCGCCGGCGCGGTCGATGTGCCGGTCATCTTCCACGGGCACAACAACCTGGGCATGTCGGTGGCCAACTCGATCGCCGCGGTACGGGCCGGTGCCACCATCATCGACAGCTGCGCCCGGGGATTCGGTGCGGGCGCGGGCAATACCCAGCTCGAGGTGCTGGTTCCGGTGCTCGAGCGGTACGGCTACTCCACCGACGTCGACCTGTATGCCCTGCTGGACGCGGCTGATCTGGCCGAGCGGGAGCTGATGCCCAAGCCGCCGACGATCGACTCGGTCAGCATCGTGAGCGGGCTCGCCGGGGTGTTCTCCGGATTCAAGGCCCGGGTGTTCGACATCGCCAACGAGCTGCAGGTGGACCCGCGGGACATCTTCTTCGAACTGGGCAGGCGCCAGGCGGTGGCCGGCCAGGAGGACCTGATCATCGATGTCGCCCTGGACCTGAGCAAGCGCACGGCTTCGTAGGCAACCCGTACATCCGTCAAAGGCAGCTGGAACAAAGGACAGTGTCGGGACTTCGATGGAACACCAATCGCGGCGGAGAGCGCGCGGCGGCGCTGCCGTCCTCTGCGGGGTGGGCTACTGGCTTCCGCCGCTGGTGGTGACCAACGCCGACCTGAGCGCCCGGCTCGACACCTCCGACGAATGGATCACCAGCCGGACCGGGATCTCGACGCGGCGGAGGGTGACCCCGGACCTCTCGACGGCGGATCTGGCGACCGAAGCGGCGCAGCGGGCGATCAAGTCGGCCGGCGGCGGTGAGGTCGATGCCCTGGTGCTCGGCACCACCACGCCGGACCGGCTGTGCCCGGCGACGGCACCGGAGGTCGTGGCCCGCCTGGGGCTCGGCTACATCCCGGCCTTCGACGTCTCCGCGGTCTGCACCGGTTTCCTGTACGCGCTGGCTGCCGGGGTGGGATTCCTCGCCGCCGGCTTCGCCGAGCGGGTGGTGGTGGTCGTCGCCGAGGCCTTCTCCCGGCTGCTCGACCCGGACGACCGGACCACCGCGCCGATCTTCGGCGACGGGGCCGGGGCGGTGGTGCTGCGGCAGGGATCCCCTGACGAACCCGGTGCGATCGGCGACATCATCCTGGGCAGCGACGGTGCGCACAGCGAGCTGATCAGGGTCGGGGCCGAGGGGCCGCGGGGAGTGCTGGAGAACAGGCCGGGCTCCGGAGTGGCCCAGTACTTTCACATGGCCGGACGGGATGTCTTCCGGCACGCGGTGGAACGGATGAGCGCGGCGGCCACCGCCGCCGCGGACTCGGCCGGCTGGCGGCTCGAGGACGTGGACCGGTTCTTCGCCCACCAGGCCAATGCCCGCATCACCTCCGCCCTCGCCCACGACCTGGGCATTCCCGCGGGACGGGCGGCCGAGAACATCCGGGAGGTAGGCAACACCGCGGGTGCCTCGATCCCGATCCTGCTGGCGCAGAACGCTGCCAGCGGATACCTGGCCGCCGGGCACCGGATTCTGCTGACCGCCTTCGGCGGTGGGCTGACCTGGGGAGCGACCACCCTGACCTGGCCGGAGGTGGACGTCGTTGCCGGGCAGTAACGACTGCTGTCGCTGGAATCGTCTGGCACTGCTGGTGGGCAGCCCGTTCTGCTCGGGTAGGAGAGAAAGTGATGTATGAACTGCTGGTCGGCATCCTGGTCGAGGAACTCGAACTGAATGCCGGGGATGTCCGTCCGGACTCGAGCTGCGAGGACGTGGGCCTCGACTCGCTCGCCATGGTGGAGCTGTCGATGATCCTGCAGAAGCGGCACCACCTGCAGATCAGCGACGACGAGTTGCTCAAGACCAAGCGGGTGTCCGAGATCGTGCGCATCATGGAGGCGCGGGCCGGCTCCTGAACGGCATGGCCGCCGCCCGCCGGGCATGGCCGCCGCCCGCCGGGCATGGCCGCCGCCCGCCGGGCATGGCCGCCGCCGGCCGGGCTCAGCCTCCGGAGACCACCGGGCAGGCCCCGGTGAGCAGCCGGGCCGGCTGCGGCGTGGCCGACGTCGGACGCGGTGTGCAGCCGGTGCGGTGCAGGCCGGTGCCGTCGAACCGGTAGGTCGCCCAGAAGTTGTGGCCGCTGGCGTAGTTGGGCTGGTAGTCGTTCTCGGTGCCCAGCACGTCCAGCCAGCCGTCGCCGTCCAGGTCGGCGGCCAGCGGCCGGCCGCCGTCGAAGCTGACACTCGCCGCGCTGGGGCCGGTCAGCGTTCCGGAGCGCAGCAGCACCAGCTGCGCCACCCCGGCGTGCGAGCCGACCTCGGCCAGCACCGCGCAGTGCGCGGTGACGGCCGGGCTCGCCGGACGGCAGTCCAGCGCGGCCTCCCAGCCGAAACCGGACCGGCCCTGCCACCACTGCAGGTGCCGGCCGTCGCGCAGCAGCTCCACCACCGGGGTGCTGCGGTCGGGGATGGTCACCGCGGTCGGCGCCGCACTGGACCACAGCCGAGCGGAGTAGCCGTCGCCGAGTTGCATCGCCGGCCCGGGGGTGCACGACCATTGCCGGCACGGCGCGGCTACGTCGCCGGCCGACGGGGCTGACGGGGTTGACGGGCCGCTGCTGCCGGTCGACCGATCTCCCGCCCGCGCGGCCGGATGCCGGGCCGATCCGGCGCACCCGGCCAGCAGCAGGCCCACGGCCAGCACCGACCCGAGCAGCACCACCCGGCCGAGGCCGGGGCGTCGGCTGCGGATGCCGGAGAACGAGCTCATGAACACCTTTTCGGCAGACACCTCCCTCAACGGGAGACCTTCGTCACGATGGGAAGCGCCACCGCGTCCATTCCAACACCCGATGCAGGCGAGGTACTTGCCCCGCTCGGCATCAAGTCGGCATCAAGTCGATAACGAGCAGGCGGTCACGACGCCCGGGCCCCGGCCCGGTCGGCAGCCGGCGCCGACGACCTGCCACCCGAATGCGGCCAGTGGCCACCGGCCGGCGACGCGCTGGTGCTCGGCGCCGGTGCCAGCGCGGCGGGTACCGGCTGCTTGCCGACCTCGACGACCGACCGCAGGGTGCCGGTGACGTCGATGGCCACCTCGGCGAACAAGCCGGTATCGGCCGCGGCGATCAGCTGATCCGGCGTGCAGGCACTGCCGGCCGGTGGACAGAGGCTGCCTCCGGAGACGATCGAGGCGGTCGGGGCCAGGATCGCGGTGTAGGTGTCCGGGCTGCTGACCAGATAACCGGAGCCGTCCCCGCCCGTCCCATCCGGGTCGGCGGCGGCGAACTGGTAGGAGAACCGGCCGGTGGCCGGGTCGTAGCCACTGAGGTGGATCACCGCGTTGCCGAGCGGCCCGCTGCTCGACGGCGCCGGGGTTCCCGGGCCGCCGGCCGGCGGCCCGGCGGGGACGGACGGACCGGCCGACGACGGTGCGGGCGCCGCGGTGGCGCTGCCGGCAGGTGCCCGGGGAGCCGTCCGGGCAGCGGTGGTTGCCGCAGCGGCGGTGCCGGACGCCGCGGCAGCGCTCGACTGGCCGGCGGCCGGCAGGCTGGTGGCAGAGGCAGTGGCGGCCGGCCGGGAAACCTGCGGCCGGGCCGGGGCGGCATGCGACGGGCTGGCAGCGGCCACCACATGCTGCGGGCGGGGCGGCACGTCGTTCGAGCCGATCGCCGAGGCGGTGAGGACGGTGGCCGCCGCGGCGACCGCCACCGAGCCGCCGACCGCGGCGAGCAGCACGCCGCCGCCGAGCACGAACGGGCCCACGGCGAGCGGCCGGAGCACGAAGGGGCCGAACCCGACCGGGTGGGCCAGCAGCCACCGGGCCACGCCGCGGCGCTCGCGGGGTACCTCTTCGAACACAACGAGCTCCTGACGTTCGCCACCGGCTGCCTACTGGCTATGACGCCGTGCCCCGCGCAAACGTTGCACGGCACTCGCCTGCCAGGACGGTCAGATGTGACCACTCATCTATAGGACTCAGCTGAGGATCTGGCTAGGACCGAGCTGAGGAGTGGTCAAACATGCCAGCTGATACCGCAGGCTGCAATGACTTTTGCGACCGCAAGCAAAACGGCGGCCGGGCAACCGGCGCTAACGCGGCCCGAACTGCCGGTCGCCGGCGTCGCCCAAGCCCGGGACGATGTAGGCGTTGGCGTTGAGGCCCTCGTCGACGCTGGCGGTGAACAGCCGGCCGGCCAGCCCGCTGCGCTCCACGGCCGCGATGCCCTCGGGGGCGGCCAGCGCGCAGATGACGGTGATGTCGCTGGCCCCGCGCGAGGCCAGCAGCTCGCAGCAGTGCACCAGCGAGCCACCGGTGGCCAGCATCGGGTCCAGCACCAGCACCGGCCGGCCGGCGAGGGAGTCCGGCAGCGAGGCCATGTAGGCGGCCGGCAGGTGGGTTTGCTCGTCGCGGGCCAGCCCGACGAAGCCCATCTGGGACTCCGGCAGCAGGTTGAAGGCCGCCTCGGCCATGCCGAGCCCGGCCCGCAGCACCGGGACCAGCAGCGGTGGATTGGCCAGCGTGGTGCCCATGGTCTCGGCGACCGGGGTGCGGATCGGCAGCTGGGTGACCGGCAGCTCCCGGGTGGCCTCGTAGACCAGCAGGGTGGCAAGCTCGCGCAGCGCCGCCCGGAACTCGGCGTTGCTGCTGGTCTCGTCCCGCATCACGGACAGGCGGGTTCGCACGATCGGATGGTCCACGACGACGGTCTGCACGCGGCAGAGCCTAGCGGCGGCACCCGCCGGTCCGCCGCCGGTTCGCCGAGGCACGACGCGGTACCGGCGCACGACCTAGACTGGCCCCCGTGAGCCTCACCCTGAGCCAGCCAGCAGCCTCGGGCCTCGCCGACGCCAGTCGCGACGACGCCTCGCTGCGCCGATTCCTGCACGGCCTGCCGGGCGTCGACCAGGTGGGCGCCGAGGCGCGTGCCGCGGCACTGGCGACCCGCAGCATCAAGACCACCGCCAAGGCATGGGCGATCGACACCGCCATCCGGATGGTGGACCTGACCACGCTGGAGGGCTCGGACAGTCCGGGCAAGGTGCGCTCGCTGTGCGCCAAGGCGATCCGGCCGGACCCGTCGGACCCGAGCGTGCCGTCCGTCGCCGCGGTCTGCGTCTACCCCGACCTGGTGGAGGTGGCCGTCCGTGCGGTACGCGGCACCGGGGTGCAGGTGGCCTCGGTCGCCACAGCCTTCCCGTCCGGTCGGGCGGCCCTGGCCACCAAGCTGGTCGACGTCGCCGAGGCGGTCGCGGCCGGCGCGACCGAGATCGACATGGTGATCGACCGGGGCGCGTTCCTGGCCGGGCGCTACCTGAAGGTGTTCGAGGAGATCGTGGCGGTCAAGCAGGCCTGCGGGAACGCGCACCTGAAGGTGATCCTGGAGACCGGCGAGCTGGTCACCCTGGACTCGGTCCGGCGGGCGTCCTGGCTGGCCCTGCTGGCCGGCGGCGACTTCATCAAGACCTCGACCGGCAAGATCAGCCCGGCCGCCACCCCGCCGGTGGCGCTGGTGATGCTGCAGGCGGTCCGGGACTTCGCGGCCCGCACCGGCGAGGTGCGCGGGGTGAAGCTGGCCGGCGGGATCCGCACCAGCAAGGAGGCGATCCGCTACCTGGTGATGGTCAACGAGGTGGCCGGGCAGCGCTGGCTGGATCCGGCCTCGTTCCGGTTCGGCGCGTCCTCGCTGCTCAACGACCTGCTGCAGCAGCGGCACAAGCTGACCACCGGTGCCTACGACGGCCCCGACTACGTCTCGATCGACTGAGGTAGCAGATGACCGACCAGCCGACCGCCGTGCCCGCCGCCGGGCAGCCGACCGGGCTGCCCGCCGAACGATCCGGCGCCAGTCCGTTCAGCTACGCACCCGCGCCGGAGTCCCGCGCGATCGCCCGGCTCAGGCCCTCATACGGCATCTTCGTCGACGGCGAGTTCCGCGACGGCCGGGGCGAGGCGGTCAAGACCATCAACCCCGCCTCGGAGGAGCCGCTGGCCGAGGTCGCCGAGGCGAACGCCGCCGACGTCGCCGACGCGGTGGTCGCCGCCCGGCGCGCCTACGAGGGCACCTGGTCGCGGCTGCCGGGCTCGGAGCGGGCGAAGTACCTGTTCCGGATCGCCCGGGCCATCCAGGAGCGGGCCCGGGAGCTCGCGGTGCTGGAGTCGCTGGACAACGGCAAGCCGATCAAGGAATCCCGCGACGTCGACGTCCCGCTGGCCGCGGCGCACTTCTTCTACTACGCCGGCTGGGCCGACAAGCTCGGCTACGCCGGCTTCGGGCCGGCTCCCCGGCCGATCGGCGTCGCCGGCCAGATCATTCCGTGGAACTTCCCGCTGCTGATGGCGGCCTGGAAGATCGCCCCGGCGCTGGCCACCGGCAACACCGTGGTGCTCAAGCCGGCCGAGACCACGCCGCTGACCGCGCTGACGCTGGCCGAGATCATCGCCGAGTGCGACCTGCCGCCCGGCGTGGTCAACGTGCTGGCCGGCGGGCCGGCGGTCGGCCAGGCGCTGGTGGAGCAGCCCGGCGTGGACAAGCTCGCCTTCACCGGCTCGACCGCGGTGGGCAAGGAGCTGCAGCGCTCGGTGGCGACGTCCGGCAAGCGGCTGTCGCTGGAGCTGGGCGGCAAGGCGGCCAACATCATCTTCGACGACGCGGCCATCGACCAGGCGGTCGAGGGCGTCGTCAACGGGATCTTCTTCAACCAGGGCCACGTCTGCTGCGCCGGCTCCCGGCTGCTGGTGCAGGAGTCGGTGCACGACGAGGTTGTCGCCGCCCTGCAGGACCGGCTGCAGACGCTGCGGCTGGGTGACCCGCTGGACAAGAACACCGACATCGGGGCGATCAACTCCGCGGCCCAGCTGGCCCGGGTCCGGGAACTGGCCGACGTCGGCGAGGCCGAGGGCGCCACCCGGTGGTCGCCGGCCTGCACCTTGCCGGACCGGGGTTTCTGGTTCCCGCCGACGGTGTTCCTCGGCGCCAACCAGGCCAGCCGGATCGCCCAGGAGGAGATCTTCGGGCCGGTGCTGACGGTGCTGACCTTCCGCACCCCGCAGGAGGCGGTGGACAAGGCCAACAACACCCCGTACGGGCTGTCGGCCGGCATCTGGACCGAGAAGGGGTCGCGGATCCTCTGGATGGCCAACCGGCTGCGAGCCGGGGTGGTGTGGGCCAACACCTTTAACCGGTTCGACCCGGCCTCGCCGTTCGGTGGGTACAAGGAGTCCGGCTACGGACGCGAGGGTGGCCGGCACGGCCTGGCCGCCTACCTCGAAGGCGAGGTCTGAGATGGCCAAGTCCAAGCACGAGTCTTCGGAGAACGGGGCCGAGGTGGCCGGCCGGCTGGCGGTCCGCAAGACCTACAAGCTCTACATCGGCGGGGCGTTCCCCCGGTCGGAGTCCGGCCGGTCCTACCCGGTCACCGACCCGTCCGGCACGCTGCTCGCGCACGCCGCACAGGGTTCCCGCAAGGACCTGCGCGACGCGGTGACGGCGGCCCGCAAGGCGTTTGCCGGCTGGTCCGGGGCCACCGCCTACAACCGCGGCCAGGTGCTGTACCGGATCGCGGAGATGATGGAGGGCCGGCGCGAGCAGTTCGTCGCCGAGGTGCGGGCCGCCGAGGGCGGCTCGGCGGACGAGGCCGCCGCGCAGGTGGACGCCGCGATCGACCGCTGGGTCTGGTACGCCGGCTGGAGCGACAAGTACGCCCAGGTGGTGGGCGGTTCCAATCCGGTGGCCGGGCCGTACTTCAACTTCTCGCTGCCCGAGCCGTCCGGCGTGGTGGGCATCGTCGCGCCGCAGGAGTCCTCGCTGCTCGGTTTCGTCTCGGTGGTCGCGCCGGCGCTGACCACCGGCAACACCGTGGTGGTGCTGGCCTCGTCCGAGCGCCCGCTGCCGGCCGTCTCGCTGACCGAGGCGCTGGCCACCTCGGACCTGCCGGGCGGGGTGCTCAACCTGCTCACCGGGTCGGTGGCCGAGCTCGCGCCGTGGCTGGCCGGCCACCGCGACGTCAACTGCCTGGACCTGACCGGGGTCGAGCCCGCCGACCGGGTGCCGCTGGCGCGGGCGGCGGCCGACACCGTCAAGCGGGTGCTGGCACCGGCACCGCTGGACCTGGCCGCCGAGCCCGGCATGTCCCGGCTGGCTGCCTTCGTCGAGACCAAGACGGTCTGGCACCCGCTGGGCGTCTGAGGCGTCCCTGGCCAGGCAACTATTCCTGCAGGGTGCAGAAATAGTTGCAAGCCGTCAGCCGGGTGTTCTCGGGCCCGGCGTCGGCGAAATCGCGTTCACCGGCTAAGTTGCCTGTCATGCCGTCTTTCGTCGATCCGATCGTCGCCGTGTCGCTGTCCGCCAACGGTCGTACCGGCCTCACCCTGTTCGCCCCGCCCTGGGAGGACGCCGACGGTGAGGAGTGGCAGGGCTTTCTCGGCGACGGTGCCAAGATCGTGCTGCTCGGCACCCCGGACGAGCTCAACACCTGGCTGGGCGACAACCCCGACCACGACCTGGCCGACCACCCGGCGTGGCCGGCCTTCGTCAACCAGGGCAAGCGCGCCCTGACGCCGGCTGCCGAGGCGCACTACGACTTCGACCGGGTCTACGAGCTCGCCGCGGGCGAGCCGGACGCCGAGACGGTCTCCGAGCTCGCCGACACCGTCGACATGGCCGCCCGGGTTGCCGACTGCTGCGAGGACGGCATGCTGCGCTCGCTGCTGACCGGGACCCGGGAGTACGCGCTGCTGGTCGAGGGCGAGACCGGCTACTCCGGCAGGGACGGCTCGGCCGAGTGGTCCGCGCTGGGCGACGTGATCGCCGGCAGCTGGGAGCGCGCGCTCGGCCGGATCGAGTCCTGGCTGCGGTGGGAGGGCTCGTCCGCCGTTCCGGTGCCGGCCGCCGAAGACAGCGCCTCCGAAGACCTCGATGCCGAGTCCAGCTGAGCACACCGCGGCCGAAGCCGGCCGGCTGCTGGCCGACGGGACGCTGACCGCCCGGGAGCTCAGCGACTTCTACCTCGACCGGATCTCCCGGCTCGACCCGCAGCTGAACGCGGTGCTCGCCGTGGACGCCGACGGTGCCCGGGAAGCAGCCGAGGCCAGCGACGCCCGCCGCCGGGCCGGCATTCCGCTCGGGCCGCTGGACGGCGTGCCGGTGCTGATCAAGGACAACATCGAGGCCGTCGGGCTGCCCGGCACGGCCGGCTCCCGGGCACTGCTCGGCTCGCCACCGGACCGGGACGCCCCGCTGATCGAGCGGCTGCGCGGTGCCGGCCTGGTGCTGCTGGGGGCTACCAACCTGTCGGAGTGGGCCAACTTCCGCTCGACCGCCTCCACCAGCGGCTGGAGCGCGGTCGGCGGGCAGACCCGCAACCCGTTCGACCCGGGCCGCAACACCTCCGGCTCGTCGTCGGGGTCGGCGGCGGCGGTCGCGGCGGGCTTGGTCCCGCTGGCGGTCGGGACCGAGACCGACGGCTCGATCGTCTCGCCGGCCGGGGTGTGCGGGGTGGTGGGCTTCAAGCCGACCCTCGGCCGGGTTCCCGGCGCCGGCATCGTGCCGATCAGCTCCCGGCAGGACACCGCCGGGCCGATGGCCCGGACCGTCGCCGACGCAGCAGCGCTGTTCGCGGTGCTGGCCGGCGGGATCCCGCGGTGGCCGCAGCCCGGGTCGCTGGCCGGCCGCCGGGTGGCGCTGTGGCGACCGGACGGGATGACCGACGAGGTCACGGCGACCTTCGACGCGGTGGCCGAGCGGCTGCGCCAGGCCGGCTGCACGCTGGCCGAGACCCGCGCGGCGACGTCGAGCCCGTTCGAGGACGCCGAGTTCGCCGCGCTGCTGGCCGAGTTCTCGGTGGAGCTGCCGGCCTACCTGCGGGCCCGGCCGGGTGAGCATCCGCGCGAGTGGGACGAGCTGCTGGCCTTCAACCGGGCCGACGAGGTGGAGCTGTCCCGGTTCTCCGACGAGATCTTCGGGCTCTGCGCGGAACTCGAGGGCGGGGTCGAGTCCGAGGAGTACCGCCGGGCCCGCGACACCGCCGACAGCGCCTGCCGGCAGGCGCTGGCCGAGGTGCTCGGCGATGCCGAGTTCGCGCTGGCGCCCACCAACTCCCCGGCCTGGCCGATCAGCTACGGCGGGCCGGACGAGCACGGCCTGCTCACCTCGTCGCTGTGTGCGGTGACCGGCGCGCCGTCGGTCAGCCTGCCGGCCGGCACCGGGTCCGGCCTGCCGATCGGGGTCAGCGTGCTCGGCCGGCGCGGCGACGACGAGCGGCTGCTGGCCTTCGCCGCCGACCTGCAGGCCGTCCTACCGGTGCCGCGTTTTCCGGAGCTGTAGCGAGTGGGCGGCGATCTGCCGGCCAGGACGGTCGGCATCGACCTGGCCGGCAGCTACAAGCGGACCGCGGTGTGCCAGGTGGACTGGCTGCCCGGCGAGGTGCGCATCGAGTTTCCGGAGGACTGTGAGGACCCAGCGCTCGTCGCGCTGCTGGTAGACAACATCCGGGCCGGGCACTGGATCGGCATCGACTGCCCGCTGGGCTGGCCGGTGGACTTCGTGGACACGGTGGTCGCCCACAACACGCGTGCCGCGCTGCCGTCACCGTCCGCGCTGATCCGCCGGTCCGGGCATAAGGTGCTCAATCCGCTGCTGTACCGGATGACCGACGAGGTGATCTGGAACCTGACCGGGTCCCGGCCGCCGCTGTCGGTGGCGGCCAACCTGCTCGGTGTGGTGGCGCTGCGCTGTGCCCGGATCCTGGCCGCTGTCGAACGGGAGTGCGGCCGGCCGATCGACCGGGCCGGCGGTCCGGTCGTGGAGGTGTATCCCGCGGCGACCCTGCGCACCTGGCAGTTGACCGGCCGGGACAGCTACAAGCGGCCGCAAGCGCGGCCGGCCCGGCGGGCCATCCTCGAGCTGTTGCAGCAGGCGCTCGGCGTGCGGTTCGCGGCCGAGGTGGCTGAACGCTGCCTGGTCAGCCACGACTCGCTGGACGCGCTTCTCGCCGCGTTCGCCACCCGGGCGGCCGCGCTCGACAGGACGCACCTTCCGGAGAGCGGCACCGAGACCGAACGTGCCGCAGTGGAGGGTTGGATTCACCTGCCGGCTTGCTCGCCGCGGGAACTGCTGGAGTGCATTACAGGTTGAGCGCGGCGTAGCCGGGCTTGATCTGGCCGTTGATGATGGCCAGCCGGTCGTCGAACGGGATGAAGGCGCTCTTCATGGCGTTGATGGTCAGCCACTGCAGATCCGTCCAGGTGTAGCCGAACGCCTCGGACAGCAGGGTCATTTCCCGGGTCATCGACGTCCCGCTCATCAGCCGGTTGTCGGTGTTGACGGTGACCCGGAAGTGCAGCCGGCGCAGCAGGCCGATCGGGTGCTCGGCGATCGAGGCCGCGGCACCGGTCTGGATGTTGGACGACGGGCACATCTCCAGCGGGATCCGCTTGTCCCGGACGTACTGCGCCAGCCGGCCCATCTCGGCCGAGGCGACCTGCTCCTCCAGGCCGCCGGCCGAACCGGCGGTGGAGATGTCGTCGATGATCCGGACCCCGTGGCCGAGCCGGTCCGCGCCGCACCACTGGATCGCCTCCCAGATCGAGGGTAGCCCGAACGCCTCGCCGGCATGGATGGTGAAGTGGAAGTTCTCCCGGCGCAGGTACTCGAAGGCGTCCAGGTGCCGGGTGGGCGGGAAGCCGGCCTCCGCGCCGGCGATGTCGAAGCCGACCACGCCGCGGTCGCGGTAGGCCACCGCCAGCTCGGCGATCTCGCGGGACCGGGCGGCATGCCGCATCGCGGTGAGCAGTGAGCCGATCCGGATGGAGTGGCCCTGCTCCGCGGCGGCCTGGGTGCCGTGCGCGAACCCCTCCAGGGTGGCGTCCACCACCTCGGCCAGGCTCAGCCCGTCGCCGACGTGCTGCTCGGGCGCCCACCTGATCTCGGCGTAGACCACGCCGTCGGCAGCCAGGTCCTGCGCGCACTCGCTGGCCACCCGGTGCAGGCCCTCCCGGGTCTGCATCACCGCCACGGTGTGGTCGAAGGTCTCCAGGTAGCGGACCAGGGAGCCCGAGTCGGCTGCCTCGACGAACCACCGGCCGAGCTCGGCGGCGTCGGTCGAGGGCAGCTTGTGGTACCCGATCGCGGCGGCCAGGTCGATGATGGTCTGCGGTCGCAGCCCGCCGTCCAGATGGTCGTGCAGCAGCACCTTGGGGGCGGTCCGGATGGTGGTGGGGTTGAGTTCGGCAGGCATGGGGCCACGCTAGTCGCCCGGCCGCCGGCGCCGCTGGCGACCACGTCGCACCGGCGGCGAGCCGGGACGCCCATGACCGCGGGCAGCCGGGCGGCGAGCAGCAGCAAACCACTCGGGCAGCCGGGGGCGCGGGCCTAGACTTCCCCTTATGACCGCACAGACGCAGCCGAACTCCGACGACACCGAACTGGCAGTGCCCGCACCTGAGGCCGCGACCGGCCCGAGTTCCGCCGAAGGCACCGGTTCGCACGACATCCCGCTGTCCGGCGAGCTGGCCAAGGCGATGGCCGCGAACTGGGGGCCGGCCCCGGCGATGCCGCATCCGGCCAGCCGGGCCGGGACGCCGTCGGCGGGCGCGGCCACCTTCGCCCGCAACCGGGCGGCGCTGTCGGCGGCTTTCGGCGGCCAGCTGCTGGTGATCCCGGCCGGCCTGCCCAAGGTGCGCGCCTACGACACCGACTACAGCTTCCGGGCGTTCTCCGGCTTCACCTGGCTGACCGGTGAGACGGTCGAGGGTGCGGTGCTGGTGCTCGTCCCGTCCGGGGCCGGGCCGGAGTCCGGGCACACCGCGACGCTCTACGTACGGGAGTACGACGGGCCGGGCACGCCCGGCTACTTCACCAACCGGGCCTACGGCGCGCTGTGGGTGGGCAACGTGCCCACCGCCGCCGACACCGAGACGGTGCTGGGCCTGGCCACCCGGCCGCTGGCCGAGCTGCGCCGCGACCTGGAGGCCCACCGCGGCCGGCCGGTGCTGGCGGTGCGCGGGGTGGACGCCAGCGTGGACGCGCTGCTGCCCGGCACCGAGGCCGGCCGGTTGCCGCAGATCCTGGACGAGCTGCGGCTGGTCAAGGACGACTGGGAGATCAGCCAGCTGCAGGCGGCCTGCGACGCCACCTCGCGCGGCTTCGCCGATGTGGTCGCCGAGCTCCCGGCGGTGCTGGCGGCCGGCGGCCGGCGCGGCGAGCGCTGGCTGGAGGGCACCTTCTGGCGGCGGGCCCGGTTCGAGGGCAACGAGGTGGGCTACACCTCGATCGTGGGCGCCGGGCAGCACAGCACCACGCTGCACTGGTGGCGCAACGACGGCGACCTGGCCGACGGCCAGCTGCTGCTGGCCGACATGGGCGTCGAGGTGGACTCGCTGTTCACCGCCGACGTCACCCGCACCATGCCGGTGAACGGCACCTGGACCGACGCCCAGCGCAAGATCTACAACGCGGTGCTGGAGGCCCAGGAGGCCGGCATCGCCGAGGTCAAGGCCGGCGCGGACTTCCTGGCCGCCAACCGGGCGGCGATGTGGGTGCTGGCCGACCACCTGCACCACTGGGGGGTGCTGCCGGTGACCGCGGACGTCTCGTGCGCCACCGACCCGGACGCCCCGGGCGCCGGGCTGCACCGCCGCTACACCCTGCACGCGGTCAGCCACATGCTGGGCATCGACGTGCACGACTGCGGCACCGCCCGGACCGAGCTGTACAAGGAGGGCCCGCTCGGCGCCGGTTACGTCCTCACGGTCGAGCCGGGGCTGTACTTCCAGCCCAACGACCTGTCGGTGCCGGCCGAGTGGCGAGGCATCGGGGTCCGGATCGAGGACGACATCCTGGTCACCGACGGCGCACCGGTGAACCTGTCCGGCGGGCTGCCGCGCCAGCCGGACGAGGTCGCCGCCTGGATGCGGGACGTGCAGTCGCGGCCGGCCGGCCTGACGCTGCCGGGCCACTAGCAGCTCGAGACCCGTGACCTCAGCTTTTGCCGGTGACCTGGTGGTGCCGCCGGGGCGCGGCATACCGGACGGCCTGACGGTGCCGGCCGCCGAGCTGACCGAACGGTTCTCCCGCTCGTCCGGGCCCGGCGGGCAGGGGGTCAACACCACCGACAGCCGGGTGGAGCTGCGCTTCGACGTCCGGCAGTCCGGTGCGCTGACCGAGCAGCAGCGGGCCCGGGTGCTGGCCTACCTGGCACCCCGGCTGGTGGACGGGGTGCTGTCGATCACCGCGGCCGAGCAGCGCTCCCAGCTGCAGAACCGGCAGGCCGCCCGGGCCCGGCTGGTGCGCTACCTCAGCGAGGCGCTGGCCCCGCCGCCTCCGCCGCGCCGGCCCACCCGGCCCTCGCGCGGGGCCCGGCAGCGCCGGCTGGACGTGAAGAAGCAGCGCGGCCAGATCAAGGCCGGCCGGGCCCGGGTGCGCACGCCCGACGACTGATCCGGCGGCGTCGACCCAGCGCCGAATCAGCGCCGAATCAGGGGCAGCTTCAGGTTGATCCGCATCGCCGCCTGAGCCGACGCCGGAACCCAGCCGTCAGGACGGCCCGGTGCGCTCGCCGTTCTCCCGGGCCGGGCTGGCGGACCCGGCTGCCGCCTCGGTGGCAGTGGCATCCGGATCGGCCGGCACGACCGCACCCCCGGCGGGCTCAGCAGCATCCACGGCAGCACCTTCGGCAGGCTCAGCACCAGCCCCGGCCGGCTCGCCCTCCTTGGCCGGCTCGCCGCCCCGGTAGCCGGGAAAGCGCTCCGGCAGCCGGCGGAGGTGGCCGGCCATCGAGCGGTACAGCAGGTAGGTCGCCACCACCAGCAGCAACACCACGAACAGCCCGATCGGGCTGCCCTTGCCGGCGTCGGAGTCGGCCAGCGGCGCCGTCGCGGCCAGCGGAATTGCCACAACCGGCAGGCTCACGGTGCGGGCACCCGCTCCCGCACCCCGGCGAACAGGTCGTCCTCGGGAATGTCGGTGTCGACCAGCGAGCGGGCCAGCTCGAACTGCTCCCAGGGAAAGACCTCGCGCTGGACGTCCAGCGGCACCTTGAAGAACCAGCCCTGCGGGTCCACCTGGGTGGCATGCGCGATCAGCGCGGCGTCCCGCTGCTCGAAGTAGTCGGAGCAGAGGATGCGGGTGGTCACCTTCGGCATCCGCATGGTGGCAGCCCGCTCCTCCCAGCTGGCCAGCCACTCCTGGTACGGCGACTCGATGCCGCGCTCCACCAGCGCGTTGTGCATGGCCTCCACCCGCTCGCGGGTGAACGACACGTCGTAGTAGAGCTTGAGCGGCTGCCAGGGCTCTCCGGTGCCGGGGAACGCCTCCGGGTCGCCGGCCGCTTCGAAGGCCGCCACCGACACCTCATGGCAGCGGATGTGGTCGGGGTGCGGGTAGCCGCCGTTCTCGTTGTAGGTGGTCATCACGTGCGGCTGGAACCGCCGGACCACCTCGACCAGCGCCCGGGTCGCCTCCTCCAGCGGCACCAGCGCGAAGCAGCCCTCGGGCAGCGGCGGCAGCGGGTCGCCCTCGGGCAGTCCGGAGTCGACGAAGCCCAGCCAGTGGTGGGAGACCCCCAGGGCCCGGACCGCCTGCGCCATCTCGGCCCGGCGGATCTCGTGGATGTTCGCCTCGATCTCCGGACGGCCCTTGAGCGCGGGGTTGAGCACGTCGCCGCGCTCCCCGCCGGTGCAGCTGACCACCAGCACCGCGGCACCCTCGTCGACGTAGCGGGCCATGGTGGCCGCACCTTTGCTGGACTCGTCGTCGGGGTGGGCGTGCACGCACATCAGCCGCAACTGCTCGCCGGAATCTGCCACGGCGGCTGCCGCGGCCGGGCCCTGGGCGGCAGACGGGCCGCGGAACGACGGTTCGGAGGTCACGGAAACGGAAGTATCTGGCACCCTGCCATTGTTCCCGATGGGCCTGACAACCCCCACTCCTGGGGCTGCCGAGGCGCCGTGGACGGGCCTGGCGAGGTCCGCCGTTTTCGCGGAACCGCCCGCCGCGGTGTTACGTTCTACAGCTTCAGACACATCACTTGCACCTTTTACCGGCACTGGCCGCCACAGCCCACTGGCCGGCGCAGCATAGGGAGTCACACCGTGAGTACCGAAACCTCGTCGACCACCTGGCTCACTCAGGAGGCCTACGACCGCCTTTCGAGGGAGCTCCAGCAGCTGATCGACAACCGGCCGGCGATGGCCCAGGAGATCAACGCCCGCCGCGAAGAGGGCGACCTGCGGGAGAACGGTGGCTACCACGCGGCCCGCGAGGAGCAGGGCAAGCAGGAGGGCCGGATCGCCCAGCTGACCCAGTTGCTGCGCGATGCCAAGGTGGGCGAGGCGCCTACCAGCGAGGGCACCGCGGGTCCCGGCATGGTGGTCACCGTGCGGTTCGACGACGAGGACGAGGAAACCTTCCTGATCGGCTCCCGCGAGGAAACCGGCACCACCGACCTCGACGTGTACTCCTCGGCCTCGCCGCTGGGCCAGGCGCTGGCCGGCGCCAAGGAGGGCGAGCAGCGCTCCTACTCCACCCCGACCGGCAAGACCGTCACGGTCACCCTGCTGAGCGCCAAGCCCTACCGAGGCTGACTGGGGCTGACTGGGCTGACCGCTTCCTCCGTCCGGACGTAGCCGAAAACCGGCAGGCGTCGTAGCGTCGATCGGGTGACTACCGCACCAGAGATCACCACGCTTGGCCAGTTGCGCGCATCCGGGCACGTGCACCGGGTGGTCAAGGCCGAGATCCGGCAGAACCTGATCGCCCGGTTGGCGGCCGGGCTGCCCACCCTGCCGGGGATCGTCGGCTTCGACGACACCGTGGTCCCCGAGGTCGAGCGGGCCCTGCTGGCCGGCCACGACCTGGTGCTGCTCGGCGAGCGCGGGCAGGGCAAGACCCGGCTGATCCGGACGCTGGTGGGGCTGCTCGACGAGTGGACGCCGGTGATCGCGGGCTCGGAGCTCAACGAGCACCCGTACGCCCCGATCACCCCGGCGTCCCGCCGGATGCTGGCCGAGCTGGGCGATGACCTGCCGGTGAGCTGGAAGCACCGCAGCGAGCGGTACGGCGAGAAGCTGGCCACCCCGGACACCTCGGTCGGCGACCTGATCGGCGACGTCGACCCGATCAAGGTGGCCGAAGGCCGCTCGCTGGGCGATCCAGAAACGGTGCACTACGGCCTGGTGCCGCGCACCAACCGCGGCATCTTCGCCGTCAACGAACTGCCCGACCTGGCCGAGCGAATCCAGGTGGCGATGCTCAACGTGCTCGAGGAGCGCGACATCCAGGTGCGCGGCTACCAGCTGCGGCTGCCGCTGGACCTGCTGCTGGTGGCCAGCGCCAACCCGGAGGACTACACCAACCGCGGCCGCATCATCACCCCGCTCAAGGACCGCTTCGGCGCCGAGATCCGCACCCACTACCCGATCGAGCTCGACGACGAGCTGCGGCTGATCGCCCAGGAGGCGGCGGTGCTCTGGGACGGTGAGGACGCCGCTGCCGAGACCACCGCGCACGGCGCCCCGCTGGTTCCCTCGCACCTGCTGGAGGTGGTGGCCCGGTTCGCCCGCAACGTGCGCGACGCGCCCCAGGTGGACCAGCGCTCGGGGGTGTCGGCCCGGTTCGCGATCGCGGCGGTCGAGACGGTGGCGGCCTCCGCGGTCCGGCGGGCCGCCATCAACGACGAGCCGGTGGCGGTGGCCCGGATCTCGGACCTGCCCGCGATCGTGCCGGCCTCCCGCGGCAAGGTCGAGTTCGAGGACACCGACGAGGGACGCGAGTTCGAGGTGCTGGAGCACCTGCTGCGGCGGGCGGTCGCCGAGACCGGCCGGGCCCGGCTGGCCGGGCTGGACCTGCGGCCGCTGCAGCAGAAGTTCGACTCGGGGCTGCTGGTGGAGTCCGGCGACACCGTCTCGGCGGACAAGCTGCTGGAGCAGCTGGGCAGCATCCCCGGCCTGGCCGTCCTGCTCGAGCGGCTGGAACCGGACAGCGTGCACGAGGGCCCGGCCACCGTGGGGATCGCCGCCGCCGCCGTCGAGTTCGCCCTGGAGGGGCTGTACCTGAACAAGCGGCTGGCCAAGGAATCGGCCGGCGGCCGCACGGTCTACGGCGCATGAGGGACACGGCATGAGCGAGCATCGAGCGGAGCGAGGAGCGCAGCGAATGCCGGCGATGAGCGCTCGCGCGAAGAGCGGTGCAGCATGAGCGAGCATCGAGCGGAGCGAGGAGCGCAGCGAATGCCGGCGATGAGCGCTCGCGCGAAGAGCGGTGCAGCATGAGCGTCCGCTACGGCGCCTGGCACGGCGGGCCCGATCCGCTGGAACCGCCCTACGACATCCGGGAGGCGCTGGACGAGATCGGCGAGGACGTGCTGCGCGGCATGTCGCCCCGCGCCGCGTTGAACCGGCTGATGCGCTCCGGGGTGGACGGCCGCAGCGGCCTGGACGCGTTGCGCCAGCGGGCCCGCAACCAAGCTCGCAAGCTGCGCAACTCCAACCGGCTGGACGGCACCCTGGACAAGGTGCGCCAGCTGCTGGACCAGGCGTTGGACAGCGAGCGCGCGGCGCTGTTCCCCGACCCGTCCGACTCGGCACGGCTGGCCGAGAGCGAGCTCGATGCGCTGCCGTCCGACACCGCGCGGGCCGTCCGGCAACTGGCCGACTACCAGTGGCGCTCCCCCGAGGCCGCCGCGGCGTACCAGCAGATCTCGGACCTGTTGCGTTCGGAGGTGCTCGACGCCCAGTTCGCCGGGCTGCGCGACGCGCTGGCCAATCCGGATCCGCGGGCCATGGAGCAGATCCGGCAGATGCTCGCCGACCTCAACGACATGCTGGACGCCGACGCCCGCGGCGAGCACACCGACGCCGACTTCGCCGAGTTCATGGCCAAGCACGGCCAGTTCTTCCCGGACAACCCGGCCAATCTCGCCGAGCTGGTCGACTCGCTGGCCCGGCGGGCGGCGGCGGCCGAGCGGCTGATGAACTCCCTCACCCCGCAGCAGCGTGCCGAGCTGGGCGCGCTGATGGACCAGGCGCTGAACCAGGCGGGCCTCGGCGAGCAGCTGAACCGGTTGCAGGCTTCGCTGCGCGCGGCACGTCCGGACCTGCCGTGGGGTGGCTCGGAACGCATGTCGGGCGAGCAGCCGCTCGGTTATGCCGACGGCACCCAGGCCCTGGCCGAGCTCGCCGACCTGGACGAGATCGCTGAACTCTCCGGCCAGGACTATCCCGGAGCCAGCCTGGCCGACATCGACGAGGAACTCGTCGAGCGGGCGCTGGGCCAGCAGGCGGTCGAGGACCTGGACCGGCTGCGCCGGATCGAGCGTGAGCTGCAGCGGCAGGGCTATCTGGAACAGGGCAGCCGCGGCCTGCAGCTCAGCCCGCGGGCGCTGCGCCGGCTGGGCAGCACCGCGCTGCGCAAGGTGTTCGCGGCGCTGGAGTCCGGCGGCCGGGGCGAGCACGACCTGCGCGATGCCGGTGCTGCCGGCGAGATCACCGGTGCCAGCCGGGAATGGCGTTTCGGGGACGAGCAACCGCTGGACGTGGTGCGCACGGTCCGCAATGCCGTGCTGCGTGCCGGCCCGGGCCGGGTGCGGTTGAGCGCCGAGGACTTCGAGGTGGTCGAGACCGAGCGCCGGACCGCGGCGGCGGTGGCGTTGCTGGTGGACATGTCGTACTCGATGGAGCTGCGCGGTACCTGGGGCGAGGCCAAGACCACCGCGTTGGCGCTGCACGCCTTGATCAGCACGAAGTTCCCGCAGGATGCCATCGAGATCATCGGCTTCTCCGACTACGCCCGCACCATGACCCCGCGCGACCTGGTGCACCACGACTGGGAACGGGTCTACGGCACCAACCTGCAGCACGCCCTGATGCTGGCGCGCCGGCACCTGGACGCCCACCGCGGCGCGGAGCCGGTGATCCTGGTGATCACCGACGGCGAACCCACCGCGCACCTGGCGGCCGACGGCTACTCCGACTTCTGCTGGCCGCCGTCCCGGGAGACGATCGCGGCGACCCTGGCCGAGGTGCAGCGCTGCACCCGGCGCGGGGCCACCATCAACATCTTCATGCTCGACGACGAGCCGCGGCTGGTCGAGTTCATGCACGAGGTGGGCCGCCGCAACGGTGGGCGGGTCTTCCTGCCCCGGGCGGGCACGCTCGGCGAGTACGTCGTGGCCGACTACCTCAAAGCCCGCACCGGACGGCGCCGGGCGGGCTGAGGGAAGCACGTGGTCCGGCGGGCCGGACCACCCGAGGAACAGAGTGGTTCGGCGCCCGCCGGACCATAACCGAGTAACAGGGTGGTTCGGCGGTGCCGGACCACCCGAGAAGCAGGGTGGCTCGACGTCGGCCGAACCACCCGAAGGACATGGCGGATCGACGTCCGCCGCGAACCGTCCGAGGAACGTGGTGGCCCGGCACCCGCCGAGCCACCATCGCTCAGCGGCTGGTCTTGGCCGGGGCCTTGCGGGCGGCGGTCTTCTTCGCCGGAGCAGCGGCCTTGGCGGCGCTCTTGGTCGCGGTGCTCTTCGCCGCGGTGGCCTTGCTCGCGGTGCTCTTCGCCGCGCTCTTGGTCGCGGTGGTGGCCTTGCTCGCCGTGGCCCGGGTGGTCTTGGCCGGGGCCTTGGCCGCGGTGCTCGCCTTGGTGGCGGTCTTGGCCGGTGCGCTCTTGGCCGTGGTGGTCGCCTTGGTGGCGGTCTTGGCCGGGGCCTTGGCCGCGGTGGTCGCCTTGGTGGCCGTGCTGCGGGCCGCCTTGGCCGGGCTTGCCTTGGCAGCGGTGGTCTTCACCGCACCGGCCGCCTTGGTCGCGGTGCTCTTCGCCGCGGCAACCGCCTTCTTGGCGGGAGCCTTGGCGACCTTGCGCCGGCCGGCGACGATCTCCTTGAACTCGGTTCCCGGGCGGAAGGCCGGCACCGAGGTCTTCTTGACCCGGACCTTGGCACCGGTGGCCGGGTTGCGCCCGATCCGGGCGGCCCGGTCGCGCTTCTCGAAAGCGCCGAAGCCGGTGAGGATGACCTTCTCGCCCTTGACGACGTTCGCGTAGACCTCGTCGGTGATCGCATCCAGGATGGCTGCGGTGGACTTGTGGTCGGCATTCAGTCGAGCCGCGACGGCATCGATGAACTGGGTCTTGTTCAAGCTCGTTCCTCCCAATGTGTAGTGCTACCAGGAGAAAGTGTTGCACCAATTGATCAACGATGTGAAATCTTGGCTCAATTCGTTCTGGCGAGTCTTTCGGGCGCTCTTCGGCCAAGATCGCAGTCAAAACTGATTCTGCTTATTCGGTAAGCATATTCTGAGCGCTATCCGCTAATCTGGCCTGGTGAAAACATCTTTGTCAGTTCGGCAGATCACACCCGCCGAAAGCCGGGAATTGCGCCGATCGGTGCTCCGGCCGGGCCAGCCGAGCGGTTCCGGGCAGCCCGGCGAGGACCAGCCCGGCCTGGTTCCGCTCGGCGCGTACGACGGTCAGACGCTGGTCAGCGCCTGCCTGATATTTCCCGAACCGTGCCCGTGGCTACCGGGCCAGCCGGCCTGGCGGCTGCGCGGCATGGCAACCGACCCGCAGCGTCGCGGAACCGGCGCGGGCAGCGCGATCCTGCACGAGGCACGACGAATCGCGCGTGCCGACGGGGCATCGGTGCTGTGGTGCCAGGCTCGCGAGCCAGCGGTCGGTTTCTACCTTCGACATGGTTGGACCACGTTTGCGGGCCTGTTCGACACCGAGATCGGCCCGCATCTGCGAATGTGGCTGTGGTTGCTGCCTTCTGAGCCGGCGCCGGTTCCGGTGCCGATGCCCGGCGGCTGACTCACACCCCGCGCAGCCGCCGGGCGCCGAGGTCGTTTCGGGTGAGCGGCGGGGCGATTCTGATCCGGGCGTCCAGCAGGTAGGCACCGCCGGGTGCCGCGACCAGCGGTTCGAGCAGGCACTCGACCACGTCGGGCAGGTCATCGGCCAGCCGGGACAGCCTCAGCACGACCTCGGTCAGGGCGTCCAGATCGGCGGGTTCGCCGCCGCCGTAGCCGGTCAACAGCGGAAACGCCTTGGGGCCGCCGATCAGATCGGCCGCGTCGAGCGGGGCCAGCGGCACCACGGCATAGGCCCGGTCGTGCAGCAGGTCGGTGGCCAGACCCCCCACCCCGAAGGACATCAGCGATCCGAAGGACCGGTCGTCGTGCACCTGCAGGACGGTGTCGACGCCACGGGGAGCCATCCGCTGCACGGTGGTGGCCCCTGGAAGATCGGCATCGTCGGCAATACCCAGGGAAAGCCAGGCCTCTTCCAGTCCCTGCCGGTCGCGCAGGTGCAACCGGACCGCACCGGGCACCTTCAGCGCCACCGGCCAGCCGAGCCGTTCGGCGGCCCGGACCGCGGCCGCGACATCCCCGGCCTGCTCGGCAGCGACCAGCTCGATGCCGTAGCAGGCGAGCAGGTCACGCGCTTCGGCCCGGCTGAGCGCCCGGCCGGCCGGGGCCCCGGCCAGCACGCCGGTCACCAGCGTGCGCGCCGCGTCGGCGTTCACCCCGGTCAGCTCGGGCAGCCGGCCGCGGTCGCGGCGCCGCCACCTGGCGTAGCGGATCACCCGGGCCAGCGCCGTGACCGCGCTCTCGGGCGAGGAATAGGACGGGATGGAGCCGCGGACCGGCGCCAGCGGGCCCGGTACCGCAAGCCCGGCCGGCACGCCGTCGAAGCCGAGGAACGTCGACAGCACCGGTTTGCGCTGCCCGGCAACGGCGTTGCGCAACTGCTCGGCGACCGCGTCCTGCTGGCCGCGGTGCACCGGCGGCACGAAGATGGTGACCACCGCGTCCACCTCGTCGGCCGCCAGCGCCTCGGCCACCGCGGCACCGAAGTCCTCCGGGCTGGCCGCGACCCCCACGTCCACCAGCCGGGCCAGCGGGATCCCGGCACCGGCCAGCGCGTCGATCACCAGCATGCCCAGGGCGGTGGAATGGCCTACCACGGCAACCCGATCGCCGTCCGGCAGCGGCTGGGTGCTCAGCAGCAGCGCGACGTCGAACAGCTGCGCCAGCGTCTCGGTGCGGATCACCCCGGACGCCTCGAACAGCGCCTGGACGCTGGCTTCGGGCACCTCCACCGAGGTGTGCTGCAGCCCGGCCACCATCGAACCCCGCCCGCTCTTGACGGCCACGATGGGTTTGCGGTGCGCGAACCGGCGGGCGATCCGGGCGAACTTGCGTGGGTTGCCGAAGCTTTCCAGGTACAGCAGGGCGATCTCGGTCGCCGGGTCGCTCTCCCAGTACTGCAGCAGGTCGTTGCCCGACACGTCGGCCCGGTTGCCGGCCGAGACGAAGCTCGACACCCCCAGCCCGCGCCGGGCGGCCTCGGCCAGCACCGCGACCCCGAGCGCCCCGGACTGGCAGAAGAAACCGGCCCGCCCGGCCGGCGGGGCGACCGGCGCCAGCGAGGCGTTCAGCGACACCGCCGGGTCGGTGTTGATCAGTCCCAGGCAGTTCGGCCCGACCACCCGCATGCCGTACCCGCGGGCCGCCGAGACCAGCTCGCGCTGCGCCCGGGCACCGGCCGCCCGGGCCTCCGCAGTGCCGGACTCGCCGAAACCGCCGGACATCACCACCAGGCCGCGCACCCCGCGTGCCCCGCACTGGCTGACCACGCCGGGCACCTCGGCGGCCGGAACCGCCAGCACCGCCAGGTCCACCTCGCCGGGAATCTCGGCGATGCTCGGGTAGGCGGGCGCACCGCCGACCGAGCGCGCGGTGGCGTTGACCGGATAGATCGGCCCGGTGAAACCGGACCGTTGCAGGGTGCGCACCACCAGGTGGCCGAGCTTTTCCGGATCGGCACTGGCTCCGACCACCGCCACCGAGCGCGGGTAGAGCAGCCGGCGGATCGAGGAGGACTCGGCCCGCAGCTCGCGTTCGCGCATCACCTGCTCGGTCAGCTCGGTGGCTGCGATGTCGAACTCCAGGCTGACCTCGCTGCCCTCGATCTGCCGGGACGGCTGGTAACCGGCGTCGAGGAAGACCCGCAGCATCGTGGCGTTCTCGGCCAGCACCACCGCCTCGAACCGGGCGATGCCCAGCTCGCGTCCGATCTCGGCCAGGTGCTCCAGCAGCACCGAGCCGATGCCACGGCCCTGGTGGGCGTCGGCGACCACGAACGCCACCTCGGCGCTGCGGCCGGGCACGGCCGGGTCGGGTCCCGGCAACCGGTCGAAGCGTCCGACCGCGACGATCTGCGGTCCCAGCCAGGCAGCCAGCGCCACCCGGTCGACGTGGTCGACGTGGGTGAACCGGATCAGGTCCCGCTGCGGGATCGTCGGATACGCCGAGAAGTAGCGCAGGTAACGGGTCCGGACCGACAGCTGGGCGTGGAAGGCCACCAGCGCCTCGGCGTCAGCCGGGGTCAGCGGCCGCAGGTGCAGGGTGCCGCCGTCGGCCACCACCACGTCGGCCTCCCAGCCGGGCGGGTAGTCAGCCGGTTCGGCGCCGGTCATCGGTGCGCGCTCGCGCCGGTCGGAAAGCTGCCGCGGCTAGTCACGGGGGTCGGCCGGATCCAGCCCGAGCAGCGGGTAGCAGGCGTTGCGGGTCGCCCAGATCGAGCGGTCCAGCCAGGACTCGCCACCGGGCACCCACGGCTCCGGCGCCGGCTCCCGGCCCTCCCCCATCAGCTCGGGCAGCTCGGCCCGCACCCCGCGCCGGCGCAGCGCGTCCGTCCAGGACGCCGGAACCGGAGTCCGCGGGTCGATCGGCCGGCCGGTCAGCTCGGCCAGCAGGTGCGTCCAGGTGCGCGGCACACAGCGCAGCACCCCGTAGCCGCCGCCGCCCAGGGCCAGCCACCGGCCACCGGCGGCCTGGTGGGCGAGCCGGTGCAGCGCGGCGTAGGCGGCCCGCTGGCCGTCCACGGTCAGCGCCAGGTCGGCCAGCGGGTCCTCGTGATGGGTGTCGCAGCCGCACTGGGTGACCAGCACGTCCGGACCGAACGCGGTCACCGCGCCCGGCACCACCGCGGCGAAGGCCCGCAGCCAGCCGTCGTCCCGGGTGCCCGGCGGCAGCGCCAGGTTGACCGAGGTGCCCTCCGCGGCACCGCTGCCGAGCTCGGTGGCGAAGCCGGTGCCCGGATACAGGGTGCGCGGGTCCTGGTGCAGCGAGATGGTCAGCACCCGCGGGTCCTCGTAGAAGGCGGCCTGCACGCCGTCGCCGTGGTGGACGTCGATGTCGACGTAGGCCACCCGCCGGGCGCCGGCGGCCAGCAGGGTCCGGATCGCCAGCACCACGTCGTTGAACACGCAGAATCCGGCGGCCGAATCCCGCATCGCGTGGTGCAGCCCGCCGGCGATGTTCACCGCATGCCGGGCCGGGCCCTTCCAGACCTGCAGCGCGGCCTGCCGGGAGCCGCCGGCGATCAGCGCCGCCGCGTCGAACATGCCCTCGAACACCGGGTTGTCGGCACTGCCCAGCCCGAAGCCGGAGAAGCCCGGGTCGCTGCCGGCGGCCCGCACCGCGGCCAGGTAGCCGGCGCCGTGCACGGCCAGCAGCTCGGACTCCCCGGCCGGCACCGGCCCGGCCACCTCCAGCCGGTCCAGCACCCCCAGCTCGCGGGCCAGCGAGATCGTCAGGTCCAGCCGCACCGGCGTCATCGGGTGCTCGCCGAAGTCGTAGCCGAGGTATCCCTCCCCCCAGACCAGGGTGGTCCGGCAGTCCGATCCGGTGCCCGGTGGCGAGCTCATGAGCAGAACGGTAACCCTGCCGGCTACGGCGCTACATCCGTAGTGGCGCTCGGCGGCGCGCGCACCCGCCTACCGGTCGCGACCGCTGTCGGGTGGCGTGCTTGGCTAGGCGTGTGAGGTTGGACATACTCAGGCACGGCCCTTGGCCGCCGTCATACGATCGCCCGTTGAATGGAAGAGGCATCATGCCGGTCTCTGTCGAGCTCAGAGCGTTGAACCGCGCGGTGGATGATCTCCGCGCGGCCGTCACGTCCCTGCGCGGCAAGTACGGCGACGTGCCGACCGTAATGCGGCTCCGCAACGATCTCGAACGGCTCGAGCTGGACGTGCAGGACGTCCACTCGCTGCCGCCGACTGGCCTGGGAGGAACCCCCATCGAGATGCACCAGCTGACCGACGAGCCCTACGACGCCTCGATGTGGGCCGACGACGCCGACGACGAGGGCCTGGGCGGCTACCGGGGACGCGCGCGATGACCAAGGCTGCCCCCACCGACCGCGGCACCGGCGTCAATGCCCCGGGCCGGGCCCGCATCGCAGCCCGGACGCTGCGCACCGACCGCTGGTGGGTACCCCAGGCGGTCACCGGAACGGTGCTGTTCCTGTTCGCCGTCTACGCGACGGTGCGCGCCTTCCAGAACGGTGACTACTACTCCGAGCCGTACCTGACGCCGCTGTACTCGCCGTGCCTGGGAGTCAGCTGCGTGCCGCACTCCAGCGACTTCGGAACCCCGATCGGCAGCTGGTTCCCGCTGTCGCCGGCGATCATCATCCTGATCTTCCCGCTCGGCTTCCGGATGACCTGCTACTACTACCGCAAGGCCTACTACCGGGCGTTCTGGCTGTCGCCGCCGGCCTGCGCGGTCGCCGAGCCGCACGGCAAGTACACCGGCGAGACCCGGTTCCCGCTGATCCTGCAGAACATCCACCGGTACTTCTGGTACGTGGCGATGCTGTTCTCGGTCATCCTGACCTACGACGCCATCCTCGGCTTCCGCGACGAGGACGGCGACTGGGGGCACATGGGCCTGGGCACCGTGATCCTGATCGTCAACGCCGCCCTGATCTGGGCGTACACGCTGTCCTGCCACTCCTGCCGGCACATCGTCGGTGGCCGGCTCAAGCACTTCTCCCGGCACCCGTTGCGGTACTGGGCCTGGGGCAAGGTCTCGGTGCTCAACGCCCGGCACATGCAACTGGCCTGGGTGTCGCTGGTGTGGCTGGTCGTCACCGACTTCTACATCTTCCTGCTGGCTCGGGGCAGCTTCTCAGACCCGCGGTTCTTCTAGACCGGCCGGCCGCTGATCTCCCCGTCCGAATAACGACATCCCCAAGGACTGCTGCCGAATGAGCGAATACGAAGAGCACCGCTACGACGTCCTGATCATCGGAGCCGGCGGCGCCGGCCTGCGAGCGGCCATCGCCGCCCGCGAAGCCGGGTTGCGGACCGCCATCATCTGCAAGTCGCTCTTCGGCAAGGCGCACACCGTGATGGCCGAGGGCGGCATCGCGGCCTCCATGGGCAACGTCAACTCCAACGACAACTGGCAGGTGCACTTCCGCGACACCATGCGCGGCGGCAAGTTCCTGAACAACCCGCGGATGGCCGAGCTGCACGCCAAGGAGTCCCCGCAGCGGGTCTGGGAGCTCGAGACCTACGGCGCGCTGTTCGACCGGACACCCGACGGCCGGATCAGCCAGCGCAACTTCGGCGGGCATGAGTACCCGCGGCTGGCCCACGTCGGCGACCGCACCGGCCTGGAGCTGATCCGCACGCTGCAGCAGAAGATCGTCTCGCTGCAGCAGGACGACGGCAACGGCGTCGCCTCGGACGGCAAGCTCAAGGTGTTCGCCGAGCTGACCGTCACCGAGCTGCTGCTCGACGACGGCGGCGCGATCGCCGGGGCGTTCGGGTACTGGCGCGAGTCCGGCCGGTTCGTGGTGTTCCGGGCGCCGGCGGTGGTGCTGGCCACCGGCGGGATCGGCAAGTCCTTCAAGGTGACCTCGAACTCCTGGGAGTACACCGGCGACGGGCACGCGCTGGCGCTGCGGGCCGGCTCCAACCTGATCAACATGGAGTTCGTGCAGTTCCACCCGACCGGCATGGTGTGGCCGCCCTCGGTCAAGGGCATCCTGGTGACCGAGTCGGTCCGCGGCGACGGCGGGGTGCTGCGCAACTCCGACGGCGAGCGGTTCATGTTCAACTACGTGCCGGACGTGTTCCGCAAGAACTACGCCGAGACCGAGGACGAGGCCGACCGCTGGTATAAGGATCCGGACAACAACAAGCGGCCGCCGGAGCTGCTGCCCCGCGACGAGGTCGCCCGGGCCATCAACTCCGAGGTCAAGGCCGGCCGCGGCTCCCCGCACGGCGGGGTGTTCCTGGACGTCTCGACCCGGCTGCCCGCCGAGGAGATCACCCGGCGGCTGCCCTCGATGCACCACCAGTTCAAGGAGCTGGCCGACGTCGACATCACCAAGGAGCCGATGGAGGTCGGCCCGACCTGCCACTACGTGATGGGCGGGGTGCAGGTCGAACCCGACACCGCCGCCGCCGACGGGGTACCCGGCCTGTTCGCGGCCGGTGAGGTGGCCGGCGGCATGCACGGCTCCAACCGGCTCGGCGGCAACTCGCTGTCCGACCTGCTGGTCTTCGGCCGCCGGGCCGGCCTCGGCGCCGCGCAGTACGTGGCGTCGCTGGGCGGTTCGTACCCGATGGTCAACGACAAGTCGGTGGCCGCGGCCGCGGCCGCCGCGCTGGCGCCGTTCGAGACCGAGGCCGGCGAGAACCCCTACACGGTGCACCAGGAACTGCAGCAGACCATGAACGACCTGGTCGGCATCATCCGCACCGAGCCCGAGATGCAGCAGGCGCTGGACCGGCTGGCCGACCTCAAGGTGCGGGCCCGCCAGGTGAGCGTCGAGGGGCACCGGCAGTTCAACCCGGGCTGGCACCTGGCGCTGGACCTGCAGAACATGATCGCGGTCAGCGAGTGCATCGCCCGGGCCGCCCTGCTGCGTCAGGAGAGCCGGGGCGGGCACACCCGCGACGACTACCCGGCGATGAGCTCGGACTGGCGGCAGCGCAACCTGGTTTGCGCGCTCGCCCCGGACGGCGACGGGCTCGGCGAGATCGTCGTCACCGAGAAGCCGGTGCCGTCGATGCGTCCGGACCTGCTGGAACTGTTCGACCGCGACGAGCTGAGCAAGTACCTGACCGACGAGGAGCTTCCCGTGGAGAACAAGGCATGACGTACAAGGCGAAGTTCCGGGTCTGGCGCGGCGACTCCGACAGCGGCGACCTGCAGGACTACACCGTCGAGGTGAACGAGGGCGAGGTGGTCCTCGACATCATCCACCGGCTGCAGGCCACCCAGGCCTCGGACCTGGCCGTCCGGTGGAACTGCAAGGCCGGCAAGTGCGGTTCCTGCAGTGCCGAGATCAACGGCCGGCCGCGGCTGATGTGCATGACCCGGATGTCGACCTTCACCGAGGCCGAGACCATCACCGTCACGCCACTGCGGTCCTTCCCGGTGATCCGCGACCTGGTCACCGACGTCTCGTTCAACTACGAGAAGGCCCGCGAGATCCCGTCGTTCGCCCCGCCGCCGAACCTGGCGCCGGGCGAGTACCGGATGCAGCAGGTCGACGTGGAGCGCTCGCAGGAGTTCCGCAAGTGCATCGAGTGCTTCCTGTGCCAGAACACCTGTCACGTGGTGCGCGACCACGAGGAGAACAAGCAGTCCTTCGCCGGCCCGCGCTACCTGATGCGGATCGCCGAGCTGGACATGCACCCGCTCGACGCCCGGGACCGGCAGCGCGATGCCCAGGAGCAGCACGGCCTGGGCTTCTGCAACATCACCAAGTGCTGCACCGAGGTCTGCCCGGAGCACATCAAGATCACCGACAACGCGCTGATCCCGATGAAGGAACGGGTCGCCGACCGCAAGTACGACCCGCTGGTGTGGCTGGGCAGCAAGATCTTCCGCCGGGAACCGTAGCCGGGCTGTAACGGCCCTCAGCCGCGGGAGCGGTGCAGCAGCAGCACCGGCAGGCCCACCAGCACCAGCACGCCCAGCAGGCCGAGCAACAGCAGCGCGCTGGAGGGGTCCGGCCTGGCCAGGCCGTAGCTGGCCGCCGCCAGCACCGCCGCGACCGCCAGTTCCACCAGGCAGCGCCGCAGCCAGCTGAGCAGCACCGGGGCCCGCACCGGCACCCCCAGCGGCACCGCGGCAGCCAGCGCGGTGCTGGTGTGGATCAGGTACAGCGCCAGCGCGTACCCGGCGGTGGCGGCCACCGGCGGGCTGCCGTGCGCGCCGTAGGCGGCGAACCAGCCGCCGACCGCCGACCCGAGCGCCAGGCCCGCCCCGCCCTGGCCGGGGCTGCCCACCGCGACCAGCACGCCCAGCACGGTGAGCACCGTCCAGACCGGGTCGTGCGCGGCCGGAATGGTGAGCACCGCGAGCCCGGCCAGCACGGTCACCGCCCGCACCGCCAGCCCGGGCCAGGAATACCAGTACAGCTGCCGCACCGGCCGATCGGCGGCCACCAGCCGGCTCATCGGTGCACCCGAGCTGCCCGGCTGGTCCGGCTGAGGCCCACCAGCACCTCGTCCAGGCTGCCGCTGCCCAGCCACGGCACCACCGGCACGCCGGAGTCGGCCAGCGCGCCCGCCAGGTTGTCCCGTTCGATCAGCTGCAACCGCCAGGCGAGGTCCAGCCACGGCCCGGGTTCGGGCCACACCACCTCGGCCGGCAGGGTGTCGACCACCAGCACCGTCCGGCCGGCCCGGGACAGCCCCGCCGCCTGGGCCGCCGCCGCGGTGCTGAGCAGCGGGCTCAGCAGGATCACCAGGGCCCGGCTGGGAATCCGGGCCAGCGCCCGGCCGATCGCCAGCTCGCTGACCTGGGCGACCCGCACGTCCAGCAGCGCGTCCAGCACCCGGAACAGGTGGGCCTGGCCGGTCCGGGCCCGCACCGGACGGCCGGCCCGGCCGAGGTCCAGCACCGCCACTCGGTCGCCGTGGCGCAGGTAGTGCTCGGCGATCGAGGCGGCCGCCCGCACCGCGACGTCGAGGTTGCTCGCCGCGCTCGCCCCGGCGCTCATCCCCACCTCGACCGCGGAGTCGAGCACCAGCACCACCTCGGTGTCCCGGTCGGAGTAGGTGGTGCTGACGTGCAGCTGTCCGGTCCGCAGCGACACCGGCCAGTGAATCCGGCGCAGCCGGTCGCCGGGGGCGAAGGGCCGCACCCCGGCCGGGTCCACCCCCTCGCCGGCCCGGCGGGAGCGGTGCCCGCCGACGATGCCGAGCGCGGAGGGCACCACGTCGGTGGCCGAGAACTCCGCCCGCAGCGGGTAGGTGACCACCGACGCCACCTCGGGAAAGGTCTGCGTGCGGCGCAGCAGGCCGTGCGCGGCGGTGACCGTCAGGCTCACTCGGCCGATCCGGCTGCGTCCCCAGCGCGGCGCGTCCAGCCGGTGCTCGAGCACCACCCGGGAGTTCGGGGCGGCCGTGGTGGCGAAGTCCCGGCTGCTCTCGTCCAGCTCGACCGGCCCTTCGGAGTAGGTGCGCAGCCGGATCACGTCGACGGCGTCGGCCACCTCCAGGTGCTGGGAGAAGGTGGTGGCCTGGCCCTCGAACAGGGTGGCCGCGCCGGTACCCACCCGCACCACCGGCGCCCGGCCCGGCCGGGTCAGCAGCGGCAGCACCACCGCCACCGCGAGCGGCAGCGCCAGCACCAGCAGGTCCTGGCGGCCCAGCAGCACCGCGAACCCGAGCAGCACCGCGGCACTGCCGACCGTCCCGGCCAGCGCCACCGTCGGGGACCAACCCGCCCGTCCGGTGCCGTCGGCCGGCCCGGTGCTCATGGCCGGCTGGCCGGCTGCTGCATCCGCGGCCGGTCGGTGCCGGTGACCGGCGCCGGCACCTCGGCGAGCACCGCCGAGATCACCTCCGAGGGCATCAGCTGCCGCATCCACATCTCCGGCCGCAGCGTCACCCGGTGGGCCAGCGCCGCCACCGCCACCGCCTTGACGTCCTCGGGGGTGACGAAGTCGCGGTGGTTGATCAGCGCGTAGGCGCGCGCCACCAGCAGCAGGGCGAGCGCACCGCGCGGCGAGGCGCCGACCAGCAGGTGCTGGTGGAACCGGGTCGCGTCGACCAGCGCGACGCAGTAGCGCCCGACGCTCTCCTCGACCTCGATGCCCTCCACCACCTGCTGCACCGCGCGCAGCCCGGCCGGGTCCAGCACCGGCTCGAGGGTGATCGCCTCGGCCTGGCGGGCCATCCGGCGCTGCAGCACCTGCCATTCCTCGTCCTGGCTGGGGTAGCCGAACGACACCCGCAGCAGGAACCGGTCCAGCTGGGCCTCCGGCAGCGGGTAGGTGCCCTCGTACTCGATCGGGTTGGCGGTGGCGATCACGTGGAACGGCTCGGGCAGCGCGAAGGTGCGGCCCTCGACGGTGACCTGGCGCTCCTGCATGGCCTCCAGCAGCGCCGCCTGGGTCTTGGGCGGCGTCCGGTTGATCTCGTCGGCCAGCAGCAGGCCGGCGAACAGCGGCCCGGCCCGGAACGCGAACTCACCCTGGCGCTGGTCGTAGACGAACGAGCCGGTGATGTCGGAGGGCAGCAGGTCGGGGGTGAACTGGATCCGGCGGAACTCCAGGCCGAGCGCCTGCGCGAACGAGCGGGCGGTCAGGGTCTTGGCCAGGCCCGGGTTGTCCTCGATCAGCACGTGCCCGCCGGCCAGGATGCCGGCCAGCACCAGCGCCAGCCGGCCGCGCTTGCCGACCACCGCCCGGCCCACCTCGGCCAGTACCCGGTCACAGGCCTCGGCAGCCGCCGGCACGCTGGTCACAGCGCCTCGATCCGGGCCACCAGCGCGCTCAGCTCGGCGCGGCTGGGTGCCGGGCTGTCCCCGGCCGGCGGGGCGATCGTCAGCGACCACAGCTGCTCTCCTAGCACCTGCCGGGCCTCGCGAGGCTGTTTGCCGGGGTGGATGCCGTACCGCCGGCGCAACCGCTCGGTGGCCAGCTGCGCCAGCACCGGCCGGACGTTGCGGTCGTACTTCGAACCGTCCGTGCTGGCCGCCTCCAGCCGGCGCTCCAGCTGCCGCAGCCTGCTCAGGTAGGCGTTGCCGGGTTCGACCGCGGGGCCGAGAGGTTCCGGCGGCGGCTGCGGGGCGGCGGCGGTCTCGCGCACCAGCTGCACCAGCACCGTTGCCGCCATCCCGATCCCGGCGCACAGTTCCGGTCGCAGCTCGGTGCCCGCGGCGGCGGCGGTCAGCAGCACGACCACCCCCGCGGCCAGCCCCAGCCCGGCGGCCACCAGCAGCCGCCGTACCAGCCCGGACGGCGGCCTAGCCATGGTCCGGCCCTCGGGCACTGACGGCCAGGGTGAGCTCCGAACGCAGCCGGGCCAGGTCCGCCCGGGCCTGGGCAACCGCGGAGTCGGAGATCGGATGGCTGGAGAACCGGGCCTCCCGGTACAGCGCCGCCAACCGGTGCAGCGGCTCCTCGCTCAGCGGCAGGGTGGCCAGCAACCGCTCGACGAGCTCGGAGGAGGTGTCGGCGGGGACCCGGCGCAGGCCGGCGGCGTCGACGGCCTGCTGCAGCCGGTGCCAGCACAGGATCACCGCGTCCCGGATGTGGCTGCCGCCCAGGCCCGACAGGGCCGCCGCCAGCGTGTCCGAGACCTGCCTGGCCAGGTCGTCCGGGGCCGGGTCGACCGAAGGACCCGGCGCCCGGCGCGGTCGGGGGCGGCGCTGCCAGCTGGGCAGTCGGGGCACCAGCGCCACCAGCAACGCGATCACCGCCAGCATCAGCACACCGGCCAGCACCAGGCCGAGGAAGGACCACGGCATGTGGAAGAAGTGGCTGCGCGGCGGGGGGCGGCCGGCCAGGTCCACCGGCGGGGGCGCAGTGACGACGGTGGGGGACGGCGTACCGCGCGCGCCCGCCACCGAGTCAGTGCCGAGCGAGGTCGGCCGGGCCCGGGCAGCCAGCGCGACCAGCGCGAAGCCGGCCACGCTCGCCGCCGCCAGCCAGCCGGTGGCTGCCGGGAACCGCACCGCCGCCACCTTTCCGCCTTCCCGTCGCCGGCCGGCCGTTCGAGTCCCGCCCGCTCAGGCCAGCGCGGCGCTGAGATCGGCCAACAGGTCCTCGATGTTCTCGATGCCGACCGACAACCGGATCAGGTCGTCGGGCACCTCCAGGAGCGAGCCGGCCACGCTGGCGTGCGTCATCCGGCCCGGGTGCTCGATCAGCGACTCGACGCCGCCGAGCGACTCGCCGAGGGTGAACAGGCTGGTCAGCCCGCACACCTTGAGCGCCGCCTCCTCGCCGCCGCGCATCCGGAAGGACACCATGCCGCCGAAGCCGGTCATCTGCCGGGCGGCCACCTCGTGGTTGGGGTGCTGCGGCAGGCCCGGGTACAGCACGCTCGACACCGCCGGGTGCTCGGACAGGAACCGGACGATCCGCTCGGCGTTGGAGCAGTGCCGGTCCATCCGGACGCCCAGGGTCTTGATGCCGCGCAGCACCAGCCAGGCGTCGAACGGGCCGCTGACCGCACCCATGGCGTTCTGGTGGAAGGCCAGCTGCTCGCCGATCTCGGCGTCCCGGGCCACCAGCGCGCCGCCGATCACGTCGGAGTGCCCGCCCAGGTACTTGGTGGTGGAGTGCACCACCACGTCCGCGCCGAGCGCCAGCGGCTGCTGCAGGTACGGCGAGGCGAAGGTGTTGTCCACCACCAGCATCGCCTGTTGCTCGTGGGCGATGGTGGCGACCGCCGCGATGTCGACGATGTTGAGCAACGGGTTGGTCGGCGTCTCCACCCAGATCATCCGGGTGTTGGGCTGGACGGCGGCCGCCACCGCGGCGATGTCATGCATGGCGACCGGGGTGAACTCCATTCCCCACCGGGCCAGCACCCGGGCCACCAGCCGGTAGGTGCCGCCGTAGGCGTCGTCGGGCAGCAGGATGTGGTCCCCCGGGGTGCACAGGGTGCGCAGCAGGGTGTCCTCGGCGGCCAGCCCGGAGGCGAACGCCAGCCCCCGGGCACCGCCCTCCAGGGCCGCCAGGCACTCCTCCAGCGCGGTCCGGGTCGGGTTGGCCGACCGCGAGTACTCGTAGCCGCCGCGCAGGCCGCCGACCCCGTCCTGCTTGTAGGTCGAGGTCTGGTAGATCGGCACGGTCACCGATCCGGTCAACCGGTCCGGTTCCTGGCCGGCGTGGATCGCCAGGGAGTTGAAGCCGAGCCCGCCCGCCGCGTCGGTGCCGTCCGTCGAGATACCCATGACCCCCAGATTACTGGCCCGCTCCACCACGGCTGCCGGGTTTGCGTTGCGCCCAGATCACAGTCTCGGCGGGAAACAACACCAACCAACACCGCGGTGCGGCCGAAGTACGCAATGATCCCCAGATGCTCACCAGGCGGATCACCGCGGCACTGGCCCTAGCGGCCGTGCTGCTGACCGCCGACGCCGACGCGCTGCGCGCCCGGGAGCTGCGGGACTGCTGTGCCGGGGCGGGCAGCGGGCCGCAGGCCGCCGCGCCGAGCTCCAGCCAGCCGGTCCCCACCCAGCCGGTCCCCACCCAGCCGGCACCGACCCCGACCAGCGCCCGGCCGTCCCCGGTCGCGCCGCCGTCGCCGACCCGGACGGCGCCGTCCGTCAACCCGGCCGGCCGGCTGGCGGCGGGCCTGACCGGGCTGTTCGGCACCGGCTCCAGCTACTCGGTGGCCGCGCTGGACCTGACCACCGGCCGGTCCAGCCAGGCCGGGGCGCACGGCGGCATGGTGCTGGCCAGCCTGGTCAAGCTCGACATCCTGCAGACGCTGCTCTACCAGCGCCAGCGCAGCGGCCAGCCGCTGACCGACGGCCAGCAGGACGACGTCGAGGCGATGATCGAGCACAGCGACAACGCGGCCGCCGACCGGATCTTCCGGCTGATCGGCCGGGCACCCGGCCTGGGCCGCTACAACGCGGTGCTCGGGTTGCACGACACGGTCCTCAACACCGCGGGCCTGTGGGGGCTGTCCACCACCTCGGCCGCCGACCAGCTGCTGGTGCTGCAGGCGCTGGTCTCGCCCCGCTCGCCGTTGACCGCGGCGTCCCGCCGGTACGCGCTGGACCTGCTGGGCCAGGTGGAGGCCGACCAGCGCTGGGGGGTCAGCGCGGCCGGCGATCCGGGCAGCACCACCCTGAACAAGAACGGCTGGCTCGGGGTGGACGCCGACCGGGGACGGTGGGCGGTCACCACCGCCGGACTGGTCCGGATCGGCGGGCACCAGGTGCTGATGGCGGTGCTCAGCCAGCACCAGCCCGACTTCGCCACCGCGGTGGCCCGGGTGGAGCGGGCGGCCCGGATGCTGGCCGCCACGCTCTGAGCATCCCGTAGCCGACCGGGCTACCGCGCCGGCCGCCGCCCCCGGGTTACTTGCTGATCAGGGGTTACTTGCTGATCAGGTAGCCCAGCAGGTCCTGCCGGGTGACCACCCCGGCGGGCTTGCCGTCGACGTGCACCAGCAGGGCGTCCGCCCCGCCCAGCGCCTCGACGGCCCGGCGGACCGGCTCGCCGGAGCCGATGATCGGCAGCGAGGCCGACATGTGCTTGTCGAGGGAGTCCGACAGCGCCGCCTCGCCGGCGAACAGCGCGTCCAGCAGCGCCTTCTCCGACACCGAGCCGACCACCTCGCCGGCGGTGACCGGCGGTTCGGCGCCCACCACCGGCATCTGGGACACCCCGTACTCGCGCAGGATGTCGATGGCGTCGCGGACCGTCTCGTTGGGGTGCACGTGCACCAGCGCCGGGGTGTCGCCGCCCTTGGCGGTGAGCACCTCGCCGACGGTGGTCTCGGCACCCTGGTCGAGGAAGCCGTAGTCGCTCATCCACTTGTCGGAGAACACCTTCGACAGGTAGCCCCGGCCGCCGTCGGGCAGCAGCACCACGATCACGTCGTCCGGGCCGGACCGCTCGGCCACCCGCAGCGCCGCGGCCATCGCCATGCCGCACGAGCCGCCGACCAGCAGGCCCTCCTCGCGGGCCAGCCGCCGGGTGATCTCGAACGACGTCGAGTCCGACACCGCGATGATCTCGTCGGCGACGCTGCGGTCGTAGTTGGCCGGCCAGAAGTCCTCGCCGACGCCCTCGACCAGGTACGGCCGTCCGGTGCCGCCGGAGTACACCGAGCCCTCCGGGTCGGCGCCGATCACCCGGACCGGGCCGCCGGGACGGGCGGCCGACCTCTCCTTGAGGTAGCGACCGGTGCCGGAGATGGTGCCGCCGGTGCCCACCCCGGTCACGAAGTGGGTGATCCGGCCGTCGGTCTGCTCCCAGATCTCCGGCCCGGTGCTCTCGTAGTGCGCCCGGGTGTTGTTCGGGTTGGAGTACTGGTCCGGCTTCCAGGCGCCCGGGATCTCCCGGGCCAGCCGGTCGGAGACCTGGTAGTAGGAGCGCGGGTCCTCGGGGGCCACCGCGGTGGGGCAGACCACCACCTCGGCGCCGTAGGCCTTGAGCAGGTTGATCTTCTCCGGCGAGACCTTGTCCGGCAGCACGAAGACGCACTTGTAGCCGCGCTGCTGGCCGACGATGGCCAGCCCCACCCCGGTGTTGCCGGACGTCGGCTCGACGATCGTGCCGCCCGGCTTGAGAAGCCCTGCCTGCTCGGCCGCCTCGATCATCGGCAGGGCGACCCGGTCCTTGACCGACCCGCCGGGATTGAAGTACTCGACCTTGGCCAGCACCAGCGGCGCGGTGGCCGGGTCGAGGTGACGGGTGATGTTGCGGAGCTGGACCAGCGGGGTGTTGCCGATCAGGTCGACAAGCGAGGTGTAGTAGCGCATGAGGCAAAGGCTAACCTCGGCGCAGCCATTCAGTGACACCAACCGGTCAAAACCAACCGGTCGAGAGGGGGCAGTTGCATGAGTCGGGCTTCGCGGGCGCGCCGGGTGGTGACCGCTGCCGCCTTCGGAACGGGCAGCCTGGGCGCGATCAGCGCGGCGGTGGCCGGCGTGCTCTACGGCGAGTCCAAGCTGGCCCGGCGCCGGATCCAGCCCGCCGAGGCCGACCCGCCGCGGGCCGACGGGGTGTGGCGGGCACCTGGGGTGCCGGCCGGCTCGGCCCCGCTGGTGCTGGCGATGCTGGGCGACTCGTCGGCCGCCGGCTACGGGGTGCACACCGACGTCGAGACTCCGGCCGCGCAGATGGCGCTGGGCCTGTCGGCGCTGGCCCGGCGACCGGTCCGGCTGCGCAACGTCGCGGTGGTGGGCGCGCAGAGCTCGGCGCTGGCCAGCCAGGTCGAGCTGGTGCTGCCCGAGCGTCCCGACCTGGTGGTGATCATGATCGGGGCCAACGACGTCACCCACCGGATCCGGGCCTCCGAGTCGGTCCGCCACCTCAACACCGCACTCGGCATGCTGGCCGAGCAGGATCTGCCGGTGGTGGTGGGCACCTGCCCGGACCTCGGCACCATCCGGCCGATCGCCCAGCCGCTGCGCTGGCTGGCCCGCCGGCTGTCCCGGACGCTGGCCGCGGCCCAGGCGGTGGCGGTGGTGGCCGCCGGCGCCCGGGCGGTCAGCCTCGGCGACATCCTGGGGCCGGAGTTCGCCAGCAGCCGGGACTACTTCTCCGACGACCAGTTCCACCCCTCCGCGCTGGGCTACGCCCGGGCCGCCGAGGTGCTGCTGCCCTCGGCGGCCGCCGCCCTGGGGCTGAGCACGGTGTCGGAGGCGCCCGCCCCGTTCACCTCCACCCGGGCCCGGCCGGTGGCCAACGCCGCCGCGCGGGCCGCGGGCCTGCCGGGCACCGAGGTGCTGCCGGCGCAGGTGCACGGCTCCTCGACCGGCCGGCGCGGCCCGTGGGCCCGGCTGATCCGGCGCCGGACCGCACCTGCCGTGATACCGCCCACCTCCGGCGGCGAAGGCAACTTCACCCCTGCGACCATGGTGGGCAGCGACCAGCCGCCGGGCTGATCGCCCGCTGCCTCCGCCTTTCGTTAGGAGTCCCTGCCATGGCAAGCACCCCGCAGGCCGTCATCGTCGCCGCCGTCCGGTCCCCGATCGGCCGGGCGGGCAAGGGCTCGCTGGTCGAGATGCGGGCCGACGAGCTGGCCGGGCAGATGATCACCGCGGCGCTGGCCAAGGTGCCGCAGCTGGACCCGCACGACATCGACGACCTGATGCTGGGCTGCGGGCTGCCCGGCGGCGAGCAGGGGTTCAACATGGCCCGGATCGTGGCCACCCTGCTGGGCTACGACTTCCTGCCCGGCACCACAGTCACCCGGTACTGCGCGTCCTCGCTGCAGACCACCCGGATGGCGATGCACGCGATCCGGGCCGGCGAGGGCGACGTGTTCATCTCGGCCGGCGTCGAGACCGTCTCCCGGTTCGCCAAGGGGTCCTCCGACAGCCTGCCCGACACCCGCAACCCTCGTTTCGACGATGCCCGGGCGCGGACCGCGAAGGCCGCCGAGGAGGGAGCCGAGGGCTGGCAGGACCCGCGGGAGCTCGGTGACCTGCCTGACTCCTACATCCCGATGGGGCAGACCGCGGAGAACCTGGCCCTGCTGATGGGCGTCAGCCGGGAGGAGATGGACCACTTCGGCGTGCGGTCGCAGAACCTGGCCGAGAAGTCGATCGCGGACGGTTTCTGGGCGCGCGAGATCACGCCGGTGACGCTGCCGTCCGGCCAGGTGGTCTCGACCGACGACGGGCCGCGGCCGGGGGTGACTTACGAGGCGGTCTCGCAGCTCAAGCCGGTGTTCCGGCCGGACGGCCGGGTCACCGCCGGCAACTGCTGCCCGCTCAACGACGGGGCGGCGGCGCTGGTCGTGATGAGCGACCGGAAGGCCGCCGAGCTGGGGATCACCCCGCTGGCCCGGATCGTGGCCACCGGGGTCACCGCGCTGTCGCCGGAGATCATGGGGCTCGGGCCGGTCGAGGCGTCGAAGCAGGCGCTGGCCCGGGCCGGCATGTCGGTGTCGGACATCGACCTGGTCGAGATCAACGAGGCCTTCGCCGCGCAGGTCATCCCGTCCTACCAGCAGCTGGGCGTGGACCTGGACCGGCTGAACGTCAACGGCGGCGCGATCGCGGTCGGCCACCCGTTCGGCATGACCGGCGCCCGGATCACCACCACCCTGATCAACTCGCTGCAGACGCATGACAAGCAGTTCGGGCTGGAGACGATGTGCGTCGGGGGCGGCCAGGGCATGGCGATGATCCTGGAACGGCTGTCCTGAGCCTTCCGCTCCCGCCCCCGGCACCACCCGGCTTGACCGTCTCACCCGCGGCCTTGTGCTGCCTCCTCCAGCGCAATCGTCATAAGAAATGGTTGCCATGGCATTCGTTTCTTATGACGGTCCGTGGCTCAGGCGGCAGGACGGTGCAGGGAAGCAGCGCCCGGAACGTGAGCAGTGCCCGGAACGTGGTGCGGCCCCGCCCCTCGCTTTGGCAAGGGGCGGGGCCGACTCGTGGTGCAACTACTACCGAGACACCGTTGTCCGGCTAAGTTGTTGCGTTTCAGTTATTGCGCCCGGTCAGGTAGCTGAGCAGCCGCAGGATCTCCAGGTACAGCCAGACCAGGGTCACCAGGATGCCCCAGGACAGGTACCAGCCGACCTTCTCGTCGACGCCGCGGCGTACCGACTGCTCGATCATGTCGAAGTCCACGATCAGGTTCGAGGCCGCGATCACGATGCACAGCAGGCTGAAGCCGATAGCCAGCGCGCCGCCGTCGCGCAGCCCCAGGCCGCCGTCGGTGAAAATGCTGGCGACCAGGTTGACCACCATCAGCCCGAGGACGCCCAGCGTCGAGGCGAACACGATCTTGGTGAACTTCGGGGTGACCCGGACGGCGCCGGTCTTGTAGACCACCAGCACGCCACCGGCCACCATGATCGTCCCGGTGATGGCCTGCACCACGATGCCGGGCCAGGCCCGATTGAACAGTTCGCTGATGCCGCCGAGCGCCAGGCCCTGCAGAGCCGCGTAGGTGATCGCGGTGACCGCGTTGGCCCGGCCGGTGAAGCCCATGTAGAGCCCGAGCACCAGGGCGCCGATGAAGCCGATCGCGACCACGGCACCGGCGGCGGAGTCCGGCACTACGAACCAGGCGAAGCCGGCGGCCACCAGCACGGTGGCCAGCAGCACCACCGACCGGGTGACGACGTCGTCGAGGGTCAGGTAGCGGGACGGCGCCACCGGCGGGGCCGGCTGGCCGTAGGACGGCTGGGCGTACCACTGGTTGAGCTGATCCGCCGACGGGGGCGGCGGCACGATGGGACCGTTCGGGCCGCTCGGGCCCTGCGCCACGCCGGGACGTCCGGTCTTCTCGAAACCCCGCAGGACAGGGTTACTGGCCACTTTGTTGCCTCCACCTCGTGAACCCTGTGCCGGTTCAGATACCGGCACGCGTTGCGCTTACGTCCACATCAACGTTCGACGGTGGTGAGGTAGTTCCCGACCGCAGCCGGCCCGTCGAGTACCCCCGGTCGGACTCGAACCGACACTGGGCGGATTTTAAGTCCGCTGCCTCTGCCATTGGGCTACGGGGGCCGCGCTCAGCAGGGTAGCGGCACGGCGGCGCCGACAGGCACCAGGCCGAGACAGGTCAGCGTGTGGTGCTCGCCTTCTCGAAATCGGTCCGCGGCGACTGCAGCTGCCCCAGCGAGACCACCTCGCGGGGGAAGAACAGCGCGGCGGTCCAGTCCGCCAGCACCCGCACCTTGCGGTTGAAGGTGGGCACCCGGGACAGGTGATACGTCCGGTGCAGGAACCAGGCCAGCGGGCCGCGCACCTTGATCCCGTACAGCTCGGCCACCCCGCGGTACAGCCCGAGCGAGGCCACCGAGCCGACGTAGGCGTGCTTGTAGTCCTTCAGCGGGCCACCGTTGACCGTGGCCACCAGGTTGTCGGCCAGCACCTTGGCCTGCCGGACGGCATGCTGGGCCGACGGCCCGGTCAGCGCGTTCGGGTCGCTCTTGGACAGGTCCGGCACCGCCGCGGTGTCGCCGGCCGAGAACACCCCGTCCACGCCCTTGACGGTCAGGTTGGCCCGGCAGGTCAGCCGGCCCTTGTCGTCGGTCGGCAGCCCCGACTCGGCGGCCAGCGGGTGCGCCTTCACCCCGGCGGTCCAGACCAGGGTGTCGGCCTCGAACGCCTCTCCGTCGGACAGCTCGATCCGGCCGCCCACCGCCGAGTCCAGCCGAGTGTTGAGCCGGACGTCGATGGCGCGCTCGCGGAGCCGCTTGGCGGTGTAGGCCGACAGCCCCACCGACACCTCCGGCATGATTCGGTCGGCCGCCTCGACCAGCACCCAGCGCATGTCGTCCTCGGCGATGTTCGGGTAGTACCGGCAGGCGTAGCGGGCCATATCCTCGAGCTCGGCCAGCGCCTCCACCCCGGCGTAGCCGCCGCCGACGAAGACGAAGCTCAGCGCCCGGCGCCGGGCCGGCAGGTCCTCGGTGGAGGAGGCGAAGTCCAGTCGGGACAGCACGTGGTTGCGCAGGTAGATCGCCTCGCCGATGGTCTTGAAGCCCACCCCGTGCTCGGCCAGCCCCGGGATCGGCAGCGTCCGGGCGATGGAGCCCGGCGCCACCACCAGCAGGTCGTAGTCGAGCTCGTAGGCCTCGCCGGTCTCCGGCTCCACCAGTGCGCAGCGCCGGTCGTGCGAGATCTTGCTGACCCTCCCCGTGATCACCCGGCACTTCTTGAGCACCCGGCGCAGCGGCACCACAACGTGCCGGGGCTCGACGCTGCCGGCCGCGGCTTCCGGCAGGAACGGCTGGTAGGTCATGTTCGGCTGCGGGTCGACCACCACGATCTCGGCCCGGCCCCGGGACAGCTTCCGCTGCGCCCGCAGCGCGGTGTACATGCCGACGTAGCCGCCGCCCACGATCAGGATCCGCTTGGGTCCAGCCATCTCCAGCTCACGTCCCCTCGATTGGCTCCCTCCCCAGGCTACGACCCGCGCCGACCGCGGCTGACCACTCTCGGGCACGGCTGCCACCGGCCCGGATGCCGGAGCGACCTAGACTGGCCAGAACAGCGGCGAGCAACTCCACGGGGCGAGGATGGGGAAACGATGGCTGGCGCAGCGGGCAGGTTCGCGTTCAAGCTGGTGGCGCTCGCGGTGGCGGTACCGGTCGGCAAGGCGGTCACCGCCGCCACCCAGAAGGCCTGGGAGACGGCCCGGCCGGGCCGAACACCGGTGAACCCCCGCGACGCCGACACCGACTGGAAGGACGCCCTGGTCTGGGCCTCGATCAGCGGTTTCGGGGTGGCGGTGTCGCAGCTGGCGACCACCAAGGGCGCCGACACCATCTGGCGGGCGATGACCGGCCGGCCCTCGCCCAAGCCCAAGCAGGTGAGCCAGGACGACAAGGGCCCCAAGGCGCCGAGCGTGCTGACCGCGGTCAACACCTGACGACCGTTCGGTCCGGTCCCGGCCCGGGTCAGTCGGTCAGCAGGCTCAGCGCGATGCCGTCCAGGATGTCGTGCTCGCTGGCGATCACCTGCCTGGCCCCGACGAACTCCATCACGACCCGCAGCACCAGCGCGCCGCCGCCGATCACGTCCACCCGCCCCGGGTGCATCACCGGCAGCGCCGCCCGCTCGGACCGGGGCATCGCCAGCAGCCGCTCGGTGATCTCGGCGACCCGGTCGAAGTCGACCACCGAGCCGTGGATGGCTTCGGCGTCGTAGGCTGGCAGCTCCAGCGCGATCGCGGCGATGGTGGTGACGGTGCCGGCCACTCCGACGAAGGCGGCCGCCTGCTCCACCGGCACGTCCGCGGTGGCGGCCTGCAGCGCCTGCCGGATGTCGGCCACCGCCCCCGCGACCTGGGCGGCGGTGGGCGGGTCGTCGCGTAGGTGCCGCTCGGTCATCCGGACGCAGCCGACGTCCATGCTGTGCGCGGCGAACACCGAGCTGCCGGCAGGTGGCTGAGTGAGCATCGACCGAGGAACGAGGGGGGAGCGGAGCGAAGTGGCGACCGGCGAGCCGAGCACCAGTTCGGTGGAGCCGCCGCCGATGTCGGCCACCAGCAGCGGGTCGGCCACCCCGGGCAGGCCCGCCACCGCGCCGGCGAACGACAGCTCCGCCTCGGCGAGGCCGGTGATCACCTCCGGCTCGGCGCCCAGGGTGCGCTGCACCATCGCGCGGAACTCGTCGGCGTTGTCGGCGTCCCGGGACGCCGAGGTGGCCACCATCCGGATCCGGGTGGCGCCCAGCTCGGCGATCGCCACCGCATAGTCGGCCAGCGCCTGCCGGGTGCGTTCGATCGCGGCCGGGGCCAGCCGGCCGGTCTGGTCCACTCCCTCGCCGAGCCGGACCACCCGCATCTCGCGGTGCACGTCGGACAGCCCCACCAGGCTGCCGTCGGCCACCAGCAACCGGATCGAGTTGGTGCCGCAGTCGATGGCCGCCACCCGGTTCACGACGTCGGCTCCACAGCCACCGGCGCCACGCACGGGCCGGCCAGCCACCAGTCCCCCAGCGCTGCCAGCGCCTCGTCACCCAGCGGGTTCACCCCGGGGCCGGCGGCCAGCGCGTGCGCCACCAGCACGTGCAGGCACTTCACCCGGGTAGGCATCCCGCCGGCCGAGATGCCGCTGGTCTCGGGCACCGCCCCGAGCTGCTCACGCCGGGCCAGGTAGGCCTGGTGCGCCGCCCGGTAGCCGGCGGCCAGCTCCGGGTCGCAGGAGAGCCGCTCGGTCATCTGCCGCATCAGCCCGGACGCCTCCAGGGTGGAGACCTGCGACACCGCCCGCGGGCAGGTCAGGTAGTACAGGGTCGGGAACGGGGTGCCGTCCGGCAGCCGGGGCGAGGTCTCCACCACGTCCGGGTTGCCGCACGGGCAGCGGTGCGCCACGGCCCGGATGGCCCGCGGCGGGCGGCCCAGCTGCTGCCGGACGACGGCGGCGTCCGCCGCGCTGACCGAACCGGCGGTATCCGAACCGGTCACTGCGAGGCGTCGGTGTCGCGCACGCTGGCCCACAGGACTGAGTTCCAGCTGGGCCGGTGGCCGACCTTGGCAACCTGCTCGGCGGCCACCGGGGCCGGCGGGTCGATCGGGTTGCCGTGCGCGTCCAGCACCGTGTACAGGGTGTCGCCGGGACGGATGTACTGCAGCCGCACCCGGGCCTGCCGGGCCACATAGGCCGGGTCCCGCCACAGCTCGCTCTGGTGCCGGAGCTCGGCCAGCTGGTCGTTGAGCTGCTGTTGCTGGCGTTCGGAGGCCGCCACCGAGGCGCGCCGGCTCAGGTAGGTCTGGAACGGCGAGGCCAGCACCACCACCAGGAACAGCACCATCGCCGCCACCATCATCCGGCGGCCGGTCAGCGTGGGCGCGTGCAGCCAGCCGGGTCGCCGGCCGCTGCCGGGCGCCCGGCGACCTGCCGAGAACCGTCCCGGCTGCCCGGCCACCCTGGTGCGCGTCCCACCGGCCATCGGCTAGCTGCCCGCCCGGTGGTAGCGCGGGAAGGCGGCCGCGCCGGCGTAGCGCGCCGCGTCGTCGAGTTCCTCCTCGATGCGCAACAGCTGGTTGTACTTGGCCACCCGCTCCGAGCGGGCCGGTGCGCCGGTCTTGATCTGGCCACAGTTGGTGGCCACCGCCAGGTCGGCGATGGTGGTGTCCTCGGTCTCGCCGGAACGGTGGCTCATCATGCAGCGGTAGCCGGAGCGGTGCGCCAGGTCCACCGCGTCCAGGGTCTCGGTGAGCGAGCCGATCTGGTTGACCTTGACCAGCAGCGCGTTGGCGGCGCCGCTGGAGATGCCGCGGGCCAGCCGCTGCGGATTGGTGACGAACAGGTCGTCGCCCACGATCTGAATGACGTCGTCGAGCTGGGAGGTCAGCGCGATCCAGCCGTCCCAGTCCTCCTCCGACATCGGGTCCTCGATCGAGACGATCGGGTAGTTGGCGACCAGCTCGGTGTAGTAGCCCACCATCTGCTCGGCCGTCTTCGGGCTGCCCTCGAACTGGTAGGCGCCGTCGGAGTAGAACTCGGTCGCGGCCACGTCCATCGCGAAGACGATGTCACTGCCCAGCTTGAGGCCTGCCTGCTCCACCGCCTGGGAGATCACGTCCAGCGCGGTCCGGTTGGACTGCAGGCTGGGCGCGAAGCCGCCCTCGTCGCCGAGGCCGGTGGACAGGCCCTGTGATTTGAGAACAGCCTTCAGCGCGTGATAAACCTCGGCCCCTTGACGAAGAGCCTCCGCGAAGGTGGCCGCCCCGACCGGGGCGATCATGAACTCCTGGACGTCGACGTTGGAGTCGGCGTGCGCGCCGCCGTTGAGGATGTTGAGCATCGGCACCGGCAGCAGGTGCGCGTTCGGCCCGCCGAGGTAGCGGAACAGCGGCAGGTTGGCCGACGCCGCGGCGGCCTTGGCGACCGCCAGCGAGACGCCCAGCACCGCGTTGGCACCGAACTTGGACTTGTCGGGAGTGCCGTCCAGGTCGATCAGGGCGGCGTCGACCAGGCGCTGCTCGCTGGCCTCGAAGCCGAGCAGCTCCGGGCCGATGTCGTCCAGCACCGCGGCCACCGCCTTGCGCACCCCCTTGCCGCCGTAGCGGGAGTCGCCGTCGCGCAGCTCCACCGCCTCGAAGGCGCCGGTGGACGCACCGGAGGGCACCGCCGCCCGGGCCAGGGTGCCGTCGTCGAGGGCGACCTCGACCTCGACGGTCGGGTTGCCGCGCGAGTCCAGGATTTCCCGGGCGCCTACCGCCTCGATGCTGGCCACTGCTGTCCGTCCTCTCGACGTGCCTCCGGTGCCGGGTCCACACCTGCTGACCCGGCCGGAGCACCGGTTCCGGCCTGCGCCGCGCCGGCAGGCCCGGGTATGAGCCTATCGGGCGGCCCTGACGATCCGGTGCAGCTACTCGCCCGTCGGGCCGCTGAGCTCCCGCGCCCGGACGGCCTCCCGGTAGTCCCGGGCGCTCTGCCGCAGGGCATGCTCGGGGTCGACGCCGGCGCGCACCGCGTCGGCGACCACGGCCAGCAGCCGCTCACCGATCCCGTCGCCGGCCGGCAGCGCGACCTGCAGGCCGGCCCGGGAGGACCGGCTGACCAGCTTGGTCGCCAGCGCCAGCGCCGGCTGGCCCATCGCGATACCGTCGGTCACCGACTCGCGGCGCTTCTCGGCCTTCTTGATCGCGTCCCAGCTGGTCTGCTGGCCATCGGCGGTCAGCCCGCTGGGCGCGTCCGGTGCCTGGTCGAAGACGTGCGGATGCCGGCGGACCAGCTTGGCGACCAGGTCGGCGGCCACGTCGTCGATGCCGAACCGCTGGCCGGCGGGAGCCTCCTCGGCCAGCCGGGCGTGGAAGAGCACCTGCAGCAGCAGGTCGCCGAGCTCCTCGCGCAGCGCCACCAGGTCGGAGGTCTCGATCGCTTCGAGGGTCTCGTAGGCCTCTTCGAGCAGGTACGGGGCCAGCGAGGTGTGGGTCTGCTCGGCGTCCCACGGGCAGCCGCCGGGTGAGCGGAGCCGGTCCATCACCTGCGCCGCCCGGATCAGCTGCGCGCCCGCCTCAGCCGCTTCGCCCGGGGTGCCGGCGGCGGTCACTGCTGGGTCGGCTGGGCGTCACCGGGCAGCGCCGTGTCGACCGACAGCACCGACGGCAGCTGCTTCGAGCTCAGGCCCTGCAGCGAGAGGCTGCGCTCGTCCCAGCTGCCGTAGCGGGGGTTGAGCGACACTTTGTTCTTGATCTTGGCCAGCGCGTCGTCAATCTGCTTGTCGGTGGTCAGCTTGGCGCGCAGCAGGTTGAGCAGTTCGCGGTTGCGCAGCAGCACCGGTTCGAACCGGGCCGACAGGCCGGCCTTGGTGATCTGGTCGGTCAGCTCGGCCTCGGTGGTGCCGGTGAGCGCGGCGGCCCTGCCGGCCTCCAGCTGGGCGTCGGTCACCGGCGAGCCGGACGCGGCCAGCAGCAGCGGGAACACCTGGTTGCGCACCAGGTACTGCAGGACGAAGGTCTTGGCCGGGGTGCTGCTGGAACCGTCCCCGGCCTCGATCGGCTTGGCGTTGGCCGGCAGGTAGCGGGACAGCTCCTTCTCGGTGATCCGGTGGCCGTCGACCACGGCGGCGGTGCCGGCCTTGGAGTCGCAGCCCACCAGGCCCAGGCAGCCCAGCAGCAGGACCGGCAGCACGGCGAGCGGACGGAGCCTTGCCGATCGGGTCTTCACGTCTTCGCTCTCCGAGTTCGTCGAGGTATGCCGGGGCTGGGCCTCTGCCATTTTCGCACGGCTCCTGATCTCGTTGCCGTGGGTGTGGCGGCGAGCCGGCTGTGCTACACCTGCACCCGATGGACGGGGGTCGCGATGGACAGTGACGGCGCACTGCGCTATGCCCTAGGCAAGCTCGGTGCCTGGCCGGACAGCCCGTGGGGCGAGGACCACCGGGTGGCCAAGGTGGGCAGCAAGATCTTCCTGTTCCCTGGCACGGTGGACGGCCGCAGCACCATCACGGTGAAGAACACCGAGGCCGCGGTGGACGAGCTCAAGCAGCGCTATCCGGAGCTGGCCCGGGCGGCGCGCTACCTGGACAAGCGGCTGTGGGTGCAACTCGCCATCGACTCGGTGCCGGACGACGAGGTCTGCGAGCTGATCGACGACTCCTACGACCAGGTGGTGGCCAAGCTGCCCAAGTCCGAGCGGCCCGGCTGAGGCGCTTCTCCGGTGTGCGATACCCAGCGGTCGTTCTGGCCACCGCTGGGTATTCCACAGAGGGCTCAGGGTCGCTGCCGCTTCTGCGGATGGAGGGTCTCGCCGCGCTCGAGCATGGCGACGAACTCCGCGATCCGCCTGGCCCGGGTCTCCGGCCGCTTGAGCTGACCCACCCGGTAGGTGATGGCGTAGCGGTTCTGCGAGGTGAGCACGTCCCACATCGCCTGCGCCTGCTGGTTGCCGGCCAGCGCCTCGGCGAGGTCGGGCGGAACCTCGGCTGCCGCGGCCCCGGCGTAGGCGGCCTCCCACCGGCCATCGGCCTTGGCGGCGTCCACCGCGGCCTGCCCGGCCGGCATGATCCGTCCCTCGGCGCTCAACCGGGCGATGTGCTCGACGTTGCGCTTGGACCAGGCGCTGCGGGATCGGCGCGGGGTGAACCGCTGCCGGGTGCTGCCCTCGTCGCGGCGGGCGACCTGGCCATCGATCCAGCCGTAGCACAGCGCCTCGTCCAGCGCTGCCGGGTAGTCCAGCGCGGTGACCTGGCCGCCTTTCTTGGTCAACACCAGCCAGACGCCGGGAGAGCTGGCGTGGTTGTCGGCCAGCCAGGCCCGCCAGGCGGCGGCGTCCGGCACCAGCAGCTCGGGCAGCTCATTCGCCATTCCTCCCGTGCTCCAATCGCCGGGTGCAGCGGTCGACGTGATCGGAAACTATCCCAACGTGCTGCTGCGGCGTATTGGGAAACCACTTTCAGTCCGACATCTGGCAGCTTGAGGGGATCCAAATCTGTTACATAAATCTTTCCATATCGCTAGGATTATGGCATGTCCAGGATGTCGGTGCCGGAAGCGGCTGCGGAGCTCGGGGTTTCCGTCGCGCGCGTCCGCCAGCGGATCGAGGACGGTTCGCTGGTAGCGGAGAAGGTAGGCGGTCGCTGGCTCGTCGACCTTGCCTCGGCCGGATCTGTTGATCGGCTACAGCGAGGTCGACCGGTTCATCCGGAATCCGTGTGGTACTCGTTGTTTGCATTGAGGCTCGCAGCGCCAGACGACCAAGCGCGGAGCGACCTGCTGTCGCCGGACCTGATGGCAAAGGCGGAGAAGATCAGTCCGGCATCCCGCCGCCGAGCCGTCGCCCGCTTGTCAGCAGCGTTGGCCCATAAGGACCACGAGGCCGTCCTGTCGTGGCTTCGCAATCGGGGTGAGCGCCGTGTCTACAAAGCAGCAGTAGCAGACCTGCCGCCGCTGCTCGGCGACAGCCGCCTGCTGCCCTCCGGACTCAGTCATCCTGATTCAGGTATGAGCGATCCCCGAATAGCCGAGGGCTACGTCGCCAGCGCAGACATCGATGCGGTTGTTGAGAATCACTGGCTAGAACGACCATCAGTCGACGAAAGGCCGAACGTGTTCGTGCACGTGGTGCCCGCTCTCCCCTCGCGAATCGGGTCGTTGTTGCTGGCGGCGGACTTGGCTGAGCATGAGGGGCCGAGGGAACGCCGGCGCGCCCTTGAGCTGCTCGACCTTGCTATTGGCACGAGGATCTGACAGCGATGGTTCTCATGCCTGCAATGGACCCCGCACAGGAAGCTGCCTGGCACAGCCTGCTCGATCTCTATGAGCTGGAGCCCAGTGGCTGGGCACTGATCGGCGGACAGCTCGTCCACCTACTCTGCGCGGAGCGCGGGTATTCGCCACAGCGCCCTACCGATGATGCAGACGCCGTCGTCGACGCTCGGGTGCCAGGCGTGCTCGGTGCGGTCACGTCGGCATTGCAGGATCTGGGCTTCGAACCACAGCCGAGCAGCGATGGAATTCAGCACCGTTGGAAACGCGGAAAGGCCGTCCTCGACGTCCTGATTCCAGAAGGAACCGGCGCTCGAACGGAGGCGCGCCGGAGCGCCAGCGGGTTTCCGACCGTTGCAGCTCCGGGCGGAACCCAGGCGTTGGCTCGCTCTGAGGTGGTAGCAGTCGACGTCGGCGATCGCTCCGGCCATGTTCCGCGCCCGATGCTCCTCAGCGCCATGATCTTGAAGGCTGCGGCACGAACGGAAACGACCGGAACGGGGCTCGACCGGCACTGCCACGACTTCGCAGCACTTGCCTCGGTGCTGGCCGCATCTGACATCGCGCGTATCCAGTTGACCAGGAAGGACCGTCAACGACTCGGCAGGATGATCGAGGTGACGCGGTCGACTCTGCCGGCGCTACAAGAAAACCCGGAGGCTGCCCGGCGGCTACTACGGCTCGAGCATGCCCTGGATGATCCGTTCGTCCACCGTCGGTAAGACAGGCACGGGCCGGGACGATCCGGCTCAGTTCGACAGCACCGCCTGCAGCACCGGGCCGAGGATGGTCTCCAGCAGCTGCGCGCACCAGGCCAGCAGCGGCTGGTCGCGCAACGGCTCGCCGCCGAACTTCGCTTCGGCCCAGCTGCCGTCCGGCTTCACCACGCCCTTGGGACGGGCCGCCGCCATCGTCGACACCGCCGGCTTGTAGACGGCCTTGTCGTACGTGCGCTGCAGCCGCACTTGAGCCGACTCCGGCAGCAGCACCGGCGAGAACCGCACCGACTGGCCCTGCAACGACACCTCGGTGATGCCGAACTTGCGGCACACCACCTTGAACCGGGCTACCGCCAGCAGGTTCTCCACTTCGATCGGCAGCGGCCCGAACCGGTCCAGCAGTTCCAGGCGGACCGCGTCCACGGCCTCGTCGGTGGCCGCCGCCGCCAGCGACCGGTAGGCCTCCAGCCGCAGCCGCTCGCCGGGCAGGTAGTCCTGCGGGAGGTTGGCGTTGACCGGCAGGTCGACCTTGACCTCGCTGAACTGCTCCTGCACGTCGCCGCGGAACTCCGCGACCGCCTCGCCGACCAGCCGGACGTAGAGGTCGAAGCCCACCCCGGCGATGTGTCCGGACTGCTCGCCACCCAGCAGGTTGCCGGCGCCGCGGATCTCCAGGTCCTTCATGGCGACCTGCATGCCGGCGCCGAGCTCGGTGTGCTGGGCGATGGTGGCCAGCCGGTCGTGCGCGAGCTCGGTGAGCGGCTTCTCCGGCGGGTAGAGGAAGTAGGCGTACCCGCGCTCGCGGGCCCGGCCCACCCGGCCGCGCATCTGGTGCAGCTGGGACAGCCCGAAGGTGTCGGCCCGATCCACGATCAGGGTGTTGGCGTTGGGGATGTCCAGGCCGGACTCGACGATGGTGGTGGAGACCAGCACGTCGAAGTCGTTCTGCCAGAAGCCGACCATGATCTTCTCCAGCGCGTCCTGGCCCATCTGGCCGTGCGCCACCGCGATGCGTGCCTCGGGAACGAGCTCGGCGAGTTTCGACGCGGTCCGGTTGATCGACTCCACCCGGTTGTGGATGAAGAACACCTGGCCGTCGCGCAGCAGCTCGCGCCGGATCGCCGCAGAGATCTGGCGCGGGTCGTAGGCCCCGACGAAGGTCAGGATCGGGTGCCGCTCCTCCGGCGGGGTGAGGATGGTGGTCATCTCCCGGATGCCGGTCAGCGACATCTCCAGGGTGCGCGGGATCGGCGTCGCGGACATGGTGAGCACGTCCACCGCGGTGCGCAGCGACTTCAGGTACTCCTTGTGCTCGACCCCGAAGCGCTGCTCCTCGTCGACCACCACCAGCCCCAGGTCCTTGAACCGGACGGTCTGCTGCAGCAACCGGTGGGTGCCGATCACGATGTCGACGCTGCCGTCGGCGATGCCGGCCAGGATGTCGTCGACGTCGCCGGCGTGGGTGAACCGGGACAGCTCCTTGATGGTGACCGGGAACTGGTTCATCCGTCCGATGAAGGTCTGCAGGTGCTGGTGGGCCAGCAGCGTGGTGGGCACCAGCACCGCCACCTGCTTGCCGTCCTGCACCGCCTTGAACGCCGCCCGGACCGCCACCTCGGTCTTGCCGTAACCGACGTCGCCGCAGATCACCCGGTCCATCGGCAGCGCCTTCTCCATGTCGGCCTTGACCTCGTTGATCGCGGCGAACTGGTCGGGCGTCTCGACGTAGGGGAAGGCGTCCTCCAGCTCGCGCTGCCACGGGGTGTCCGGGCCGAAGGCGTGGCCACGGGTGGCCATCCGGGCCGAGTACAGCCGGATCAGCTCGGCGGCGATCTCCTTGACCGCCTTGCGCGCCCGGCCCTTGGTCTTGGCCCAGTCCGCGCCGCCCAGCCGGGACAGCGTCGGCGCCTCGCCGCCGACGTACTTGGTGACCTGGTCCAGGGAGTCGGTCGGCACGAACAACCGGTCCCCCGGCTGGCCCTTCTTGGCCGGCGCGTACTCGATGATCAGGTACTCGCGCTCGCCGCCGTTGACGGTGCGCCGCACCATCTCGACGTAGCGCCCCACCCCGTGCTGCTCGTGCACCACGTAGTCGCCTGAGGCCAGCTGGATCGGGTCGATGGCGTTGCGCCGCCGGGACGGCATCCGGGACTTGTCCAGCGCGGTCACGCCGCGCTGGCCGGTCAGGTCGGACTCGCTGAGGACGGCCAGCTTCAGCTCGGCCGAGCTCAGGCCGGCCTCCAGGAAGCCGGTGGTGACGGTGACCACGCCGGCCTCGAGCTTGTCGATGCCGGGCACCATCCGAGCCGCGACGCCGGCGCCGTGCAACCGTTCCAGGGCCCGCTCGGCGGTGCCGTGGCCGTCGAAGACCAGCGCCAGCCGCCAGCCGTCCCGGGCCCACCGGTCCAGGTCGCCGAGCAGCGCTTCGGTGTCGCCGCGGTAGGTCGGCGCGGCCTCGAAGGAGGAGTCGACGGCGGCCACCGTGGTGAAGTCCGTGCCGGCCTCGGCGACCAGCTCGTTGTCGGTGCTGAACGGCGACAGCGACCACCACGGCATGCCGAGTTCCTCGGCTGCCTCGCGGACCTCGCCCAGCGAGCGCAGCGACGCCGCTGCCAGATCCACCGGCGCCTTGCCGCCGCCGGCCGCGGCCGCCCAGGACGCGGCCAGGAACTCCTCCGAGGTGGCCACCAGATCGGCGGCCCGGGCCCGCACCCGCTCTGGGTCGCAGACCAGTACGGAGGTGTCGGCCGGGAACTCCGCCAGTACCAGCCGCAACTCCTCGACCAGCACCGGGGCGAGCGACTCCATGCCTTCGACCGCGTTGCCCAGGCTGATCGGCTCGAGCAGCTCGCCCAGTTCCGGGTGCTGGTCGAGCAGCGCCGCCGCCCGGGCCCGCACGTCGGGGGTGAGCATCAGCTCCCGGCACGGCGGCGCCCACACCCCGCCGGACGCGACCTCCAGCGAGCGCTGGTCGGCGACCTTGAAGTACCGGATCTCCTCGACCTCGTCGCCCCAGAACTCCACCCGCAGCGGGTGTTCCTCGGTCGGCGGGAAGACGTCGAGGATGCCGCCCCGGACGGCGAACTCGCCACGCTTCTCGACCAGTTCGGTACGCGCGTAGCCGGCCGCGACCAGCGCCTGGACGATCTCTTCCAGCTCGCGGCCGGAGTCGCCGACCGAGATGCTGACCGGCTCCAGGTCGCCGAGGTCGGGAACCTGCGGCTGCAGGATGGACCGGACCGGGGCGACCACCACGCTCAGCCGGCCGGTGCTGGGATCGCTCGGGTCCGGATGGCGCAACCGGCGCAGCACCGCCAGCCGGCGGCCGATGGTGTCGGCGCGGGGCGAGAGCCGCTCGTGCGGCAGGGTTTCCCAGCCGGGGTAGAGCGCCACCTCGTCCGGCGGCAGCAGGCACTGCAGGCTGGCCTGCAGGTCCTCGGCCTCCCGGCCGGTGCTGGTCACCGCAAGTACGGTCCGGCCGGCCCGTCCGGCGAGGGTGGCGATCGCCAGCGGGCCGAGCGCGGCCGGTCCGGACAGCGCGAGCGGCCGGGTGCCGGGCCGGCCGGCGGCGGAGACCACAGTGGCCAGGACTGGGTCGTCGAGAGCGGCATCGATCAGTCCCGCCAAGCTCATGCATCGAGCTTACGTGGCGGCACCGACAGCCCTCCACCACACCGGTGGCCCCCACGCGGGCCGCGCTGCACGGGCCTGTGGACAGCTGCTGGAGGCAGGGCCACCGAAGAGAGGGCGGCGCACGTCACAAACGCAGGCCGAAACGAGTAATGTCAAACGCTTGTAAATTGACGTCCTTGACCGCTACATTACGCCTCGCGGATTCGGGGGAATCGAATGTTCGGTCCATCGGGCGTGCCCTGCGCACCCTGGCAAGGAAAGAGCGGGGCCGGCGTGCGGCTCCGCTCCGGCGCATTTCCCGCGTCCTTGTTCGGGTTCCTGGCGCTGCTGTCGGCCTGGTGGCTGCCGGCCGGCACCGCCCACGCCGCGAGTTACCCGCCGGCCCTCGGATGCGCGGTCACCGGCACCGCCGGCGAGGGTGGCGTGCAGGTGCAGGGCATCGGATTCCGGGCCGGTTCCCCGGTCCGGATCAGCGCCGGGCGCCAAGGCATCCGCACTATCGCCGACCCTGCCGGCTCCTTCGAGGCCTGGCTGCCCGCCCGGCTTCCGGCCGCCGGTACGGCGCTCACCGCAACCGGTCCCGGCTGCACCGCACACGGCGTGGTGAACAAGAATCCCTCGTCCCAGCCTGGTGAATCTCCGCCACCGTCCCAGCCGGGCAGCCGGCCCGGGCCGGTTCCGTCGAGCGAACCCACGGCCGTGGCGATCCCGGTGGTTCCGCTGACCCACGTGCCGTCCCAGCTGTTCCTCGGACTGGCCGGGGCGGTGCTGCTGACCGGCGCCGCGCTGACCGGCCTGACCGGGCGCTGGGGGCACCGCGCCGAAAGCCGGCCCAGTGCAGGCACCTCGGTGTCGGGCACCGTGCCGGTCGCTCCGGACAACGCATAACGGTATTTCCCAGCGAATTGTGACCTGCAGTAATCGAATTACCGAACTAACGGCTACCTCCAGTAATTAACGTTAATATCACCAGCGTAATTCACCGCGCGGGTTTCGCCCGCTACGCCGCCGTTTCGGAAAGGACCGCATGCCACCGGCCGCACCGCAGTCCGGCTTGGAACGCAACCGGCGGCGGACAGCAGTGCGATATGGCCTGACGGCGGCGTTCACCCTGGTACTGGCCGGCCTGCTGTGGCTGGCCGTCACCGCCGGACTCGCCCGCAACCAGGTGCAGGCCAGCCAGCAGGCGGTGGGCCAGCTGCGCACCGCGCTGCTGCAGGGTGACCTGCCCGCCGCGCACCGCGCGGCCGGCGAGGTGACCGGGCACGCCCGCTCGGCCCACCGGTTGACCACCGGGCCGGCCTGGTGGATCAGCACCCGGATCCCCTGGCTCGGACAGCCGGCCCGCTCGATCCGCGGCTGCGCGGCCGAGGCCGACCAGGTGGGATCCCAGGTGCTGCCTCCCCTGCTCGGGCTGGCCGACACCCTGACCCCGGGCAGCCTGGTGAACTCCGGCACGGTCCGGCTGCAGCCGCTCGTCGATGCCGCGCCGGTGCTGCACCAGGCCGAGGCGCGGCTGCGGGCGGGTACTGAGCACCTCGACCGGTTGCCGGCCGACACCTGGCTGGCACCGGCCGACCGTTCCCGGGCCAGCCTGCGAGACAGCCTGGCCCGGATCGCCGACCAGCTGCGGCCGGCCGGCGAAGCGGCCGACCTGCTGCCCGACCTGCTGGGCCGTACCGGTACCCGGCGGTACTTCGTGGGACTGGAGAACGAGGCCGAGTCCCGCGGCATCGGCGGCATTCCCGGCGCGTTCGCGATCGTGACGGCCAGCCAGGGCCGGGTCAGCTTCGACCGGTTCGACAGCGACACCGCGCTGAGCCGGGTACGGACCGGCTCCGACCTGTACCGCGACCTGGGCAGCGAGTACGCCCGCCGCTACCGAGCCGCGGATCCGATGAACACCTTCGCCAACTCCACCATCAGCCCGGACTTCTCCGAGGCCGCGCGGATCTGGGCGGCGATGTGGCAGGCCGCCACCGGCCAGCGGATCGACGGGGCGCTGGCCATCGACCCGACCGCCATCTCCTACCTGCTGAAGGTGACCGGTCCCGCCCCGCTGGCCGACGGCAGCAGCGTGACCGGGGACGAGGTGGTGAGCCTGACCCAGCAGACGCTGTACCGCACCCATCCCGACAAGGCCGCCCGCAAGGCCTACCTGATTCAGATCGCCCGGGCGGTCTCGGCCAGGTTGCTGTCGGCGCGCGGCTCGGTCGAGCTGGTCCGGGCCGCCACGCGGGCCGCTGGCGAGCACCGGCTGCTGGTCTGGAGCGCTGACGACGACGTGCAGCAGCGGCTGGCGGCCAGCCCCGTGTCGGGCGTGCTGCGCGCCGGACCCGGCTACCTCGCCGGTTTCGGCACGGTCAACGCCACCGGCGGCAAGCTGGACTACTACCTCACCCGGTCGATGACCTACTCCCGGCAGGGCTGCGGCGCCGGCAGCACCAGCACCTCGACCTTCACGCTGGCCAACGAGGTCCCGGCCGGCCCGCTGCCCGGCTACGTCACGCTGCGGCTGGACGCGCCCGGCTACCGCACCCGGCCCGGCGACAACAAGGTGCTGGTCAGCTACTACGGCACCCCGGGCTCGCAGATCGCCACCGTCACGCTGGACGGCCGGCCGGTGGTGACGATGCCGTCGTCCGAGCACGGCCTGGTGGTGCTGACCCTGCCGGTGGAGCTGGCCCGGGGCGCACGGCACACGGTGACGGTGACCGCGATCGAGCCGGCCCGCGCCGCACGGACCGAGATCCTGCGGCAGCCGGCGGTGCATCCGGTGTCGGTGACGACGCAGCTGCCCGGCTGCGATGCCGGCGCCGCGAGCACTCCGGCGCCCGTAGGCAGCCGCTAGGCGCGCAGGCCGATCTCGATGTTGAGGGCCTGCCGCAGCATGGTGGACGAGGTGTGCACGGTGTAGGGCAGGTAGAAGACCTCGACGCCGACCTCGCCCATCTCGCGTTCCAGGCGCAGGCCCTTCTCGGTGCCACGCCAGTCGTCGCCCTTGATCAGCACGTCGAAGTGCAGCTTGTGCCACATCTCCAGCTTGGTGGGGACGTCCTCCTCGACGGCCTCGTCGACGTAGCGGATGCTGCTGACGATCTCCAGCCGCTCGGCCAGCGGGATCACCGGGCTCTTGCCCTTGGCGCGCCGGCTCAGGTCGTCCGAGACCACGCCGGCGATCAGGTAGTCACAGGCAAGCCGGGAGTTGCGCAAGATGTTCAAGTGCCCAATATGGAACATGTCGTAGACGCCGGGGGCATAGCCAACCCGCCGGGGCCCAACCGAGTTCAGCCCGTCCACGACTACCCCGTACCTCCCCTGCGCTCACCGAGCGCCACGTGCAAACAGTGTTAAGATTAGCCCATAGTACTGCCGATGTCTTGCTTTACATGTGCTTTACGGAAAGCAACTCCGATCCATTCGGAAGAGCGGTTGGATCCATGACAGATACCTGGTTGGTGGCAGGCGGCGCGGGCTACATCGGGGCCCACGTGGTGCGCAGCCTGCAAGCCGCCGGCATCGGCGCGGTAGTGATAGACGACCTCAGCACCGGCTCTTCGGACCGGGTGCGGGTTCCGTTCGTGCGCGGCGACATCGGAAACGTCGACCTGGTGACCGACGTCCTGCGGCAGCACGAGATCACCGGAGTGATCCAGCTGGCCGCCGACAAGCAGGTCGCCGAGTCGATGACCGAGCCGCTGACCTACTACCACCGCAACGTCGTCAACCTTATGCAACTGCTCACCGCGATGGCCCGGGCCGAAGTGGACAGGCTGGTCTTCTCCTCCAGTGCCGCGGTGTACGGCATGGTCGAGGCCGCGCTGGTGACCGAGGACCACCCGACCCGGCCGATCAATCCGTACGGCGAGACCAAGCTGGTCGGCGAGTGGCTGATCCGCGACCAGGCCCGGGCCACCGGTCTGCGCTTCGCCGCGCTGCGCTACTTCAACGTGGCCGGCACCGCCGCGCCCGAGCTCGCCGACCTCGGCCGGACCAACCTGATCCCGATGGTGTTCGACGCGCTCGACCGCGGCGAGCAACCAGTGATCTTCGGCTGCGACTACCCGACCCCGGACGGCACCTGCGTGCGGGACTTCATCCACGTCGAGGACCTGGCCGACGCCCACGTCGCCGCCATCGCCGCGCTGGACTCCCCGGGTGCCGCACAGGTCTTCAACGTAGGCTGCGGACGCGGCTACTCCGTGCGCGAGGTGATCGAGACCGTCGCCGAGGTAGCCGGGCTCAGCATCGAGCCACGACCGAGCGACCCCCGACCCGGCGACCCGGCAATGGTGGTGGCCGACACCGAGCACATCAGCACGGCACTGGGCTGGCGCCCGCGGCACGACCTGCGGGAGATGGTGCGCAGTGCCTGGCACGCCCGGTCTCCGCAACTGTCGGCCGCACAGGGCTAGCACCGGACTTCGCCGGCAGGACCAAGAGGGCTTCACGACATGGACAACACCGCGCTGCTGGCGCAGGACGGCTCGGCCGGAGCCCGCTTCGGCTATGCCCGATCCCGGCTGGCCGGCGCGCAGAAGTCGACGGCCTCGGTGCCGGCCTACCTGCGCTTCGTCAACCGCCGGGCCGGTGGCCTGCTGGCCGCACTGGCCTACGCGCTGCGGCTGTCCCCCACCCAGGTCACCCTGCTGAGCTCGGCGGTCTCGTTCTGCGGCATTGCGGTGCTGGCCCTGCACCCGGCCACCGTGCCGGGCGGCATCGTGGTCTCGCTGCTGCTGCTGGTCGGCTACGCCCTCGACTCGGCCGACGGGCAGCTGGCCCGGGTCCGCGGCGGCGGCAGCCGGGCCGGCGAGTGGCTCGACCACGTCGCCGACGTCGCCAAGATCAGCTCGTTGCACAGCGCGGTGGCCATCGCGGTGCTGCGCTTCTTCTCCCTGGACTCGTTGCTGTACCTGCTGGTGCCGGTGGCCTTCGGGATCGCCAACGTGACCCAGTTCTTCGGGATGATGCTGCGCGACAAGCTCACCGTGCCCGTGCCCGAGCCCGCCAGCCCCGGCCCATCCGGGGAGTCCGGGGAGTCCTCGCTGCTGAAGGCCTGGCTGCTGCTGCCGCTGGACCACGGCAGCCTGGCGCTGGCCTTCCTGGTGCTCGGCGTGCACACCCTGTTCCTGTGGTGCTACGGGCTGCTGGCGCTGGTCACCGTGCTGTTCGCCGCCCGCTCGCTGACCAAGGCTTACCGGGGACTGCTCGAGACCGGCTCAGCTCCGGAGCCGGCCGGCTCAGCCCGGCAGCCGTGACGGTGGCCGGCACCGCCCAGCCGGCGGCCCATTCGCTGGCCGGGGTGGCTCGCGGCGGCAGCTTCGCGGTGCTCGGCACCGGTGCCGGCTCGGTGTTCGGGTTCGTGCTGACCCTGGTGCTCACCCACGGCCTGACCACCACCACCGCCGGGCAGTTCTTCAGCGCCACCGCGATCTTCATCGTGCTGCAGACCTTCCTGTCCTTCGGGGTGGGCGCCGGGCTGGTCCGGTTCGTGCCCCGGTTCCGGGCATTGGACCGGCAGGCCGACCTGCCGGCGCTGCTGGTGGTGGCCTTCGTACCGGTGCTGGTGCTGGGGGTCGTGGGCAGCGTCGCGCTGTGGCTGGCCGCACCCGTGCTGGCCACCCGGATCGGCCACGACCAGACGGACGCGGCACTGCACAGCATCCGGGTGCTGGCGCTGCTGTTCCTGCCCGGCGTGGTCGAGGTCGGCGTGGTGGAGTCCACCCGGGCGTTCGGCAGCGTCCGCAACTACGTGCTGCTGCAGCAGCTCGGGATCCCGGCGGCCCGGCCGCTGCTGGTGGGCATCGCCGTCGCCGCCGACGCGCCGCTGTGGCTGGTGGTGCTGGCCTGGCTGATCCCGCTGCTGCTGGCCCTGGTGCTGGCAGCGTGGCTGCTGGCCCGCCGGATGCGCAAGCTGTTCGGGCGCAGCCTGCCCTGGCCGCCCCGGACCGCCTCGCTGCGCAACATCGCCGCCGAGTACTGGAGCTTCACCGGCGCCCGCGGGCTGGCCGGGGTGATGGAGATCCTGCTGAACTGGCTGGACGTGCTGCTGGTGGCCGCCCTCGCCTCGCCGGCCCAGGCGGCCATCTACGCCGCCGCCAGCCGGTTCATCACCTCGGGCACCCTGGTGCTGCAGGCGCTGCGGGTGGCGATCGCCGCCGACGTCAGCGCGGCGCTGGCCCGCCGCGACACCGAGCGGGTCAGCCAGATGTACTCGGCCGCGTCGCAGTGGGTGGTGCTCTCCTCCTGGCCGCTGTACCTGGTGATGGCGGTGTTCGCCCCGACCGTGCTGCGGATCTTCGGCGCCTCCTACCCGGCCGGCGCGCACGCGATGACCGTGCTGTGCCTGGCGATGCTGGTCAACCTGGCCGCCGGCAATGTGGGCACCGTGCTGCTGATGGGTGGCCGCAGCAGCTGGGTGCTGATGGACAAGGCAGCGAGCCTGGCGCTCAACGTGGCGGCCAACCTGGTGCTGGTGCCGCGGTTCGGCATCACCGGCGCGGCGGTGGCCTGGGCGATGACCATCGTGCTCGACAGCACCCTGGCCTTCTGCCAGGTCCGCTGGGGAATGCGGATCGGTGGCAGCCTGCGCGGCCTGGCCATGGCCGGGCTGCTGGCGCTGGGCTGCTTCGCCGTGCTGCCGGTCGGCGTCCGGCTGGTGGCCGGCAGCTCGCTGGTCACGATGGCGGTGGCGGTTGCCCTATCGCTGGCGCTCTACCTACCGATGGTGTGGTTACGCCGGGACACCCTCGGCGTTCGGATCCTGCTCGATGCGCTGACCCGCCGCACCCGGGCGTCCTGATCCGGGCAGCGCGGCAACGTCTGACCTACCACCGGTGAAAGTAACCTAAAGTTGACAGCCGTCGGGTAGCACCAGCTCGTGAGGGGAACGTGAGCACCATGTCAGACCGGAACGCCGGGTGACCGGCGCGGTGCCCACTGCCGGGCCACCCCCGGGGCCGGGGCAGTCCGTGGTCACGATGGGCCAGTTCTTCGCCACCCTGCGCCGCCAGCTTGCCCTGGTGCTGGTGCTGACCCTGCTCGGGGTGGCGCTTGCCACCGCGTTGTTCTTCACGACGCCCAAGACCTACCAGGCGACCGCCGTGGTGGACGTCTCGCCGACCTCGGGTGGCAGCGCGTCCTCGGTCAGCACCATCACCGAGTCGCGGATCGTCACCTCCACCTCGGTGGTGGAGGCCGCCCAGCAGACCCTGGGCTACGCCGGCAGCCTGAGCGCCCTCGCCGACCAGGTCACCGTCACCTCGCCGCTGGACAGCCAGGTCCTCAACATCACCTTCGCCGCCGCGACCGCGCAGGGTGCCGCCGCGGGCGCGAACGCCTTCGCGCACGCCTACCTGGACTACCGGACCCAGATCGCCCAGCAGGACACCGCCCGACGGGTCGGGCGCGTCCAGTCCCAGATCGCGGACCTGCAGAAGAAGCTGGCCGCCCTCAGCCAGAACGACACCCAGCGCGGCTCGCTGCAGAACCAGATCCAGCAGCTGCAGAACCAGCTGAACGCCTACCAGACCTCGGTGGTCAACCCGGGCCAGCTGGCCGGCGAGGCGGTCCAGCCCAGCGCGCCGAGCTCGCCGAAGAAGCTGCTCTACCTGGCCGGCGGCCTGCTGATCGGCCTGCTGGCCGGCGTGATCACGGCGGTGCTGCGCGACCGCCGCTACGACCGGGTGCGCACCGCGGCCGAGCTGCAGCACAACCTGGGCGCCCCGGTGATCGTCGAGTTCGGGGTGACCGAGGGCGGTTCCCGGCCCGGGCTGTTGGCGGCCACCGCGGCCACCCGCGGCGCCGAGGCCGACGGCTACCGCACCCTCAGCACGGCGGTCACCGCGCACTCCCCCACCAGCCGGGTGGTGCTGCTGTGCGGCACCAGCAAGGACGGCGACAGCCTGGCTCCGCTGAACCTGGCGGCCACCTTCGCCCAGCAGGGCCTGCAGACGGTGCTGGTCGGTCCGGAGCAGGCGGTGCGGCCGGCCACCGAGCTGCTCGACATGCCGGCCCTGCCGGCACCTTCCGGTGCTCCGCTGGCCGACCAGCTGGTCGAGGTACGCGAGCTGCCCGCGCTGCGGGTGCTGTCCCTGGGCGACGAGGTCACGCTCGGCGCGACTCTGCGAGCGGCCGGCGACACCCTGGACGACATCCTGGGCACAGCCGACATCGTGGTGCTGGACGGGATCAACGTGGAGCTGCCGAGCAGTTCGGTCCGGCTCGGCCAGGTCGCCGACGAGGCGGTGGTGGTGGCCTACCGCAACCGCTCTACGCACGCCGCGCTGGAGCGGCTCGGCCGCCAGCTGGCCCAGGTGGGAGTACCGGTGCTGGGCGGCGCGTTGCTCACCCGCCGCAACCGGCTGCGCCGGCGCGACGGCGAGTCGGGCGGCGGCCAGCATGGCGCGGGGCGTGGCGACCAGCCGAGCGGCTCGTACTTCGAATCGCGCTCGATCCGATCCGCCGAGGCCGACCTGCCATCGGAATACGAGCCGGCCGGGCCCGACCCGGCCGAAGCCGGGCTGCCTCCCTACGACCCGGGCTACGGCCCGGTGACGGAGAACTCTCCGGGGGCCGGCTCGAGTGCGGCGCAGGGCTCGACGCCTGCCTATTCGGCCCTTCGGCCGTCCGGCTCGCTGGCACGCGGCGCCCGGTCGGGATCGTCCCGGTCCCGGTCGGCCTCGGGCAGGAGAAGGTAACCCGCCCATGCGCGTGCTGCTGGCCAGCTCCACCGGCGGACACCTCGGTCAGCTCGAAGCGTTGCGGCCGTGGTGGTCCGAGCACGAGCGGCACTGGATCACCTTCGACAAGCCGGACGCCCAGGCGATGCTGGCCGGCGAGGCGGTCACCTGGGCCTATCACCCGACCACCCGCAACATCCCCAACCTGATCCGCAACTTCGGCGTCGCCTGGAAGACGCTGCGCGCGTTCCGGCCGGAAGTGGTGGTCTCGACCGGCGCGGCGGTCGCGGTGCCGGTGTTCTACCTGGCCCGGCTGATGGGCATCCGCACCGTCTACGTCGAGGTCTACGACCGGATCGACAGCGCCACGCTCACCGGACGGCTGTGCCGCCCGGTATCGGACCTGTTCCTGGTGCAGTGGGACGAGCAGCTCCGGCTCTATCCCAAGGCCACCAACATCGGCCAGCTGCTGTGAGCGAGCATCACGACGAGCGAGGAACGGACGGCACCATGACCCCACTGGTCGGCATGGTCACCGTCGGCACCGACCACCACCGCTTCGACCGGTTGATGGACTGGATCGAGCAGTGGGACGCCGGCCACCCCGGCGCGGTCCGCTGGATCGTCCAGCACGGCTCGACCCGGCCGCTGGCCGGCGCCGACAACTTCGGCATGACGCCGCGTGCCGAGCTGCTCGACCTGCTGCGGGCCGCCGACCTGGTGGTCACCCAGGGCGGTCCCGGCGGCATCATGGACAGCCGGGCGTGCGGCATCGTCCCGATCGTGGTGCCCCGGCTGGCCCGGCTGGACGAGGTGGTCGACGACCACCAGGTGGCCTTTGCCCGCCAGCTGGCCCGGACCGGGCTGGTGCTGGCGGCCGAGACCGAGGCCGAGCTGCACGCGACGCTGGACCGCGCGGTGGCCGACCCGGCCGTCCTGGCGGTCGGCGACAGCACCAGTGACGTGAGCCGGACGGTGGCCCGCTTCGCCGACGAGGTGGACCGGTTGCTGGCCCGCAAGCCGGCCCGGACCGGCCGCTGGATCAGGCCCCGGCAGCCGGCCCGCTAGCCCCGCCGCACCGCACCTGAGGCGCCAGCCGTCCGGAGTCGCTCAGGACGTCCGGGCCGTGCCGACCGGTTGGCGGGCCGGCACCCGCTCCGGCAGCACCGCAGTGCCGGCGGGGACTGCGAAGTCGCCGCGCCGGCTGCGCAGGGCCAGCGCGGCCGCGCTCATCGCCACCGCCAGCTGGATGCCGTCGTAGCCGTAGTAGAAGAAGGTCACGAAGGCCACGAACAGCGTGGCGTGCACCCACAGGTCGGCCTGGCCGCGGGTCCGCCAGCTCTGCAGCACCACCAGGCCGAACCAGCCCAGGAAGAACGCCAGCGCGATGAAGCCGTAGCTGAACATGACGTTCCACACCTGGCCCTGGGTGCCGATCGAGACGTCCACGGTGCCGGACGGCTGCGGCGCGCCGTGCCCGAAGACCGGTGAGCTCAGCGCCCCGTCGAAGGCCTCCCGGTAGATGGTCTGGCGGCCCACATTGGTCTGGCTGTAGTGCAACCGCTCCTGCAGGCTGCCCAGCACCCCGGACGCCACCGCGACCGTCACGCCGACCGCGGCGCCAGCGAGCACCGTCACCAGCGGCACCAACCGGCCGCGGGCGGCCAGCCGGACGGCGGTGTAGCTCAGCACCAGGCCGACCGCCAGGAACATGCCGCGGTTCAGGGTGGCGAAGGCGGGCAGGCAGGCCGCGGCCAGCAGGCCGACCATGGCCAGCCGCCAGACCGGTCGCCGGAAGCTCAGCAGCGCCGCGATCACCAGCGGCACCAGTAACGCGACGTTGCACCCCCAGCTGTTGGTGTAGGGGAACGGGGCGCTCGGGCGGTAGAAGGTGCGCGGCGAGCCGTACGGGCGCTGCACCTCGGCGAAGGCCGGGTGCACCAGGGCGTGCACGTACTCGTTGTTGCGGATGTTGAGCGGCAGCAGCGCCTGCAGCGGGGTGGACAGGCTCCCCCGCGGCACCAGGATGCCCAGGTAGCCGCCAGCCACCACCACCGCGAAGAACAGCACCAGAGCACGCAGCACGACCCGGCGGTCCAGCCGGTTCCGGCCGTTGTAGAGATAGAGGAAGACGATGGTGCAGCCGACGTAGTTGGCCATCCGGACGCTGAAGCCGATCAGCTTCGAGGCGGTGGACAGTTCCAGGACCGCCGCGCCGGCCCACACCACGAAGCCGAGCCACAGGTAGAACGCCGGCGGCACCTCGATGTTGCGGCGCTGGACCAGCAGCACGAACATCGGGATCGCCATCACCGCCACCGCGAAGGCGCCCAGCCCCAGGAACCACCAGAGCGGGAAGCCGGCGAAGAGCAGGTAGACCGGCCAGGCCGGCAGCTCCCGGGCGGTGACGAGCGGCCTGCTCATCCCTCGATCATCTCACGCTGCCAGCCGCCGGCACTGCGAATCCGTCTCAGATGCCGCGGCCGAACCGGCGGGCGGTGGCCAGCACCCGGTCGGCGCTGACCAGCCCGGTGGCCACCACCAGGGCGGCATAGCCCTGCCGGGCCCGGCGCGACTTGCGCAGCGAGCGCACCGCCCAGCGCGCCGCCAAGCCGCGATTGCCCAGTGCGGCATGGGAGAACGCGATCTGCCCCTCGATCCTGGCCAGCCCCGCCGGGTCCTGCCGGAACTCCGGCACCCGCTCCAGCAGGTAGCTCAGCGCCTCGTTGATGGTCTGCCAGCGGCTGGCGAAGAAGGACGAGTCGTGCAGGTAGACCCGGGACTGCGGCTGCTGGACGCACACGATCGGTCCGCGCCGGGCAGCCCGCAGCAGCAGCTCGTAGTCCTCGGCGTAGCTGCCGGGCAGCTGCTCGTCGACCAGGCCGATGCCGTCGAGCAGTTCGGGCCGCGGGATCAGGTAGGTGGAGGCGTTGGCCTCCAGGTGCCGGTCGTGCAGCAGGTCGGCGAAGGTCAGCGCCGGTAGCTCCGCCTCCCGGGGAATGTCCTTGCCGCGGTAGGAGTAGACGAAGCCGGACGCCGCCGCGCTGGCCTCGGGATGCTTGCGCAGCAGCTCGACCTGGGCGCGCAGCTTTCCTGGCAGCCACTCGTCGTCGTCGTCGCACGAGCCCACCAGCTCGCCGGTGGCGGCGAGGTAACCGGTGTTGCGGTTGCCGGCCAGGCCCGGCGTCCGGTTGTTGACCAGCACCTGCACGGTCCGCCCGTCGCGCGGCCGGACCTCGGGCATCACCGGCTCGGTGCCGTCGTAGACCACCAGGCACTCGATCGGGCCGGGGTAGTCCTGGTCGATCACCGACTGCACCGCCCGGCGCAGCAGCTGCGGCCGGTCCTTGGTGGGGATCACCGCGGTGACCAGCGGCCAGCCGACCGGGTCGGTCCGCCAGCCGGGGGCGGGAGAGGTGCTCACGGTTTCCTCCGTCATCGCAGTTGGTAGACCCGTACCCAGTCCACCTGCATATCGGCAGGAAACGCCGTGGCCGAATCGGGACTGCCGGGAAAAGTTCCGCCGACCGCGAGATTGAGCCGGATGTAGAACTGCCCGGCGAACGCCTCGTCGATCCAGGGCGCGGAGTCCCGGTTGCGCTCGAAGGTCAGGTTGCCGTCGACGTAGAACCGGATCACGCCCGGGTCCCACTCGGCGGCGTAGGTGTGGAAGCCCTCGGAGGTGCCGCCGGCAATCGGCACCACGGTGGACTGCTTGGGATAGGTGCCCTTGCCGTCGTACCACAGCGTGTGGTGCACGGTGCCGGCCTCGGGATCGGCGGTCGAGGCGGTGCCGACCGCCTCCAGGATGTCCAGCTCGCCGTCGCCGGTGCCGTTCTCCGGCCGCATCCAGAACGCCGGCCACAGGCCCTTGGACCGGCCCGGCGCCAGCGGCAGCTTGGCCCGCATCTCGAACCGTCCCTGGTGCCAGGCCGCCTTGCCCTCGGTGCTCAGCATCGCCGAGGTGTAGTCGCGCCCGTTCGGAAAGCGGGGGTCGTTGTCGCCGCACGTCTTGGGGGTCTTCTCCCGGATTGCCCGCAGCGTGAGCAGGCCGCCACCGAGGTCGACGTTGGCCTTGCGGGCCATCAGGCAGGCCAGCTCCTTGTTGCCCTCGCCGAAGGTGGAATGGTCCTCCGGGGTCCACTTGGAGGTGTCCAGGGTGGTGCCGTTGAACTCGTCGGACCAGACGAGTCGCCAGGCCGGCTTGCTGTCGTGGCGGAGCAGCGTCACCGCGGTGACGACTCCGGCCGCCAGCACCACCACCAGGGCCAGCACCGACCAGAGGCGGCGGTGCCGGGCACGGGACGGTCGCCCGGGCGCGGGCACCTCGGGAGGGCTGTCGGGCCGCGTCGCTGTCAGATCGTCCATCCGCTGTTCGTCAAAGGAAGAAGGCCCGGCCCGTTGGTACGGGCCGGGACCTCCTCAGCTTATGTCACCGGTGGGATTGCGATGAGCTGCGGCTCGCGTCAGCCCTTCTGGTACACCCGCACGTAGTCGATCACGTAGTCGCTCTGGCCGAGCGGGGCGCCGACCACCGGCTTGCCGTAGTAAGCGGGCATGCTGCCCCCGACCTGCAGGTTCAGCCGGATGTTCATCGGCTCGCAGAACGTCGGGTCGAGCCAGCTGAGCTGGGACTGGGTCTTGGAGAACACCAGCCGGTCGTCGACGTACCAGTTCACGATGCCCGGCTGGCGCTCCACCGCGTAGGTGTGCCAGGTGGTGTTGGTGCCGCTGGGCAGGATGTCCTCGTGGCCGGCCTTGCCCATGCCGCCATCGGTGGACTGGTGGATGGTCTGCACGCTCTTGGTGGGCAGGCCGCCGACCGCCTCCATGATGTCGAGTTCGCCCTTGTTGGTGTTGTCACGCAGCCAGAAGGCCGGCCACATGCCCTGCGCCGCGGGCAGCTTGGCGCGCATCTCGATGCGCCCGTACTGCCAGGACTCCCGGCCGATGGTGTCGAGGTAGCCGGAGGTGTACTGCCGGGTGGTGCTGCCGACGGTGTAGGTCTCCTTGATCGCCCGCAGGGTCAGCGCGCCGTTGCTGACGAACACGTTGTCCGGCCGCGAGGTGACGATCGACTCCTCGTTGTTGGCCCAGGAGTTGTTGCGGACGTTCCACTTGGTGCGGTCGATGGTGTTGAACTCGTCGGAGAACACCAGCTTGTAGCCGGTCGGGGCCGGAGCCGAGCTGGTCGGCGTGGGGGCCGGGGCCGTGCTGGTCGGGGCCGAGCTGGTGGGCTTCGGCGACGAGCTGGTCGGAGCCGGTGCCGAGCTGGTCGGAGCCGAACTCGTCGGGGCCGGCGCCGAGCTGGTCGGGGCGGGCTTCGGCGGACGGCTGGACACCTTCACCGGCGCCGGCTGGCTCGGCATCGACAGCAGCACCAGGCTCGGCTCGCTGACCAGCAGGCTCTTGCCGCGCGGCAGCGCCCAGGCCAGCACGTTGAAGTCGACAGTGCTCTGGTTGGCCGCGGCGGTGTAGGTGGTGCTGACGTGCACCCAGCCGGTGGTGCGCAGCCAGGAGCTGGTGAGCTTGGAACCGCGGTAGAGCATCCGCTGGTACTCCATCATGCGCGCGGCCGAGGTGACGCCCGGCGCATCGGTGCTGATCCAGGCGCTGGCCTGGTAGGTGGCACCGGCCACGGTCGCGTGCACCGTGTTCACCTTGTCGTTGAGCGCCAGGGTCAGCGGGGCGTTGGTCAGGTTGCGCATCCGGATGGCCTTGTGACCGGCGTGACCCGCAACCACCGACAGCGCGCCGCCGGACCGGGTGAACCAGGCCGCCGTGCCCTTGCTGAAGCCCGGGTCGGCCACCAGGTTGACGGTCGAGGCAGACGCGGAAGTTGCCGAGACGTCCAGCGCAGTCACCGCGCCGGCGCCCAGCAAGGCAACCAGGGTGGCACCCACCCAGGACCTCTTGAGCAAGCTCGGGCGAACGTTGTGACGGCCATCCGTGGTCATGGTCACTCCTAGTAGTCAGGTATCGCCTCTATCGACAGCACCCCTCCGGAGCTAAGCAATCACCCGCAGTAATTTTTCGGGATCTGGTTTTGACCCTCATTCGGGCGAAGTAACGCCCGGTAATGCCCGTATTTGCTGGCCTGTAAAGGTACTGTAAGGTACAGTAGAAAGCCTGTGCCAACTGGGTTCGAGCGTGGTGGGTGCTTCCCCACGGTCGAGCGCGCCATGGTTACTTACAGTCATGTAACTCATCTGCGTTCACCCGGCTGAATCGCCCGCTACGGCCCCTGTGACTACAGCGGGTCGCAACCCTCACGCAGCCCCGGCCCGGGTGGCTCGGCCGGCAGCCCCACCAGCACATACGCCGAAGCCCCTCCTGGAGGCACCAGGAGGGGCTTCGGGGTTGTCCGGGACGCCGTCAGGCGTCCGGGCTAGTGGGCATTACTGGCCGTCGCGGACCGCCAGGTCGTCGAGGGAGACCGACTTGGCGCCGACGTTGGTGCCGCCGCGGACCACCGACAGGAACAGCTGGCCGGCCGCCGTCACGTCGGTGTCGGTGGCGGTCGCCTTCCAGGTGGTCGGCTCGGCGGTGCCGTCGGTCCAGATCTTGAACTGGATCGTCGAGCCGCTGACCCGCAGCCGCAGCCACTGCTTGGCGGTGGTCAGGGCCTGACCGCCGGCCACCGACTGCACGGTGCTGGTGACGCTGTTGACGTTCTTCTGGATCACCACGGTGCCGGTGTTGGACTGCAGCTGCAGGCCATAGCCGTTCTTCGGCCGGTAGGCGTTCTGCCAGCCGCCCGAACCGCGCAGGTAGACGTTGAAGTAGCTCAGCGCGGTGTTGGACGACCAGCTGAACGAGGTCAGCAGCTCGCTGTCACCCCGGGCCGCCAGCCCGGTCAACTGGGCCCGGCTGAACGCCCCGGAGACGTCGTCCACTGCGAGCCGGCCGGCGCCGGACTGGACGTCGGCCGCGCCGGTGGCCAGGCTGGTGGTCCAGGACGCCGACCACGGCGTCCCGTCGGCAGCGGTGAAGCTGTCACTGAACAGCGGCGGCACTTCGGTCGGGGTGGTCACCGACAGCGCGGGGCTGTCGGCACTGACGTTGCCACCGGCGTCGTAGGCCCGCACCGTGTAGCTGTAGGTGCCGCCCGGGGTGAGCCCGGTGTCGGTGTAGCTCAGCGAGGCGGTGGCGCCGACCTGCGCGCCGTCCCGCCACACCTGGTAGCCGATCACGCCGCGGTCGTCGGTGGCGGCCGGCCAGCTGATGGTGGCCGCCGTGGTGGTCACCCCGGTGCTGACCGGCTGACCGGGCGCGGACGGCGCGGTGGTGTCGGCCGGCACCGTCACGGTGATCGGCGCCGACAGGCCGGTGTTGTTGGAGGTGTCCTTGGCCCGGGCCTGCAGGGTGTGGCTGCCGACCGCGGTGGCGTTCCAGCTGAACGAGTACGGCGCGGTGCTGGCGGTGCCGACCACGGTGCCGTCCACCAGCAGATCCACCGAGGCGACCGCCTGGTCGTCGCTCGCGGTCGCGGTCACCGTGACCGGGCCGTACACCGAGCTGCCGTCGGCCGGGCTGGTGATCGCCGCGGTCGGGGCGACGGTGTCCGGGGCCAGCAGGCTGACCTTGTTCGAGGTGGCCGACCGGTTGCCGCCGTTGTCGACCGCGCGCACCCAGTAGTTGGCCGGAACCGCGCCGGTGGTGTCGATGTAGGACAGGCCGGTGGTGGAGATGATCACCCGGTCGTCGCGCATCAGCTCATAGCGCACCGAGCCGCCGGAGTTGTCGGTCGCGGCGTCCCAGCTGAGCTTGACGCCACCCACGGCGCTGCTCGAGCGCAGGTTGGCCGGCACCGTCGGGGCGACGGCGTCGCGCTGGCAGAACTTTCCGAAGCCGCCCAGCCACTGGTAGCCGGTGCCCTGGAAGGAGCCCTGGTCGAAGTCGCCGCCGAACCACAGGCAGCCGTTGGAGTCCGGGGTCAGCTCCCAGCCGCCGATGCCCGATCGGGTGTCCAGCGCGTTCGGCCAGAAGTCGGGCAGGTACGCGCCGGTCGCCTCGTCCCAGGCCCCGATGTACTTGATGTTGTTGACGTCGGAGGCGGTCGGGATCGGGTTGTTGTAGTCGTAGGTGCCGGAGTAGTTGTAGTTGCCGCAGTGGCAGCTGGCGTAGACCACGCCGTCGTAGATGCCGATGGTCTGGATGTCGCCGCCGGCCTTGGTGATGTTGGAGCTCAGCCGGGCGAAGCTGGCGCGGTCGTACTTGCTCAGGATGTGCTGCGAGCCGCCCAGCCAGACGGCGTTGCCGTCCTCCTTGACCGCCTGCTGGTAGCTGTTGGTGCCCGAGCCCAGGCTGGGCTGCCAGGACGACGGGACGGTCGCCGCACCGGAAGCGGTGCTGACCACGCCGAACATCGGCGAGGCCGCTCCGTTGAGGTTGTTGAAGTAGCCGGAGAAGTAGACCCGGTCGCCCTGGGCGCTGGCGTCCAGCTCGATGACCGAGCCGTCGAAGTTGGGCTTCCAGGCACCGTCCGGCTGGCCGTCGGAGACCCGCAGCCGGGCCGCCCGGCCGACCGTCACCGGGCCCTTGACCGGGGTGCCACCGGTGACCCGGTTGAACCGGCCGCCGATGTAGAGCCAGCCGTCCTGGTAGTCGATGGCCTTGACCTGGGCCGGGGTGTTGAGCTCGGTGGTGACGAAGTCGACCGAGGCGCTCCAGCCAGGCACCGTGGCACCGGTGATCGGGTCCAGCTCGACGATGCCGTTGTCGGCTACCCCGTTGACCATGGTGAACTCGCCGCCGACCACCAGCTTGCCGTCCGGGGTGGCCTGCAGGTCCCAGACCATCGCGTTCAGGCTCGGCCGGAAGCTGGACAGCCACTCACCGGTGTTGACGTCGAAGCCGGCCAGCCAGGACTGGGCGATCTTGTCGGCAGGTGCGGGGTTGGCGCCCTTCTGCACGTTCTGGAAGCCGCCACCGACGTACATCACGTTGCCGATCTGGGCGAAGGTCTCGACCTCCATGTTCAGCTCGCTGACCGCACCGGCGATGCCGGTGACGCCCCACGGGGTGTTCGGCGAGGTGGTGGAGGAGACCAGCGGGCGGACCGTGCTGGCCGGCAGCCCGGCCGCCGGGATCGGCGAGAAGCCGCCGGAGGTCAGCATCGGCCGCAGGAACACCTGGGTGAACGGCAGCGCCGACTTCTCGGTGGTGTACTGCCACAGGTAGCTGGTGGCGTTGTTCTGGCCGGAGATCTTGTTGCCGAACGCCCAGCCCATCTTGTAGTTGTGGTTGGCCTGCTCGTTGGTGGTCAGCCGCAGGAAGTTCTGGTCGCCGGAGCGGGACCAGGACTGGGTGTTGCCACTGCCGTAGCTGGTGCCGTCGACGCTGATGCTGGAGAACAGCACGCCGCCGCCGATCGCCCAGGTCCAGTCGGACCGGTTGGACGCCTTGATCCGCATCTCCTGGTACGTGGTGCCGTTGGTGTTGGTGGCCCGGCGCACCCGGATGCCGTCGGTGAGGGCGTCCACCCGGCCGCCGCCGAGCAGCCCGGAGATGGTGGCCGCCGGCAGGGTGGCCGGCGCGAAGGCAGCAGTCCCGGTCGGGGTGGTGCGCAGCGACGCCACGCTGCCCTGGCCGCCGTAAGCCCAGTTCCAGCCCTCCCGGCCGCGCCCGACCAGCACCCAGCCGCCGCCGTTGGTGGTCTGGTCGCAGTAGAACTGCTCCGGCGCCACCAGCTGCGCGGTCTGCAGCCAGTAGATGCCGTCCGGGCTCGCCGGGTTCTGCTGCTTGATCGCCCAGCAGGACGGCGCGGCCAGCGCCGGCTGCGAGCCGTCCAGCACCTGGCCGGGCGGGGTGGCGGCGGCGACCGCCGGGGCGGCAAAGACAGCCGGAGCGGTCAGGCCGCCGGCCAGCAGTCCACCGGCCAGCACCGCCACCGCCAGCAGGGCGCGACCGCGCCGCCACCGAGCGCCGATGGGCGTCTGGCCCTGAGCGTTGCCACTGCTGAGCATCGTTTCTTCCTCTACCTGACAAGAATGGGGACGGAGCGTCCTGGGTCCATCACGGAGCGTTAAATCGGTGCTAAAGATAGATCAAGATTAGCCCAGCTTCGTGGGCGATGTAAAGCTGGAATGAATTATTTTAACCTTATGAGATAAGGGAAAACTCTACTTACCTAGCGTGATCGAGCCGGTACGCTCCGCAACCGGTCCGGGCGGGGAGGGGTCCGCCCGGACCGGTTGGCAGTTACAGAGCCGGCCGGATCGCCAGGTCGTCGAAGGAGACCGACTTGGCGCCGACGTTGGTGCTGCTGCGTACCTCGGAGAGGAACAGCTGGCCGGCCGCCGTGATACCGGTGTCGGTGACGCTCGCCCGCCATGCCGCCGGCTCCGGCGTGCCGTCGGTCCAGATCTTGAACTGGATCGTCGAACCGCTGACCCGCAGCCGCAGCCACTGCTTGGCGGTGCTGACCGCCTGGCCGCCGGCCACCGACTGCAGCGTGCTGGTGACCCCGTTGACGTTCTTCTGGATCACCACCGTGCCCGAGTTGGACTGCAGCTGCAGGCCGTAGCCGTTACGCGGCCGGTAGGCGTTCTGCCAGCCGCCCGAACCGCGCAGGTAGACATTCAGGTAGCTCTGCGCGGTGACCGACGACCAGCTGAACGAGGTCAGCAGCTCGCTGTCGGTCCGGGCCGCCAGCCCGGTCAGCTGGGCCCGGGCGTAGGAGTTGGCCACGTCGTCGAACGCGATCCGGCCGGCGCCGGACTGGGTGTCCACCGTGCCGTTGCTGACACTGGTGGCCCAGGCCGGCGACCAGGACGCGCCGTCGGCCGCCGTCCAGTTCTCGGAGAACAGCACCGCGTCGGCCGGCTGGGTGGTCACCGAGACCGCCGGGCTGTCACCGCTGACGTTGCCGGCCGCGTCGAAGGCCCGCACCGTGTAGCTGTAGGTGGTGCCGGCCGTCAGCCCGGTGTCGGTGAAGCTCAGGCTGCTGGTCTGGGCGACCTGCCCGCCGTCGCGCAGCACCCGGTAGCCGGCCACCCCGCGGTCGTCGGTGGTCGCCGGCCAGCTGATGGTGGCCGCCGTGCTGGTCACGTCGCTGCTGGTCGGCTGGCCCGGAGCGGCCGGCGGAGTGGTGTCCGGCGGCACCGTCACGTTCACCGTGCTCGACGTGCCGGTGTTGCCGGCCGCGTCGTGCGCCCGGGCCTGCAGGGTGTGGTTGCCGACCGTGGTGGCGTTCCAGCTGAACGAGTACGGCGCGCTGCTGTCGGTGTCGACCGACGTGCCGTCCACCAGCAGGTCCACCGCGGTCACCCCGGTGTCGTCGGACGCGGTGGCCGTGACCGTCACCGGCCCGTACACCGAGGCACCGTCGGCCGGGGCGGTGATCGCCGCGGTCGGGTTGGTGGTGTCCGGCGCGACCGCGGTGACGTGCACGTCCGCCGAGGTGCCGGTGTTGCCGGCCGCGTCGTGCGCCACCGTGCGCAGCGTGTGCGGCCCGGCGGTAGCCGTCCAGCTGAAGCTGTAGGGCGCCGTGGCCGAGCTCGCCACCGTGCTGCCGTCGACCTGCAGGTCCACCGAGGTCACCCCGACGTTGTCCGAGGCGGTGGCGCTGACCGGCACCGTGCCGGTACCCACCGTCGCGCCGTCGGACGGCGAGCTGATCGAGGTGGTCGGCGGCACGACGTCCGGACCGGACCGGCCCGAGGCGGTGTAGTGCGCGTCGATCCGGGCCGCGGTCAGCGGGCCGTCATAGACCGCCACCTCGTCGATGGTGCCGGCGAAGTACCTGCTGGCGGGCTGGTTGGGCCAGGCGTTGAGGTTGTCCCCGCCGACCCGCCAGTAACCGGCGTAGGCCTGGTTGTTGGCCACCGAGTTGCTGCCGATCAGGTGGTTGTCGACGTAGAGAGCCATGCCGGACGGCCCCTGCATCGCCACCACGTAGTGCCACTGGCCGTCGTTGTAGGCGGTCGGCGTGGTGATCATGTCGAAGCTGCCGTTGTACACGCCGAAGATCAACCGGCCGTCGTTGGTCATGTAGACGTGCTTGTCGTAGTTGCCGCTCGCCCCGGTCTGGGCGTTGCCGAAGCCGATCAGCTTGCCGCCGCTGGTGGTCGTGGTGTTGAACCACAGCTCCAGGCCGTACCGGCTCGGACCGCCGATCTGGTTGGTCGAGGTGACGTTGCCGGTGCTGCCGTCGAAGCTCACCGCGTGCCCGGTGGCACCGATCGCACCCGCCACACCCTGGGTGACGCCGCCGACGTAGTTGCCGGTGGTGCTGTTGTCGGTGCTGTCGGCCGCGGTAGCGGCACCACCGGTCTCGTCCAGCCGCCAGTAGTTGGCCGGAGCGTCGTTGTAGACCGCCTTGCCGTAGTCGTCGGTCGGCACGGTGGACGGCGGCGGGGTGCGTCCGGAGGCCGCGTAGTGGCTCTGCACGGCACCCAGGGTGAGCGGGTGGTCGTACACCGCGGTCTCGTCGATGCTGCCGTTGAAGTACCGGCCGCTCGCGTTCGGCCAGCCGCCCAGGTTGTCACCGCCGACCCGCCAGTAGCCGTTGTAGGCCTGGTTGTTGGTCTGCCCGTCATGGGCCACCTTGGCCCCGTCGACGAACAGGTTCAGGCCGTTGCCGCCCTGGGTGGCGACCACGTGGTGCCACTGGCCGTCGT
>Ga0326721_10000051_pt1 | contig 96017 bp, 112 predicted proteins | sample SGPome_FD_203951 | JGI IMG/M metagenome (GOLD analysis project Ga0326721, IMG submission 203951) | Soil microbial communities from Southern Great Plains, Lamont, Oklahoma, United States - SGP_1_2016 | ecosystem: Engineered > Artificial ecosystem > Soil microcosm > Unclassified | place: USA... | reverse complement strand
GAGGTGCGCTGGTTCTCGATGGACTGGCTGGGGTCGTCCTGGTTGAAGAGGCTGAGGTAGCCGGCGACCGGCGAGCCGGAGGCGTCGCGCAGGGTGCCGCTGAAGCGGACCCTTCCAGCCGGGACGAGGACGAAATTCAACCGCTTGTCGCCATCGAGCTGAAGGCCTTTTTGCGAAGTGGGCTGGAACGGCGTCCCGGAAGGAGGAGTCACTCGAACGTCGTAGGTCCCGACGCCTACCTCCACTTCATATTCACCCGTCCCGTCGGTGACGGCACTCGCCACCAACGTTCCGGAGGTGGGCGCGAACACCTCTACCTCCGCTCCCACGAGAGGCTGAGCCGACCCGCCGCCCTGCTGACCCTGCACGGTGCCGGACAACTCTGCGGCGCTGGCACCAGCCGGAGCCCCCGCCAAGACCAGGCCGACGACTACCAGCGCGAGCGCGTGTCCAAAGCGAAAGCGTGCAGGCCAAGCGGTCATTCGATGCCTCCAGTCCCCTACCGGGCCTTCAAACTTCTGGAAAGCCTCAGGTTTGCCTTATAAACAAGGGAAGTTTATCGGGGCGGCTAAAAAGCAATCGCTGGTGTTGGCCCTCACGCTTCAGCCGGCAAGGGCCCGTGCGTCGGCTCCCCCGTTCTTCCAGCGGCGGTACTCCTCCGGCATGCACCTCGCACAGGGTCTGTAGCCGGCGACGATCGCGGTCTCCTCGTCGAGGAAGAAGACGCGATTCTGGACGTAGCCGCCGCGGGCGATCGCGCGGGCGGCGCCGGCGCAGTCGAGCAGGCCGTAGATCCGGGTGCGCCGGTGGCCGCCGAGGGCGCCGGGAACGTCGCTCTCGTACGGGCGGCCGTCGCGCCCGATCAGGGTCCAGGTCCTGCTCATATGGGATAGAACGCGCCGTCCGCCGCTTGTGTGAGATCGATGAGGAACGGGTCCCTCGTCTGCGGAAGAATCGCCGGATGGCCCGCGACCCCGAGTTCGACCTCAGCGCCGAGCAGGCGCGCCGCTTCGCCCTCGCCGCCCAGGGATTCGGCCGCCCGCGGCCGGCCGGGCGAGTGGACGCCAGGCACCTGCGGCGGGCGATCGACGACGTCGGTCTCCTCCAGCTCGACTCGGTCAACGTCTTCTGCCGCTCCCACTACATGCCGGTCTTCTCGCGGCTCGGCCCGTATCCGCAGGGGGCCCTGGACCGCCTCGCCTGGCACGAGGACGGCAAGGGGAAGACCCGGCGGGCACAGCGGCGGGACCTGTTCGAGTACTGGGGCCACGAAGCCTCGCTGCTGCCGGTCGAGCTGCAGCCGCTGCTGCGCTGGCGAATGGCCCGGGTGGACACGCTGGCGTGGAAAGGCGTGGCGCGGATCGCGGCGGAGAAGCCCGAGCTGCTCGAGTTCGTGCTGGAGATGGTGCGGGAGCGGGGGCCGATCCGGGCCTCGGAGCTGGCGGCGAAGGATCGCCGGCGGGAGCCGGGAGAGATGTGGAGCTGGAGCGAAGAGAAGACCGCGCTCGAGTACCTGTTCTTCTCGGGGCGGGTCTGCGCGGCGCGACGGGTCAACTTCGAGCGCCTCTACGACCTGCCCGAGCGGGTGCTGCCGCGGCACGTCCTCGAGGCGCCGACGCCCTCGCAGGAGGAGGCGCAGCGGCAGCTGCTCCTGATCGCCGCCAAGCGCCTCGGGGTGGCGACCGAGGCCGACCTCGGCGACTACTTCCGCCTTCCCCGCGCCGAGTCGAAGGCCCGCGTCGCCGAGCTGGCCGAGGACGGCGCCCTGGTCCCGGTCCAGGTCGAGGGCTGGCGCCAGCCCGCCTACCTCGCGACCGAACGGCCCGCAGGCCTGCGCCGAGCCGCAACGGCGCGCGCCCTGCTGACCCCCTTCGACTCCCTCATATGGGCGCGCGAGCGAACCGAGCGCCTCTTCAACTTCCGCTACCGGATCGAGATCTACACCCCGGCCCCGAAACGCGTCTACGGCTACTACGTCCTCCCCTTCCTTCTAGGCGACCGCCTGGTCGCGCGGGTGGACCTAAAGAGCGACCGCCAAGCCGGAGTGCTCCGCGTGCAGAGCGCCTTCGCCGAGCCGGACGTCGACACCGCCCTAGTCGCCGGGGAGCTGGCCGCGGAGCTGCGCCCGCTCAGCGACTGGCTCGGCCTCGGCGGCGTCTCGGTCGCGCGCAAAGGCGACCTCGCCGCACCGCTCCGCGGGGCGCTCGGTTGACTTACGCCAAGGCGGCCTGTTCGCGCTGCCAGACCGCTTCGGCTTCATCCGCATCTTCGGCGTTGAGGGCGATGCGCCGGTCGATCTCGTCGGGGAAGGCGGCGTAGTAGCGGACCGCAGTCCGCACCTGGGAGTTGGTGAGATTGAGAAGCTCGGCGGTGGCGACCACTGCCTCCTCCCCACGCCCCTTGCCGCTCTTCAGCGCATCGATGAACTCCCAGACGTCCGGGCCGCCAGCCAAGGCGGCGCGCCGTCCGGTGGGGCCGCCGCGGAAGACGATGCCGGTGTGCTCATCCATGCGCTCCCTCGTCAATTTAGGCGCTCAGGCGTAGAGGCGCTCGATCTCGGCTTCGAACTTGCGCTCGATCGGGCGCCGTTTCAGCTTCATCGTCGGCGTCAGCTCGTCGCCGCCCGGCACCCACTCCCCCGGCAGCAGCTCGAACTTCTTCACCTGCTCGACCCGCGAGAGCCCGGCGTTGCCGCGCTCGACGGCGGCCTCGATCTCGGCCCGGATCGCCGGCTCGGCGGCGAGCTCCTCCAGGCCGCGGTCCTCGATCCCCTGCTGCTGGGCGAAGACCGGCGCGACGTCGGGGTCGAGGACGATCAGCGCGACGTTGTAGGGGCGGGCGTCGCCGACGGCGCAGACCTGGCCGATCAGGGGGCTCGCCGCCTTGATCCTCGCCTCGATGTTGGCCGGCGACATGTTTTTCCCGGCGGCGTTGATGATCAGCTCCTTCTTGCGATCGACGATCCGCAGGTATCCGTCGGGGTCGAACTCGCCGATGTCGCCGGTGTGCAGCCAGCCCTCGGAGTCGATCGTCTCCGCCGTCTTCTCCGGGTCGTTGCGGTAGCCGGCCATGATCACCCCGCCGCGGATCAGGACCTCGCCGTCGTCGGCCAGCTTCAACTCCACCCCGGGCGCCGCCGGACCAACGGTGCCCAGCCTGATCTCCCCGGGCAGGTTGCAGGCGCCGACGCCGGTCGTCTCCGAGAGGCCCCAGAGCTCCGCCAGCGGCACCCCCATCGCGAGGAAGAACTCGATCGTCTCGCGCGGGGTCGGCGCCGCGCCGACGTTGGCGATCAGCAGCTGATCGAGGCCGACCCGCCGCCGCAGCTCGGAGAGGATCTGCTCCTCGGCGCCGGCGTGCTCGGCGGCGAGGTCGGCGGGCACCTCTCCCCCGCTCTGCTCGATCTCGAGCCGGCGGCGGCCCACCTCGAGCGCCCGGTCGACCGCCTGCTGGCGCTCGGGATCGGGGTCGGCGGCGATGCCGATCTCCAGCGCCGCCTTCAGTTTTTCCCACACCCGCGGCACAGCGAAGAACCAGTGCGGGCGCACTTCGGTCAGGTAGGCGACGACCTGGCGCGGGTCCGGGCAGCAGGTGACGCCGGCGCCGAAGCAGATCGGCGCGTAGTGGGTGGCGTTGCGCTCGGCGATGTGGGCCATCGGCAGCCAGGAGATCAGGCGCGAGTCGCTCGACAGCCTCAGCACCTCGTCGAAGGAGTTGAACGCCGCCATCACGTTGGCGTGGGTCAGCTGCACGCCCTTCGGCGGTCCGGTGGTGCCGGAGGTGTAGATCAGGGTCGCCAGGTCGCCGGGCTCGACCGCCCGCCAGGCGGCCTCGAAGTCGAAGTCCTCCTCGCCCATCCCTTCCAGCTCGGCGAGCGAGATCGTCCCCTCCGCATCGCCGTCGACGACGATCACCCGCTCGATCGCGTCGACCGCCTCGCGCACCGCCGCCACCTGATCGAGAAAGGCACCCTCGGTGACGAGGACCCGGCTGCCGGCGTCGGCGACGAGGAACTCGATCTGCTCGGCGGTCAGGGTGTTGTAGACGGAGTAGGGCGTCGCCCCGAGGTGCATCGCGGCGGTGTCGGCGAGATGGAACTCGGGCCGGTTCGTGAGCATGATCCCGACGGTGTCGCCTCGGCCGACCCCGAGCGCGGCGAGGCCGGCGGCGACCGCCCGCACCCGCTCCGCGTACTCGCCCCAGCTGAGGCTGACCTCGTCGTCCTTGGTGCGGATCGCGGTGGCGCCGGCGTTCTCGGCGGCGGTCGCCTGGAAGGCCGCGGCGACGGTCGACTCGTCGAGCGCCGGCGGCCTCTTGCGGTCTGCTGGCTCGGGCGACATCGTCCTAGTGTGCCTAAGAGAACTCGATCACGCTGCGGATCCCGTCCTGGGCCTCCATCAGCTCAAAGCCGCGGTTGACCTCGTCGAGCCCGAGCCGGTGGGAGACGAACGGCTCGAGGTCGATTTCCCCGGCCAGGTAGCGCTCGACGAGGACGGGGACCTGGTCGCGGCCCTTGACGCCGCCGAACGAGGAGCCGGCGATGCGGCGGCCGGTGATCAGCAGCCGCGGGACGACGTCGAGGGTCTCCCCCCTGCCGGCGACCCCGGCGACGGTGCAGAGCCCCCAGCCCATCCGCGCCGCCTCGACCGCCTGGCGCATCACCGCGACGTTGCCGGTCGCCTCGAAGGTGTAGTCGGCGCCGAAGCCGCCGGTCAGCTCGAGGATCCGCTCGACCGCCCACTCCCCGCCCTCGATCAGGTCGGTCGCGCCCTGGCCGCGGGCCAGCTCCAGCCGCTGCGGCGAGAGGTCGACGCAGATGATCCGCTCGGCGCCCTGCAAGCGGCAGCCGGCGACCGCCCCGAGCCCGACCATGCCGGCGCCGAAGACGGCGCAGCTCGTGCCGGGCCGCACGGCGGCGGTGTTGATCGCGGCGCCGAGCCCGGTCGAGAGCCCGCAGGCGAAGAGGCAGGCGTGCTCGAACGGGGCCTCCGGGCTGACCTTCGCCAGAGCGATCTCCGGCATCACCGTGTACTCGGCGAAGGTCGAGCAGCCCATGAAGTGGCGGATCCCCTCCCCGTCCCGGCTGATCCGCGTCGTCCCGTCGGGCAGGTGGCCCTTGTTCTGCTCCTCGCGGATCGCCAGGCAGAGGTTGGTGCGCGGGTCGACACAATGGACGCACTCCCGGCACTGGGGCGAGAAGAGGGTGACGACGTGGTCGCCCACCGCCAGCGACCCGACGTCCGGCCCAACCGCCTCGACGACCCCGGCGCCCTCGTGACCGAGCACGGCCGGCGCGTAGCCGGACGGATCGGCGCCGGAGGCGGTGTAGAGGTCCGTGTGGCAGACGCCGCAGGCGTGCAGCTGGACCAGCACCTCCCCACCCCGCGGCTCCGCCAGCTCGACCTCCTGCACCGCCAGCGGCTCCCCGAACTCCTCCAGCACAGCGGCGCGCATCCTCATCGGGCCAGGCTCCTGCCGCAGTCGGCGATCGTCTCCATCAGCGACCACCGTACACCGGGTCAGAAGTGCCGGACCGAATTCGAACCGGCAACCGCGACCACGATTACTCGACGGTCGCGGCACGCAAAAGCCTGGCGCTACAAGCCAGCGCTCATAACACTCCTAGTGCTGAACGGATGATTTGCTGTCAACCGAAACTAGGCAACTACCACCGGAAACCTGCCGTTCAGTGCCAAGCGCCTCCGCAATCGGATCAGAAGGGCTGGTTTGGCGCAGGATCGCGTCCGCTATAAGCCCACTGCTGGCAATCCAGCCGCAACCGGAGAGGTTGTTCAAACCATCAAAGCGGTAACCAACCATGTGTGCCTGCATGATGTGATCGCGCCGAAGCTCAACCCTCTCCCAAACGTCCAAGCCATCACTGATCCAGCCGGCGGCGCGTGCTTTCGGAGGACCGACAAGATGGACGATTAGAACATGACTAACAGGCACGTGGGAGTCAGTGAAGTCACACCGCTCCGCCGAAACCGGCTCGCACCATTCGGCCTCACGAAGGGTCGGAACCAAAACTTTCTCTGTGTCCCTATTGAACGCGGACTCATCAAGGCTTAACTGGGGCGCAGTTAGAACTTCGGCTAGAAACTTGTCGACTGCAGCGTCGAAAGACGCGCGCTGCTCGTTGTCGAGGAGACGACGTTCTGCCATTGGAGCATAGACAGGATGCTCAGACTCAAGCACCATCTGCAGGACTTCCTCAGCCGCTACCCAGTCGCCCGCATCCTGACGTATCCCAGCTAGGTGATATGCCGCGCGCGGAGCAAGGTCAGGGTGGTCGGTTTCAATAATCCGCTGGTAGAGAGTCGCAGCAGCCTCGCGCAACTCCTCGCAATCCTCTGGCAAACCGGTAGGGACCTTCACTTCGGACTCATCAGTGGTGCAGGCAATAAGGAGGTCGGCGAGGTCGCTCATCGCGTGAGCGCGGAGCGTGGGCGCGCCGTCACGGATTGCCTTTCGTAGGAGCTTCACCGCGCGGACATAAGAGCGACGCTCGATCAGAAGATCCGAGAGCCGAAAGGCCGCAAGGGCGACAATCTCTCGATCAGCCACAGTCCCTTCGTCGAGGAGGCGTTGATATGCGTTGATCGCGCGATCAACTTCCCCAACTGCCGCGTAGCGCGAGGCGAGTGAGAGCACAACATCAGGGGTGAGATGCTCCTCACTGATCCTCTCGGCGCGGAGCTGATAAATCTGACTAAGTCTGCACTCACCTGCGGCCCGGTAGGCCTCGGCAAGCGCCCAGGCTGCCCTGGCACCCACCTGGGGGTTCTCGGCGCGCAAGGCCCTAGAAAGGAGCTTGGCGCCCTCACCCTCGTCGATTGCGAGTAGGTAGCGGCCGAGACGAAGCGCAGCGAGGGCTGCCACGTCGGGCAAGGACGAGTTGAGTTCATCGTGCCATTGACGCACGCGGGGACCGTGGTTTCGTTGGGTTTTCATGTGGGTGCCTCCCCTCCAGTGACTAGGCGCTTTTCGGACATCAAGGTGAGGATCGAAATGACGAAGGCATGACGACGCACGCTTCCGGGCGTCGCACCCTGCAAGCCGCGGGCGCGTAACTCGTGAGAGAGCGAATGCGTAGGCGCGCGCCGAGACCCAAGTTCGGCCGCTCGTTCGCGGGGGCGATGGCCTGAGATCGAACCTGCATCGAGCCCGAGCTCGGGACGAGCGATGGCGAAGCTGCCGTCAGGGCGGGCAATGGCGAACTCGCCAGCCGGCCCTGACCCAGTGGCCTCTCTTACCGCACGATCGGGGTCTTCCGGGTCGAGAAGCTCAGCTAGGGTGCGATCAGGCTCAGGCGACTCGAAGGGATGAGCGAGGACCTCTACTCGGGTGTAGTCAGCACTAAGACCGAAGACGTACTCCATGCCCCGCTTGCCTAGGCCATCGCGCAGAACTTCGTCTTCTCCAAGACCGAACTCTCCTGGGGAACAGAACAGCGGTGGCAGGCCGCCTTCGAAACTGATCTCCTCGACATCGGCGATCAGCTCGTCGATGAGCTCCAGAACGCCTCCGCGGTCGGCGTCGCTGATGTCGAGATGATCGGGCGGCGGGTGCTCGACACAGATCCAGTTGAGGGGGATCCGAGTTCCGTCTCCTACCGCGGCAAGGGAGACCAAGTCGCGACCCGCGGACCCCTCAGGGCCAGGGATGATTTTCTCGTCCTTGACGACAATATCCACAACCGGGTCGACCTCAATGAGGATCGCGTTGACTCCCTCCCTGCGAGCCGTCTCAAGAAGAGCTCTACGCATCGGCTCAATCGAGATGCCCGGCCGCTGCAGGACACGGCGAAAGCGATCGCGATAAACCAGTCGCTTCTCGCTGTGACCGACAGCGGCCACAGCGCCTAGCTCGCTGAGCTTGAACTCAGGTGTCCGACTGACGACCACCGCCCCGTAGTAGTCGATAAGGACATCGGCGACCTTGGCGGAGTAGCCCAATGCGCGTAGTCCTTCGTGCAGGGAACGCTGCTCTCGGCTGTCAGGAGGGCGCAGCCTTGGTGGGGGGCCGGCGGTCGCGGAAGCGTCCATCCGAATCAAGATAGCGATGGGTTCGGGGTGTTCTGCAAATTTGGCGAACTACAAAGGCGACCTTCTGTTTTTCCCCATCCCAGAGCCGATTGCTGCACTGAAGCCAAAGCCTGCGCCAATTCAAGCGCCGGCCAAAAACCTGGCCCTAGCCTCGATCCATCGAACGAGGGAGAAACAGAGATGAGGTTCCAGATCCTGCGCTCAGGACCAAACGCATTTTGGTGGCGGCTTGTCGCCGCCAACGGGGAGGTTCTCTGCGCCTCGGAGATCTATGTGCGGAAGGCGGCCTGCCTTCATGCAATCGGCCTGGTCAAGGCTGGTGCGCAGGGCGCCCCCGTCGCCGATCTCACCGGCAGCTGAATTCAACCAAAGAAAACAATGCCGCTAACAACGGCAGAGAGGAGACGCCCAATGGCGTTTCAAGAGATAACTAATGTCCCGATCAAGCACATCGACACCGTGATCGACGTCGTCTCCAAAGGTGACGGCACTCACGACCACGACGAGGTGGCGGTGACTAGCTCGCTGGAGCTTGTCGCGCCCATTGATGACGCCGAAGAGGCATTGCTGATTCTGCCGATGTCCGGCGAGGCCCAGCAGAAGCCGATCGTCCGCTACTCCGATGAGCATGTCAAAGAAGGGGCTGTCTTCACCTTCGATCCCGTCGATCGCTCGGTCTACGACGAAGAGCTAGTCGAGCGCCTTGAGGAGCTCGCCGACGGCACCTCTAAGAAGGAGCAGAAGTCGGTCGCGACGCAGCTCGAGCGCTGCGCCGACGGCCTCTCGGCCGCCGTGTTGCGGGTAAAGCCCGGCGAGACGAAACTGCGGGTCTTTTATGAGATCGCTGCCACGAAAGTCGAAGAGCGTACCTTCGAGTTCGGCGTGATCGGGCCGCTTCCGTCCTTCGTGATTCAGGCCGGTGGCTCTATCGGCCTGCTCGGCATCTTGCCGCGGGCGACGAGTCTGATCAGCGCGATTGCCCTCTCGGACCCCACCAACCCGGGTTCGGAGATCAACACCAAGGCCGAGGCCGACCTCGGCGGTCGCCATCTCGTCGGCTGGACTTGGCAGAACGACCCCTTGTTCAAAGTTCGGTACCGCTACTAATGATTCGGCGGGCAGTGTGCAGTGCTTGCACATCTGCCCGCCGAATCAGCATCAATCCGGCAGTTTCTGCCTGATTGGGAGCGAAATTGGGTCCAGTCCAAGCGGATGCCAAGACCCCAACCCGCCCACCGCAGCAACTTCAAAAGGGGTGGCAGACGGGATTCGAACCCGCGACCGCCGGCACCACAAGCCGGAGCTCTACCAACTGAGCTACTGCCACCGCGCTAGACCCCAATTTACCGCAGCCCCAGCCCGCGACCGGCCCCCGCCTGAGGGGGATGGGCTCGTGCGATGGCCTCCCCAGGTGTGCCTCAACGAGCCGAAGTCCGTGAAACGGGTAGCTGACGAGTCGACGGAAAGCGCGATGACCAGTTGAATCACGAGAACGACAGCCGACCGCCGCACCCTGATCCGCAGATCGGGTCTGCTGCGGTCGACCTTCCCGCCCCCGACCTGCGACGCCTCCGCTACTTCGCCGCGGTGGCCGAGGAGCTGAGCTTCTCCCACGCCGCTGACCGGCTCGGCCTCTCCCAACAGGCGCTTTCGAGTCAGATCCGCTGCCTCGAGGACCAGGTCGGCCGCAGCCTCTTCTTCCGCACCACGCGGCGGGTCGAGCTGACCGCGGCGGGCCGGGCGCTGCTGCCGAAGGCGCAGCTCGCCCTGCGGGCCGGGCGGGAGGCGATTGACACCGCGCGGGCCGCCGAGCCGGAGCGCAGATACAAGCCCTGGTTGTGATTCCGGCGCCCCGCCCGGGGCAGTTAGGGGTCATGTCGAACCCCAGCGAGTCCTTCGGTCCCAGCGGTCGACGCGACGCTCGGATAGCCGAGGGCCTCGGGTGGTTCAGCCTCGGACTCGGGGCGGCGCAGCTGCTGGCCCCGGGTGCGCTGAACCGCCTGGCGGGCATCCGCGACGACGCTGCGGCGCGACTCGCCCAGCGGTTCGTGGGTGTCCGCGAGGTCGGCGCCTTCGCCGCGATCATGGCCGACCGACCGCGGCCGGTGCTCCCCCTCTGGAGCAGGGTCGGCGGCGACCTGCTGGACCTGGCGCTGCTCGCCCGCGCCTGGGACCGCAAGCGCGAGAGCGCTCCCAGGCTGGCCCTGACGATCGCCAACATCGCCGGCGTCACGGGGCTCGACATCTATGCCGCGATCCGCCACACCGAAGCGGAGAGGCGGCGCGAACCGAGAGCGGAAGGCGAAGGCAAAGCCCCAGGAGGTGGTCCCGTGCAGGTGAAAGCTGCAGTGACGATAAGAAAGTCCCGCGAGGAGGTCGAACCGGCCTGGCGGACCTTCGAGGCCGACGGCGGCCTCAGCGGCTGGCGCAGCGACGCAGCGGAAGCCGGAAAAGGCGACGGCGACGGCGTCGCGCACCTGCGGTTCGTCGAGGCTCCCGCCGGCCAGGGAACCGAGGTTCACGCCGGGCTCTCCTACGAGCCGACGGCCGGCAAGGTCGGCGAGCTGCTCGCAAAAGCGCTCGGCGACGACCCGGCGCAGAAGGTCAAGGACGACCTGCGCCGCTTCAAGCAGGTCGTCGAGACCGGGCAGGTGGTCCGCAGCGAGGCGAAGCCGGACGGCACCCGGACCACCACGCCGCTCAAAGAACGACCCGCCCAGCCCCTGCCCGCCGGGAGCCGGTCATGAAGGCGACCGTCTACTCGGGACGCAACACCGTCGAGGTCGCCGACGTCCCCGACCCCAAGATCCTCAACAGCCGCGACGCGATCGTCCGCATCACCTCGAGCGCGATCTGCGGCTCCGACCTCCATCTCTACGACGGCTACATCCCGACCGTCAAGAAAGGCGACATCTTCGGCCACGAGTTCATGGGCGAAGTGACCGATGTCGGGCCGGAGGTCCAAAACCTGAAGCGCGGCGATCGCGTCGTCGTCCCCTTCCCGATCGCCTGCGGCAACTGCAACGCCTGCGCCAACGGCCTCTTCTCCGTCTGCGAAAGCTCGAACCCGAACGCCGGCATGGCGGAAAAGATGTGGGGCCACCCGATCGCCGGCGTCTACGGCTACTCGCACCTGCTGGGCGGGTACCCCGGCGGTCAGGCCGAGGCGGCGCGGGTCCCGTTCGCCGACGTCGGCCCGCTGAAGATCGAGAGCGACCTCCCCGACGAGGAAGTCCTCTTCCTCTCCGACATCCTGCCGACCGGCTACATGGGAGCCGAGATGGCGAACATCCAGCCCGGCGACGTGATCGCCGTCTGGGGCGCCGGCCCGGTCGGCCAGTTCGCCGTCGCCAGCGCCAAGATGCTCGGCGCCGAGCGGGTGATCGTGATCGACCGCTTCGACTACAGGCTGCAGATGGCGCTCGAGAAGGCCGGGGCCGACGAGGTGATCGACTACGAAGATCAGCCTGACGTCGTCGAGGATCTGAAGGAGCGCACCGGCGGCCGCGGCCCCGACGCCTGCATCGACGCGGTCGGGATGGAGGCCCACCATGCCCACGGCGCCGTCTACGCCTACGACCGGGCCAAGCAGGCGGCGAGGATGGAGACCGAGCGGCCTTATGCCCTGCGCGAGGCGATCCTCGCCTGCCGCAGCGGCGGCGTCGTCTCGGTGATCGGCGTCTACGGCGGCTTCGCCGACAAGTTCCCGATCGGCGCCGTGATGAACCGCAGCCTGACGATCCGCAGCGGCCAGTGCCACGTGCAGAAATACATGCGGCCCCTGCTCGAGCGGATCGAAGCCGGCGACATCGACCCGAGCTTCGTGATCACCCACAAGATGGGCCTCGACGAAGTTTCCAACGGCTACGAGACCTTCAAGCACAAGCACGACGGATGCGTGAAGGTCGTACTCAAACCATAGGTCGCGACGCCCTGGATGCGGCTGAGTCGGCCCTCTGGCTGATCCCGGTCGGCTGCCTGCTCGCCGGGGCGGCGCTCTCCTTCGCGACCACCGCGATCGACAGCGCCAACGGGTTCGACCTGCTGCCGAGCACCCTCACCGGCTCGCCGAGCGCGGCCCGCCAGATCCTCACGACGATCGCGCAGTCGACGGTACAGCTGACGGGGCTGGTGCTCAGCCTCAGCCTGGTCGTGATCCAGCTCGCGATGGGGCAGTTCTCACCGCGGATCGTCCGCTCGCTGCTCAACGACCGCCGCAGCCAGTGGGCGATCGGCATCTTCGTCGGGACCGTCGCCTTCACGCTCCTCTCGATCCGCCGGGTCGGCGAGGGCGGTGAGGTGCCCGGGCTGACGATGCTGGTCGCCTACCTGCTGGCCCTCGCGAGCTTCGCGACCCTCCTCCTCTACATCCATCACATCGGCCAGTCGATGCGCGTCGCCGGCCTGATCGACCTGGTCGGCGACGACCTGCGCGACGAGCTCGACGGCCGCTACGGCGAACCGGTGGCGGAAGCGACGGAAGGTCCGCCGACGGACGCGATCGCAGCTCCCGAACCCGGCGTCGTCTGCGAGGTGGATCGCGAGCGCCTGGTCGAGCTCGCCGCCGCGGCCGGCTCCCAGCTCGAGCTGGTGCCGATGATGGGGGATTTCGTCCCCTGCGGGGCGCCGCTGATCAAAGTCGAGGGCGGCAACGGCCGCCTCGACCGCACCGCGGCGGCGCGGGCTGTCGTCCTCGGCGCCGAGCGCACCCACACCCGGGACCCCGCCTACGGCTTTCGCAAACTCGTCGACATCGCCGAGCGCAGCATCGCCCAGCGCTTCGACGACCCGACCACCGCCGTGCAGGCGATCGACCGGCTGCACGACTGCCTGCGCCAGCTCGCGGGCCGGCAGCTGACCAGCGGCGAGTGGCGCGACCGCGACGGGATCGTCCGCCTGCGCGCCCGCCAGATCACCTGGGAGGGCTACGTCCGCCTCTCCTTCGAGGAGCTGACCCTGGCCGGCGCCGGCACGCCGCAGGTAACGCGGCGCCTCTTCGCCGCCCTGGACGACCTGCTCGCAATCGCCCCCGCGGCCCGCCGGCCGCCGCTGGAACGGCAGCGCGAGCTTCTCACGGCGGCGGTCGAGAACGCCTACGACGACTGGCGCTCGGCCGAGGCGGCCCAGGTCCCCGACATCCAGGGAATCGGTTCCGGTGCCGACGTCGCGGCGCCGCCAGGAGCGGTGGAAGGAGTCGAGCGAGAGGGGTTCTAGGCGACGGCGGCGAAGTCGTCGCTCTGCTCGCCCGGCCGGCCAGCGGCCGCCCCGCCGCGCGAGAACTCCATCTCGTCGTCGACCGGGCCGTGCTTGAGGAGGCGGATGTCGGCGGCGTAGTTCTGGTGCAGGCGCCAGGGGTGGCGGGTGCCCTGTTTGGGGAGCTGGTCCAGGGAGCGGAGGACGTAGCCGGACTTGAGGTCGATGAAGGACTCGCGGGGCACCGAGGGGCCGGGGTCGCGGGGAACCGCCACCCGGTAGCCGTGCGCGTCCATGTGGTTGAGCAGGCGACAGATGTACTGGGAGACCAGGTCGCACTTGAGGGTGAATGAGGCGTTGGTGTAGCCGAGCGCGAGCGCCATGTTCGGCACGCCGTTGAACATCATCCCCTTGTAGCCGACGAGGTCGCGGAACTCCTTGCGCTCGCCGTCGACCGTGATCTCGATCCCGCCCAGCACCAGCAGGTTGAGCCCGGTCGCGGTGATGATGACGTCGGCCTCGAGCTCGCGCCCGGAGGTCAGCTTCAGCCCCTTCTCGGTGAAGGTGTCGATGTGGTCGGTGACCACGTCGGCCTTGCCCGAGCGCAGCGCCTCGAAGAGGTCGCCGCCGGGAACCAGGCAGACGCGCTCGTCCCAAGGGTTGTATTTCGGTTCGAAGTGGCGGTCGACGTCGTAGCCGGCCGGCAGCTGGCGCTCGACCCCTCTGCGGATCAGCTTGCGGGCCAGCCGCGGCGCCCGGCGCGAGAGCTGGTAGAAGGCCATCTGCAGGAGGACGTTCTTCCAGCGGACGATCCCGTAGGCGGCCTTGGCGGGCAGGATCCGGCGCAGCACGTTCGCGATCGGGTCCTTGCCGGGCGGGGTGACCACATAGCCCGGCGAGCGCTGCAGCATCGTGATGTGCTCGGCCTCGGGCGCCATCGCCGGGATCAGCGTCACCGCCGTCGCACCGCTGCCGATCACGACCACGCGCTTGCCGCGGTAGTCGAGATCCTCGGGCCAGTGCTGGGGGTGGATGATCTCGCCAGCGAAGCGCTCGCGGCCCTCGAACTCCGGCGTGAAACCCTCGTCGTAGCGGTAGTAGCCGGTGCAGCCGTAGAAGAAGTCACAGGTCAGCTCGACGACCTCTCCCCCACGCTCGGCCCGCACCGTCCACCGCGCCTCCTCGCTCGACCACTCGGCGGCGAGGACCTTGTGGCCGAAGCGAATCTTGTCCTCGACCCCGTACTCGCGCGCGGTCTCGCTGATGTAGTTGCGGATCTTGTCCCCGGGGGCGATCGAGTCTTCGTCGCGCCACGGCTTGAACGAGTAGCCGAGGGTGAACATGTCGGAGTCCGAGCGGATGCCGGGGTAGCGGAAGAGGTCCCAGGTGCCGCCGATCGCCTCGCGGCTCTCGAGGATCGCGTAGCTCTTGCCGGGGCAGTTCTTCTGCAGGTGCACCGCGGCGCCGATGCCGGAGAGGCCGGCGCCGACGATGAGGACGTTGACGTGCTCGCGCTCCTGAGACATGGGGAATCTCCTAGCGGTTGAGGCGAGCGAGCAGGTCGCTCGTCATCGGGGTGGACTTGAAGCGGCCGCGCTTGACCCCGGCGCGCACTTGGCGCCGGACCCCGCGCTCGACCAGGCCTTTGGGGAGGAATCGGAGGAGGGCGTAAGACTGAGCGCCCCGCCGGGTGGTGGCGAGGTCGCGGGCGGGCTTGCCGTAGATGGCGCGGACGATCGTGTTGACCGCGGCGCCGAGCGGCTCCGGCGGCACCATCCCCTCGAGGGCGATGCCGGCGTTCTGGCTGGCCTCGTGGATCGGGGTGCGGATGTAGCCGGGGTAGACGGTCGTCACTGTCACCTCGTCCCCCACCTCTGCCCGCAATTGCTCGGAGTAACCAACGACGCCGCGCTTGCTGGCGGCGTAGGCGGTGGCGAAGGGGACGGCGAGGTGGGCGAGGCCGGAGGAGATGTTGACGACGCGACCGTGGGAGGCGCGCAGCGCCGGCAGCGCCGCTGCGGTGGCGCGCCAGGTGCCGAGCAGGTTGACGTCGAGGACGCGGAGGGCGTCGGGCCCTGGCCGTTCGGTCGCGCTCTGGGGAAGGCCGATGCCGGCGCAGTTGACGAGCGCATCGAGGCTGCCGCCGAGCCGCTTGACCGCTTCGGCGACGGCTTTGTCGACCGAGGCCTGGTCGGTGACGTCGCAGGCGATCACCTCGTCGCCGGCCTTGAGGTCGAGTCCGACCACCGCCGCCCCACGCTCACGCAGGGCCTTCGCGGTCGCCTCGCCAATACCGCTGGCGGCGCCGGTGATGATCACTCGCTGGCTCATTGACGAGGACTCTATCAACACCGTGTCGAGTAAGTCAACAACTTGTCGATTCTCTCGACGCCATGTATCGTAAAACGCATGCCAGTCGCTAAAGCCGAGTCCTCCTCCACCACCCCCACGCCCAGGGGCCGCGGTCGTCGCGGCACCCGCGCCAGCGGCGACGACCGCGAGCGGGCGATCCTGGAGACCGCCGAACGACTGCTGGAGGAGCGACCGCTGAGCGAGATCTCCGTCGACGACCTCGCCAAAGGCGCCGGCATCTCCCGCCCCACCTTCTACTTCTACTTCCCCTCCAAGGACGCGGTGGTGCTGACGATCGTCGACCGCCTCGTCGCCGAGTCCGGCGGCAGCCGCGAGGAGATCATCACCGCGCTCGCCGAGGGCGGTCCGCAGGCCGGCTTTCGAGTCGGGCTCGAGAACCTCTACGCCGCCTTCCGCGCACGCCCGGGCGTGGTCAGAGCCGGCACCGACCTGCGCGCCACCAACCAGGAGGCCCGCGACCTCTGGGCGCAGGTGATGGAGGGCTGGGTCGCCGACGTCACCGCGGTGATCGAAGCCGAGCGCGCCCGCGGCGCCGCTCCCCCCGGCCAGCCCGCCCGCGACCTCGCGATCGCCCTCGTGCAGATGAACGAGCGCGCCCAGTACGCGACCCTCCTCGGCGAGTCCCCCTCCCTCGAGGCCGACCGCGTCCTCGACGTCCTCATCGACGTCTGGCTGCGGGCGATCTACGGGACCGCCGACCCGGGCTAACGCCGAGCCGGCAAAAAAGCACCTCCAGGGTGCTTTTTTGCCAGCTCGCGTTTAAACCCGCGGCGCGATCTCCCGGCCCATCAGCGCGACCGCGTCGAGGTCGCGGTGGAGCAGGTGCTGGCCCATGATCCGGGTCAGGCCCGCCGCCTCGAGCTCGCGCAGCTGCTCGATCGCCTCCTCGGTGGTGCCGCTGATCGCGCTCTCGCGCAGCCCGGCGAGGAACGCCTCGCCATCATCGCCCTGGCCTTTCCAGCGGGAGAGGCGTGAGGCGCGGTCGAGCAGTTCCTCGCGGTCTGCCCCTACCAGCCAGCCGGTCATCATCGAGAGCGGCAGCGTCGCCGGGTCGCGCCCCTCGGCTTCGCAGGCACGATCGAGGCCGGCCCTGATCTCGGCGACCTCGGCCGCCGTTGACATCACGGTGTTGTACTCGTCGGCGCGGCGCGCCGCCAGGCGCAGGCTCCGCGGCCCGCCCCGGCCGCCGAGGATCAGCGGCAGCGGTCGCTGCACCGGCTTCGGCAGCGCATCGAGGTCCCGCGCCCGGTAGTGCTCGCCCTCGAAGCTGAACGGGCCCTTCTCCCAGTGGCCCTTGACGACCTGCATCTGCTCCTCCAGCGCATCCATCCGCGGCCCGATCTCCGGCAGGTCGAAGCCGTAGAGCTCGTGCTCGCGCTCCCACCAGCCGGCGCCGATCCCGACCTCGACCCGGCCGCCGGAGACGTGGTCGGCGGTCACCGCCGCCTTCGCCAGCACCGCCGGGTGGCGGAACGTCGCCGGCGAGACCATCGTCCCCAGCCGCAGCTTCCGGGTGACGGCACCGAGCGCGGTGATCGTCCCCCAGGCGTCGAGCGAGCCGCGCTCGCGGCGGTCGTCCACCGAGAGGTAGTGGTCGGAGCGGAACATCGTCCCCACCCCGTGCTCCTCGCAGGCCGCCGCCAGCGCCAGCCAGTCCTCCCAGGTCACGTCCTCCTGCCCCTCGATCATCAGGCATACGTCCATGCGCCGAGGCTACCCCGGGTACCTTCTGCCCATGCCGACTAGAACGTTTCCACCCTTTTCCTCGTTGGAGCGGGGAAAACTCTGGAAACGATGCACCGGAGTGGGGCTCGCGATGCTTCTGGCCTTGCTTGCCTGGACGCTCGCAACCCCCGCCTCCGGCGTCGGCCCCTACCCCACCCTCGGGCCCTGTCCGGTCTTCCCCGATCCGCCGGCCTCGCTCTCGCCCCGCGCACCCTCGCTCCCCACCGAGGCGGCCTGGAACCAGGACATCTCGAAGGCGCCGCGGGATCCCCGCTCGCGCGCCTACATCGCCTACATCAACTCCCAGGGCGGCGACCACCTGCATCCGGACTTCGGCTCCCCCCGCGCCTACGGCATCCCCTACGCCGTCGTCGACGCCGGCCAGCGCAAGCTGCCGATCAACTACACCGCCTACGGCGAGGAGAGCGACCCCGGCCCCTTCCCGGTGCCGGCGCGGGCGCCGGTCGAGGGCGGCAACCGCAGCGACGGCGACCGCCACGTGCTCGTCGTCCACCGTGCCGCCTGCAAGCTCTACGAGCTCTACCGCGCCTTCTACGTCGCCAAGCCGCGCCCCCACTGGAACGCCGACTCCGGCACCGAGTGGGACCTGCGCTCCGCCGCCCGCCGCCCCGACGGCTGGACCTCCGCCGACGCCGCCGGCCTGCCGATCTTTCCCGGCCTCGTCCGCTACGACGAGGTCGCCTCGGGCAGCCTCGACCACGCGATCCGCGTCACCTTCGAGAGCACCCGCGACGCCTGGATCCACCCCGCCTCCCACTGCGCCGGCGACACCTCCTCCCCCAGCGCGCCGCCGATGGGGCTGCGCCTGCGCCTCAAGGCGGGCTTCGGCCTCGGCCGCTTCAGCGGCCACGCCAAGGTCATCGCCGAAGCGATGAAGCGCTACGGCCTGATCGTCGCCGACAACGGCTCCAACTGGTTCTTCTCCGGCAGCAGCGACCGCCGCTGGGACGACGAGGACCTCAACCAGCTGAAGGGCATCCCCGGCAGCGCCTTCGAAGTCGTGAAAAGCGCCGCAACCATCCGTCCATGCTGATTTGCCTGCATTGGATTGGGTACCTGACCTAATAACCAGTCAGGGAGCACGTGCAGGGAAAAGCCTGCGAGGAGAGAGGAACGATGGCCCAGACGAAAACCAAAGCGAAACCCAGATCTCGAAAAAAACCCGCGCCGAAAAGCGCGAAATCGTCTTCGAAACCGAAAGCTCCGAAAGCCAGAGCGAAATCGGCCAGCAGCAAATCGCGCAGCTCCAGCAACGGGGCGAGCACCTCGAAAGCCAGCAGCAAATCGCGTTCGCGGAAATCACCTTCGAGCAACGGCTCGTCGAGCAAACACTCGAACGTCGAGGCGGTCCGCCACGCCGTCGGCGACGTCGGCGGGAAAGTAGGCGGCAAAGCCAAAAGCGCCGGCAAAACGGTGGGCAAAGCCGCGAGCAAAGCGAAAGTGCCGCTCGTAGCCGGCGGAGCCGCCCTCGCCGGAGCGGCCGGCGGACTCGCCCTCGCCGCCTCCAAGACGGGCAAGAGGAGCAAGCTCGGCAAGGCGATGACGCGCCGGCCGAAGGTCAAGGTGAGCTCCAAGGACGTCGCCAAGGCAGCCAAAGGGGTAGGGAGCTTCAGCGCGCAGGTAAGCGAGATCGCAGGGGGTCTCGAGAGCGCTGCCGAGGGGCGGAACGGAAAGCACCGCTCCCCGGTCGAGGTCGTTCTACAGGGACTCACCGCGAGGCGCTAGCGCCAGGGCTGGCCCTGAGGACATGGCTGCGACCGCGCGTCCGGGACGCGCGGTCGCCGGCCGAACCTCTACCCCTCCTCCTCGTCCTCGGCGTCGGTCGGGTGGACGATCCGCTGCGCCACCGACCAGTCGACTTTGACGTCCCGGTAGGTGACGCCCTCCTCCGGCTCCTCGGGAATGTTCTCCCGCTCGACTTCGGCGTCGGTGTCGTGGCCGGGCTCGCCGTGGTAGGTGACCTTCCGCTTCTCCGGTACCTGATCGAACCTCACCTCCCTGGCCTTGACCGAGGTGAAGAAGTCGAGGTCGGGGCGGCGGCCGCTCATCCGGCGGCCGCCTTCTCGACGTCGTGGACGGTGACGCGGCCCTCGGCGCCGGTGCCATCGACCTCGTCGATGTCGACGCCGGCCTCCTCGGCCTTGCGCAGCGCCGCTTCGGTGGCGTTGTGCTTGGCTGCGCGGCGCTGCCGCCGCCGCTCACCCAGCTCCTGCGCTTTATGGGTGGCCGCGAGGCCGAGGTCTTTGGCCTCGTCGGCCGCGGCGGCGCCGATTTCCTTGGCGACGAGCTTGGCGATCTGTTTGGCCATTCCACCGCCGGAGGAGCCTTGGCCGCCTCCGTTGCCTTCGCCTCCGCCGTTGCCGGCCCCGCCGCCGAGCCGGGCGAGGCTCCCGACCTGCCCCAGCCCTTGCCCGGCGCCTTCACCGATCTCGCCGACCGCCTTGCCGGCGCCGCCACCGACGTCTTCGACAGCACCACCAGCACCTTTGCCGACGTCCTTGACCGCGCCTCCTGCGCCTTCGCCGACGTCCTCCACGGCACCGCCAGCCCCTTCGCCGATCTCCCCGACCGCCTTGCCGGCGCCTTCGGTAACCGGTTCGAGCGAGTGGGCGATCGTCTTGAGGATGTCCGGGTTGCGGTCGAGGGTGGTGAGGACGCGGTCGATGATCGCGGTGACGTGGTCGAGGCGCGCCCGCAGCAGCGCCTGCGCTTCGACCCCTTTGATATTCAGCTTCACCTTGCCGAGCTCGGCGTGGACGCCGACGCTCAGCTTCACCAGGTCGAGCACCTCGGCGTGCAGCGAGATCCGCGCCTCGAGATCGTCCAGCTCGAAGTCGATCTCGTCGACTTTCACGACCGGAATGTCGACGACGACGTCGGGCTCGTCGGTGTCGCTGATTTCCCCGGGATCGATGACCGTGTAGTCCTCGTACGTGCTCTCCGGCACGGTCTTGCCCGATCCCTGGTTCCGCTTTTCCTTTTGCGGAGTCGGGCTTCTGTTCCGCCCGCTGCCGTCCTTGCGAGCGCTTTTGCGCTTCGTCTGCTGGGCCATCTCATCCTCCTCGCCTAAGCGATTCCTCTTCCCTTAAGAAAAGTTTTCCCTTTAGGAGAACGCGCAAACGAGCCCCGGCGTCAGCCGGAAGCCTTGCGGCGCCCTGGCCGCCCGCCGGAGACCAGCCGCCAGGCGCCACCGACCACGTAGATGACCCCGAAGGCGATCGCGAGGCCGATCGCGCCGAGGATGAGGAGGAAGAGGACGAAGGCGAGGATCGCCAACGGGATGAGGAGGAATTTCACGTCCCCGTAGTCTTACAGCGGGAATGGGATCGACGGCAGCGCTCCTCCAAACTCTCATCGTCCTGGCCGGCGCCAGCGGCGGCGACCAGGCGGTCACCTCGGTCAGCGACAGCCTCGCCGAGCTCCAGGCCCGCCGCCAGGTGGAAGCCCGCGCGGAGCGCAAGCTTGCCAGCGCCGAGGTGGAGCTCCCCACGCCCGAGGAAATCGCCAAAGACCCGACCCTGCTGCCGCCGGCCTCGGCGGGCAGCAACGGCACCCACGTCCCCCGCGCCTCCTCCGGGCTCAGCCGCGAGGAGATCTTCGCCCACCGCCGCGGCGACCACGGCGGCTCCAGCTCGATCCTCCTCACCGGCGTCGCCCTCGCCCCGCCGGACGCGCCGGAAGCGGTCAAGGGCGCGATCAACAACGCCAACCAGATCGTCGGCCGGCCCTACGTCTGGGGCGGCGGCCACGGCTCCTTCTACGACGACTCCTACGACTGCTCCGGCGCCGTCAGCTTCGCGCTCTTCGGGGGCGGCCTGATCCCCCGGCCGCTCACCTCCGGCGAGCTGATGGGCTGGGGCGCGCCGGGCAAGGGCAAGTGGATCACCGTCTACGCCAACCCCAGCCACACCTTCGTCGAGATCGCCGGCCTCCGCTTCGACACGGTCGGGGCCGAACAGGGCAGCGGCCCGCGCTGGCACCTGGCCACCGTCGACACCGACGGCTTCGTCGCCCGCCACCCGCCCGGCCTGTAGGGCAAAAAAGGGCCGGCCCCCAGGCGGGACCGACCCTTGGTGACTATTGGTCGCGGGGGCTAGTTGCCCTTCCCGATCGACTCGATAGGCGCCACGCGCTGAGTGTGGAGAACCATCCTTCTTCACCTCCTCCCCCAGGAGAGATCTGAACCAGGAGGTGATTATTGGTGAGATTTGCTCCACCAATGGATGGCATTCCAGCAATACGCGCGGAAATTTGAACAGGATGTCCACTAAACGAGTACGATCAAGCCCTCGCCAGTAATCAGCCCTCAACTAAGGAAGATCGATGTCGACGAAAGCGCAGCGCCACAAAGCAGCCGAGAAGCGGATCAAGGCGATGAGTCATCCGCTGCGAGCTTCGATCCTCCGGATCCTCACCGAGCGAACCGCCAGCCCCGCGGAAATGGCGAGGGAGCTCAATGAGGAGCTCTCAAACGTCAGCTACCACACCAAACAGCTGGTCGAGTTCGATTGCGCCGAGCTGGTCAGCACGCGACCAGTCCGCGGCGCCCTGGAGCACTTCTACCGAGCCACGGAGCGCCACCTGATCGACACCGAGGAGTGGGATGAGCTCGACCCGGTGATGGCAGAGGACCTGGTCTGCGAATTCATGCAGAAGATCCTCGACGACTTCGTCGCCTCCGCCCGGGGCAGAATCATCGGCTCCGACGAGAACTTCCACCTGACTCGCACGCTATTGGTCCTCGACGAGGAGGGACTCCAGGAAGCGCTCGAGGCCCATGAACGGCTACGCCTGGAGATCCTCGAGATCGCGGCTCGCAGCGCCGCCCGGATGGTCGAGTCAGGCGAGGAAGGCGTCAACGTCTCCACCTCCCAGGGCTGCTTCAAGCTGCCCGACCCGAAGCGCCGTCGCTGAGCCTTAGCCAGACAGGGGAAAGCGCATCTGCACCTCGGTGCCGTCGCCTTCCTGAATGATCTTCAGGTCGGAGCAGAGGCGGGCGATGATCGCCAGGCCCAGCCCAAGGCCGTCCGAGGAGCCTTTGCCGAAGCCCTCGCCGTGGTCGCGAACCTTCACCTCGAGCCAGCCGTCGCTGGCCGCGGCGGAGAGCTCGACCACTCCCTTGGCCCCGGAGACCTTTGCGTACTTGACGGCGTTGGTCACCGCCTCCGAGACCGCCAGGGCCACGTCCGCCACGACGTCCTGACCGACCCCCTGCTCGGCGGCGAACTGCGACGCCTGGCGCCTGAAGGCAGGCACCGAGGCGGGTTCTGCAGGCAACGTCAAGTTCAACCGCGAATCCTCCCGGCAACCGGCCCCGGCCGCTCCCGGCGGCTGAGCGGCGGCCACCTCAGGGCGTCCTCTCGTCGGCCTCGCGGGCGCTCTTCCGAGCCTCCTCGTCGGGCTTGATGACCACGAGATACTCCGGATGCCGCTCGACCACGCGGTCGACCGCCTCGATCTCGTGTCCAGGCAGGACCAGGAAGCGATCGAAGTTCGTCCGCACCCCCTCGTACTCGGCTATTTCCAGCTCGAGCGTGGAGCTGCAACCCAGATGACCGCACTCGCAGACGAACACCGCCGGGCGCGAATTCCCCTCCCCGCGCTCGATCGCCTCGTTGACACGGCGTCCATTTATCTCCGCGTTCGTGATCCGCTGTTTCCACGAGGGTTCCTGCTTTGCCGGGTCCCCAGAACTGCTCATGCCGACCATCTTCCCGCAGCGGCCGAATTCAAAGCAGCTCAGTCCTCCTCGAACTTCTCGGCCAGTTCGGCGAGCCGCTCCATGGAGACCTCCAGGCCGGCGGCAACGCGGCGCATATCGCCCCAAACGGGGTCATCTTCGCCGGCCTCGATCGCCGACAGCTGCGAAGCGGAAAGACCAGCGCGCTCGGCAAGGGCCTCCGGGGCGAGCTTCGCCTCTTCCCGCAGATGCCGAACCGCTTTGCCGAGGCCTTTTTGCGGTCCGATTGGCCCTGGTCCGCCAGCCATCACTCCTGAGATCCGTGCGCTGCGACGTAGACGATCTTCGCGTCGCGCTCCTCGTCCGGCGGCTCGGACAGCAGCACCCGCCCCCCCTCCTCGCGCTGGCCGAAGGCGGCGACGCAGCGCAGGCCCGACGCCTCCAGCGCCCCCTTCACCCGGGCGATCGACCAGTGCTTCTGCCGGTGCACATGGGTCTCCACCCCCTCGCCGGAGAACCGGGCTTCGTAGATGCCCCCGGACTGCGCTCCGTCGGTCAGCCCCTGCCATTCCCAGCCCTTCTCCTTCGCCCGCTCGATCAGGCCCGAGGCGAAATCGTGGCGAAACAGCGACAGCGTGTTGGCGTCGAAGACGACCAGGCCCTGGCGGCGGCTCAGGTTCTGCTTGACGCCGGCGAAGGCCTTCTCCAAATCCCCGTCATCGGTCATGTAGTTGACGACGTCGTTGAGCAGGAGGATCAGCGAGAAGCCCTCGCCCGTGGAATCCTCGTCCCCGGTGGAGACCACCGGCAGGCTGCGGGCGTCGGCCTCGAAGACGCGCACGCGGTCGCCGAATTTGCGGCGCGCTTCGGCGAGCATCCCCGACGAGACGTCAGAGCCGACCACCCGCCAGCCCCGGTCCAGCAGCGGGTCGAAGGCGCGGCCGGTTCCGCAGCCGACGTCCAGCGCCCAGTCCTTGCGCAGCCCGAGCTTCTCGAGCTCGGGCAGGAGCACTTTCCCCAACCACATCTCGTAGTCGTTCTGGGCGTTGGTCTCGTCGTAGACCGACGCGTAGCGGTCGTAGGTTTCCTTGGCTGATTCTGGTGCGGTCATCGGTAATCACACTAATGGCCGCGAGGTCGATCAGGTCGGCGAGAGGACACCGGTGCTCAGCAGGGCGAGGACCAGGGTGCCGAGCGCGACGCGGTAGACGATGAAGACCGAGTAGGTGTGGCGGGCGATGTAGCGCAGCAGCCAGGAGACCGCGGCCAGCGCGACGACGAAGCTGACCGCCGTCGCCAGCAGCGTCGGCCCCCACCCCACGCCGCTGGAGATGCGGTCGAACTCGTCGATCGTCTGCAGGATCCCGGCGCCGGTCAGAGCCGGGATCGAGAGGAAGAAGGCGAGGCGGGTGACGGCAACACGGTCGATCCCCCGCAGCAGGCCGGCCGACATCGTCGCCCCCGAGCGCGAGACGCCTGGAATCAGCGCCAGGCACTGGACGAGGCCGATGATCAGGGTGTCGCGCCAGGTGACGTCGTCCTCGTGGCGCTCCTGCGTCGCCCGGCTGTCGGCGAACCACATCACCCCGCTCCAGAGGATCAGCGCCCAGGCGACGAACCAGAGGCTGCGCAGGGTGGTCTCGATCTCGTCCTTGAAGGCGAGCCCGACGACGGCGATCGGCAGCGAGCCGAGGATCACCGCCCAGCCGAAGCGGTAGTCGCGGTCGCCCCGCTCCTCCGGGTTCGCCAGCCCCCGCAGCCAGGCCCCGACGATGCGGACGATGTCGCGGCGGAGGAAGAAGATCGTCGCGGCTACGGCGCCGACCTGGATGATCGCCGTGAAGGCGGTGATGTCCGGATCGTCGGTTGAGTGGCCGAGGACGTTCTCGAGGATCGTCAGGTGGCCGGTGCTGGAGACCGGCAGGAACTCGGTGAACCCCTCGACGGCGCCAAGCAGGATCGCTTCCCACCAGTCCATCCAGAGCCTCCTCAGCTCGGCACTAGTTGGTCGCGGCTTCCACCGCGCGGGTCAGTTCGTCGGCACCGAACGCCCCCTCGAAGCGGGCGCTGACCTTGCCGTCGCGGTCGATGACGAAGGCCCAGGGCTCGGTTTCGAGGTTGAAGGCGCGGAGCTGCGGCCGGACCCCTTTGGGCGGGTCGTTTTCGTTGAAGACCTCCATGTGGATGAAGGCAGCCTCGTCGCCGATCCGGGATTTGACCTCCTCGGCGATGTCGACGGTCGGGCCGCAGACGCGGGTCTGGCAGAACTGCGGCGTCGCGAAGACGAGCAGGATCGGCTTCTCGCCGAGCACGTCCGCGTAGTCGACGTCGTGCATCGAGTCCGGCGGGATCCGCGTCTCGATCTGACCGATGTCGCTGACCTCGTCGGCGGTCGGCGTGTGGATCCGCGGCGCCGGGTCGCCGACATCGGGGATGTCTTTGAATTTGCCCACCACGAAGCTCCCCGCCCGGGTTCCCTCCAGCTTGCCGTCGCGACGAACCAGGGCGATCATCGCCAGCTCGCCGGGCCGCTTGACCTCGAGCCGAGGCACGACGTAGACCGAGGTGGCGGCACCGGGATCTTCGGTCGTCGTCTTGGCCCGGAACGGCGCCGGCGTCTGCAGCGATTCGACCTTGGCCGGGAACGGCCCCTGCGCCGGCGCGTTCGGCCCTTCGGAGAAGTAGAGGGCGATGTCGGCGTCGTCGACCTGTTCCCCGCCGACGTCGAAGACCCCGAAGGCGACGCGGTTGACGCCCTGGTCGACGACCTGGCCTGCCGGGGAGACGACCAGCTTCGCTTCCGGCACCTGGGCGATCTCGGCGAGGGTGCGGCCTTTGGCGGCCGGGAACTCCGAGGCGGAGGGAGCGGGCCGGGACGTCTCGTCCCCGGAGTCGCCACCGCATCCGGCGAAGAGCATGAGGAGGACGCCGACTGCGACGAGGCAGGCGAGCGGACGCGCGATTCGGCTGCTCATGCCCAGCACGCTATCGAGACCGTCCCACGAGCTCGGATCGAGTCAGCCTTCCCGCGCGCGGGACTCGCGCCGCGCTTTCAGCAACTCCACCGCGATCGGCAGCACCGAGAGGGCGACGATCCCGAGGATGATCGGCTCGAGGTTGTCGTGCACGAACTCGACCTGGCCGAGGAAGTAGCCGAGGGTGGTGACGCTGACTCCCCAACCGATGCCGCCGATCACGTTGAAGAAGACGAAGGTCCGGTAGTTCATCCGCGAGACCCCCGCCATCACCGGCGCCAGGGTGCGGACGATCGGCACGAAGCGGGCGATCACGATCGTCCGCGCCCCGTAGCGGTCGAAGAACTCACGCGAGCGCTCGACGTACTCTTCGCGGAAGAAGCGACTGTCGGGACGCTTGAACACCGCCGGCCCAGCCTTGCGCCCGATCGCGTAGCCGACCTGGTCGCCGGCGATCGCGGCGAGCGGAATCGTCACCAGCAAGACCCAGAGATCCGGCAGCGTCCCGTTCGCCGAGAGCAGCCCCGCCGTGAACAGCAGCGAGTCGCCGGGCAGCAGGAACCCGATCAGCAGGCCCGACTCGACGAAGACGACGGCGAGGATGCCGAGCATCCCGAAGGTCTCGATCAGGAAGTCGGCTTCGATCCACTTCGGACCGAGGGCAAGCGGCGGCGAGGAAACTGCGGTGGCAGAAGTCATGGGTGCGGCAGGCTATCGGCTGTTTCGCGAGAGAAAGGCCCCTTATCGCTCAGTAAAGTTCTACGGGGTGGGAGGCCGGGAAGAACAAGAGCCAGCCGCTCCTGGCCAGGATGGGGAGGCCTCGAGGCGCCGACCCCGCCTCATTGCCGGCTACGTCGTCTTGGGCCTTCTAGCCCTCGTAGGCGCCGTCATCGCCATCGTCGCCTTGTCGTCTGTGGAGGCCCCCAGCGAGAGCGGAGACCCCCACATAAACCTGGATGCCGGCTCGACCAACGGGGTCCCCACTGACGACCGGCTTGGAATCGAGGCTCCCGCCCTGCCCAATATGGCGCCAAGAGAGGCGGCGGGCGAGGCGGGATGCGAGCTCCGGCTGCGCCTGCCGGACGAGGGCCACAAGCATCTACCCAAAGACTCCCCTGAGCCGCGCTATGGAACCAACCCCCCGACCTCGGGAAATCACATCACCGACCCGTACCAGCAGGCGGACGGCGCCTACCGCGAGACGCCCTCCTCCTCTGCCGTGGTTCATTCCCTCGAGCACGGCCGGTTGGCGATCCTGTACAGCCCCGATCTATCTGAACGGGAGCAGAAGGAGCTGCTCGGCCTGTACGGGACGATGTACGGCGGAGCTCTGCTGTACCCGAGCGAAGAGGTGCCCTATGAGGTGGCAGCGGTGACGTGGACCAATCTCCTGGGCTGCGCCGACTACCGCGGGGTCCCGACCCTTGGAGCAATTGGCGCATTCGGCAAAGCCACCTGGGGGCGCTTCGGGGGAGAGTCGGTCACCGGCGTCAACCCCGCTGCGCCGACCCCGGCGCAACCGTCGTCGTCCTAGACGCTGATCACTCGAAGCGCGGCAAGCTGCCGCTGCCCCGCGGGGGCAGTGCGCCCGGCGGGCGGACCACGCCGGCGGCGCGGGCGATCAAGCTCCCGCCGGTCAAGGGCAATCGGAAATCGTCACCGGCGCCCCCTGCGACGGACTCGGCATTCGCTCGCGCTGCACCGGGAAAGTGACGGTCGAACTCGGTAGCGCCACCTACGACATCCCGGACGGGGCGACCAAGACGATCGTCGTCAAGCTGAACCAGGCCGGCCGTTCGAAGTTGAAAAAAGCAGCCAGACGGTGAGTACGGGAACGAGGTTCACGGTCAAGTTCAAAAAGAGAGAAAGAGGAAGCAAGCTCGGCAGCGTCCTAACTTCGTCGGGATCTTTCCGACGTCGCTGCTGGTACCCACCTCGTCCTAATGCTCAGCAGCGCCCCCGGCTGGATTCGAACCAGCGACCGTCGGATTAGAAGTCCGGTGCTCTGTCCACTGAGCTACGGGGGCAGCGGTTCAAGGTTAGGTGCTGGGCGGACGGCTCGCGTAGGATCGGCCGATGCCCACGCTTCCCGTCAGAGGGACCGAGCTTCACTACGAGCGCGCCGGCTCTGGCGAGCCGTTGCTGCTGATCCAGGGGATGAGCGGCACCCATGTCTCGTGGGGGGAGCCGTTCAAAGGCGCCCTGGAGGAGAGCTTCGACGTCGTCGCCTTCGACAACCGCGGGATCGGGCTCTCGGCGCGGATCTCGGAGCCGTTCACGATCGCCGAGATGGCCGCGGACACCGCCGAGCTAATGGAGCGGCTGGAGATCGAGAGCGCGCACGTGGTCGGGATCTCGATGGGCGGGATGATCGCCCAGGAGCTGGCGCTCGCCCACTCGGATCGGCTGCGCTCGCTGACCCTTGGCTGCACCTACTGCGGCGGCGAGGGGTCGCGGCTGATGCCGCGGGAGAACGCGGAAAAGCTCGCTGGGGCAATGGCCTCGGGCGACCGCGAGAAGGCACTGCGGGCCGGCTACGAAGTCAACCTCTCCCCCGCCTTCCGCGCCGACGAGGACGCCTACGCCGCCTTCCACGAGATGGCAACCAGAGTCCCCGCCGCCAAACAGGTGATCGAACTGCAGTTGCAGGCGATCTTCGGCCACGACACCAGCGGCCGCCTCGGCGAGATCGCGACGCCGACGCTGATCATCCACGGCACCGTCGACGGCGTCCTCCCCTTCTCCAACGGCGAGCAGATCGCTGCGCTGATGCCGGACGCCCGCTTCGAGGTGCTCGAGGACGTCGGCCACATGTTCTGGTGGGAGCAGCCGCAGCGCTCGGCCGAGCTGATTTGCGAGCACGCGCTCGCCACCGGCCCCGCCTGAACGCGAGCCGGCAGTTTGCCTCCTATGAGAACGGGAACTGCCGGCTCGTTTATTCCGGAGCGGTTTCGCCCGGCACGCTCGGCCGCTTTTCCGGCTTGCAGGCCGAGGGGTCGAGCTCCCCTTCGACCTTGAACACGTAGTCCGGCTGCGGCGAGGCTTTGAAGTCTTTGACCACCAGCTTCATCGCCGGGTCGCCTTTCAGCCAGGCGAAGACCGGGAACTGGTACGGGTTCGGGATGCCGGCGTTGTAGGGGCCCGTGTCCTGCGTGTAGGTGCTGGCGACCACGTAGTCGTATTCGCCCTCGTTGACCAGGCTGCGCAGCTGCTCGCAGCTGGTCGGCAGGCGGTTGGCCCCGTGCGGCCCTTTGACGCCGATGAACTCGACGTGGTTGCTGGCGTCGTTGCCGTAGAACCCGTACTGGCCGAAGATGATCTGGCTGGAGCCGATGATCCCGATCCGCTGGTCGCGCAGCTTCTGGGTGTATTCGTAGGCTTCCTTCGGACCCCCTTCGCCGAGGAACGGGTCCGGGTTGACGTAGTGCTGCTCGGCGTACTGGACCTGCTGGGCGCGCCCGAGCACCACCGCCAGCAGGATCACCGCGGCGGCGGCCCCGGCGATCGCGACGCGGCTGACCTGCACCCGCGTCCGCGCCAGCGAGAGGACGGTCGGCATCCAGACCAGGCACAGCGTCAGGAACACGGCGCCGACGATGTAGTCGGTGAACCATCGCGGCGTCGTCAGCACCGTGATCGCGAACAGAACGGTCAGGAAGAGCAACGTCTGCCAGGCCCGCCGGTCCGGCGCCCGTAACGGCCTAGCGATCGGCAACAACACCAACGCCAGGATCAGCCCCGGCACCAGGTAGCGGGTGTTGGTGAAGAACCCGGTCGGCGTCCCTTCCTGCCCCGCCGCGGTCAGCGGCGTGAAGAGGTAGACGACCGCAGTCAGCAGCGAGGCCACCGCGATCACCCGCAGGATCTTGTTGCGCGAGCGCCAGGCGATGTAGACCGCGGCGGAGGCGGCGACGATCAGGATCAGCGGCCACAGCGGCCCGAAGGCGTTCTCGAGCTCGGGGAAGAACCAGCGGCGGTAGATCGTCGGCTCGGTCAGGTAGTCGGCGACGGCGAAGCGCGGCCGCGGGTCGAGCGGCATCTGGTCGGGCTTGGGCAGGTTGAGCGGCCCGAACTTGGTGATCGGGATCGGGTTGCCGCCGGTCTTGATCGCCGCCCGCAGGTACCAGTAGCCGCCGACCACGAGCATCGGCAGGCCCATCACCCAGGCGGTGGTCCAGCGCCGCCCCCTGCCGCTGAAGAGCACGACGGCGATCGAGATCGCGGCGACCGGGACGAGGAAGGTGAACTTGACCGAGGCGGCGAGGCCGGCTGCGATCCCGGCCATCACCAGCGGTCCCTTGTCGAGCAGCGGCGCGCCGCGCTCCGGCGCGTCCTGGACGGCACCGGCAGCTGGCGCTCTTCGCTGGTGCCCGTTGATCAGGAAGGCGGCGAAGGCGAGCAGGAAGGCGAGCCCCATGATGTCGTTGCGCGCCTCCCCCGGCTGGGTTTCGATCATCACCCCCGAGGCGAGGACGATCGAGGCGGCGACCAGGGTCGCCGGCCCGACCTTGTAGGGGCGGCCGATGCACCACGCCGCCAGCATCGCGATCGGCAGCCAGACGAGGTTCTGCAGCGGCGCCAGCCAGTCGCTCTTGAAGAGCAGGATCGTGGCGGCGTTGAGGAGCTCGGTGGAGGCGGGGTAGTACCAGGCCGCCAGCCGCAGCGGGTCGGTGAAGTGCAGCGGCACCGTCGAGTGTTCCTGGGCCATGAAGGCCGAGAACGGCATGTGGTACCAGGTGGTGTCGCCGCCGAACATGCCGAAGTCGAGGCTCGACTGGGTCGGGAAGGTCCACTCGGCGACGGTCCAGGAGGCGACGCCGATGGCGATCAGGAGGGCGGCCGTCTCCACCCGCGGCGCCGCCACCTCGCGCCCGTGATCGCCGGCCTTGGCGCGGCCGAGCCAGGCGGCGCCGAGGCCGACGCCGACGCAGAGGAGGACGATCCAGCCGAAGTAGAGGAGGCTGAGCGAGCCGAGGATCTGCAGGCAGACGATCAGCAGCGCGATCGCCAGGGTGATCTCGGCGAGGCGCGCCAGGGCGCCGGTGAATTCCGGCACGATCCAGCGCCGCAGCCAGTAGCCGCCGAGGCCGAGCGCCGCGATGATCCCGATCAGGGCAAGGCAGCCGGCAATGTAGGAGCCGAAGGAGGGTGCCACGAAGGCCGGGATGCTATTCGGCGCGCCAGCGGGGCACCGCCGCGCCCCTTAGTCCCTCCTAGGACGCGGCGGCGGGAATGCTGCAGGAGACGCCGGTGCCGGCCAGGCCGCAGTAGCCGTTGGGCACCTTGTGCAGGTACTGCTGGTGGTACTCCTCGGCGTAGTAGAAGGGCCCGGCGGGCTCGAGCTCGGTCGTCACCGGCTCCTTGCCGGCCGCCCGCAACGCCTGGTCGTAAGCCTCGCGCGCCATCTCCGCCGTCGCCTTCTGGGCGTCGTCGACGAAGTAGATGCCGGACCGGTACTGGGTGCCGACGTCGTTGCCCTGGCGCATCCCCTGAGTCGGATCGTGCTCCTCGAAGAAGACCTTGAGCAGGTCCGCGTAGGAGATCTTCTGCGGGTCGTAGGCGACCAGCACCGCCTCCGCATGCCCGGTCTTCGCCGTGCACACCTCCTCGTAGGTCGGGTGCGGCGTGGTCCCGTTCATGTAACCGACCGCCGTCGTGTAGACGCCGTCGAGATTCCAGTACAGCCGCTCCGCACCCCAGAAGCAGCCGAGCGCGAAGTAGGCGACCTCGATCCCCTCCGGGAACGGGGGCTGGAGCGGGGTCCCCAGGACCGCGTGCGTATCGGGCACCTCGAAGGCCGACTCGCTGCGGCCCGGCAGCGCCTCCTCCGCGGTAACCATCTTCGTCTTCTCCGGGTGCATCATCGTCATCAGCTTGCCGAGTCTGTTCATTGGCTTTACCTCCTATAGAGAAGGTAGCGTCTGGCCATGGCCTGCTTGGTGGTTTTGCTCGCGTTCATCTCGCCGCGGCTGGCGCTGTTCGCGATCTTCCTCTTCTCGGACCTGCTCAGCCGCGCCTTCGACAGCTGGTTCGTCCCCCTCCTCGGCTTCTTCCTGTTGCCGTGGACGACGCTCGCCTACGCGGTGATGTGGTCGGCCAGCTCCAACGAGGTCAGCGGCTTCGAGTGGTTCATCGTCATCCTCGCCTTCATCTTCGACCTGGGCTCCTACGCGAGCCGCGGGCGCGGGCGGGACTGACGCAGCGCTACTGCTCGGCCGGGTAGGCGATCCGGATCTGCCCCTTGGCGAGGACGAGGAAGGGAATCTCGGTCACCGTCCCGTCTGCGAGCGAGGTGATCCTGACGTGCGTCAGCGGTACGAATTCGAACTCGCCGCGGTTGAGCGAGTCGGAGAAGCGGCTCTGGTAGCCGGCGGGGGGCAGCGTCAGGTCGCCCTCGATCAGCTGCCGATCGGTTTCGAAGACGGCGCGCTCGACCCGTCGCCGCTCGCGGCTCTCGCTCGGATCCTCGACTTGGCTCCCAAATAGCTCGTCCATCAGGCCTCTGTCTCACTTTCTCGGCCAAAAGGGGGGAGAACTTGACCGCCGGCCGGACTTGCAAAGACATGACCGCGCACATCCATCCGAGAATGGCCATTAAAATGGCCATATGGCAAAAACCGTGACCGCCACCGCTGCCAAGGCCAACTTCCTGCGCCTCCTCGACGAGGCCGTCGCCGGCGAGGAGATCGAGATCACCCGCCACGGGCGCCCGGTGGCGCGGCTCGTGCCTCCCACCGGCCCCCGCTCCATGGAGGGCATGTTCAAGGGGCTTGCCAGGACGGCGGTCGACGAGGAGAAGCTCATCGACAGCGAAGAGATGTGGGCCGACTCCGAGCTGACTGAATGAGCGTCGCCCTGCTGGACACCCATGCCATCCACTGGTGGTCGGCCGAACCGGATCGCCTCAGCCGACCGGCGCGTCGAGTGCTTAAAGCAGCCGACGAACTGCTCGTCGCCGCCGTCTCCTGGTATGAGCTCGCTTGGCTGGCAGAGCGCCGCCGCATCGTCGTCGACGTCCCGACCCGCTCCTGGCTGGAGGGGTTGGGAGCGCAGGTGCGAACCGTCGGGATCACTCCCGCCATCGCCGCCGGCGCGGCAGCTCTACCGTCCTCGTTCCCCCGCGACCCCACGGACAGGCTCATCTACGCAACCGCAATTGAGCACGGCGTCAAGCTGGTGACGAGAGACCGAGCGATCGCGGAGCACGACAAGCCCCACTCGCTGGTCGTCTGGTAGCCGCTACTGCGCGTGCTGCGCGGCTTTCTCCCGCGCTTCCGACTTCTCCTCGAGCGTCATCGCGCCGGGGTGGCCGTCGCCGGGCCACGGGGAGAGGACCATCAGCAGCCGCGCGTCGGAGCGGGCGACGATCGTCCGCCTCTCCCCCGGGTCGAACTCGAACAGATGCCCAGCGCTGGCGCTGACGGAGTCCGCCCCGTCCGCCGTCGTGACGTCGACCTCGCCGTCGACCACGATCACCCGCGCTCGCTCGTGCACCTCGTGCTCCTGCATCTCCTCCCCCTCGGACAGGTGCAACACGATCGTCCGCGCATCGTCGGCCGAGGCGAGAATCCGCGGCTGATGCGGCTCCACCTCCACCGTCTTCAAATCCCAACTCTCCATCCGCAGTCTCCTTCCCGTGACGTCTGCAGGTTCCCTACCCGATGGAGCCTAGGATCATCCTCAACCGTTGTCGAGGTTTATCGGGGCGCCCGGATTCGAACCGGGGACCTCCGCCACCCAAAGGCGGCGCGCTACCAGGCTGCGCCACGCCCCGATCGGGCCAGTGTAAGCCGCCTGCGGTGCGTCGGCCGGGGAGTTCGGGGCGAACTGTTCAATCTCCGGGCCAAAGCCGCCTGCAAAGCCGTCACGCCGGCGCCTCTTCGAGGGCCCGACTACCGGTCGCCGGTCGCTCGAGGCTGAGCAGTCGCTGCCGAGCCGCCTCCTTGGAGGGGTGCCCGTAACGGGACATCACCAGGGCGCCGCCGTCCTCGTGCCCCAGCATGACGCTGACGTCGAAGTGGCTGGCGCCCTCTTCCAGCAACGCAGTGGCACAGAAGTGGCGAAGGTCGTGGAAGCGGACCGGGCGGATCCCTTCCGCCAGACGGGAGTCAGAGGTGCCCGAAGCGTCTCGCACCGTCTTCCAGTGGTAGTGGAGCGTCCCTTTGCCGAGCGGGAGGCCCCGGGGCGTGTGGAATACGAAGTCGCAGCCGGCCCGGCGGGGGACCCGGTGAAGGACGCGGGCCGGCGCGAGGAACGGCACCGAGCGCTCGCGCCCGTTCTTCGGCAACCCGTAGGAACCGTCGTCCTTGCGCGCCCGGCGGATCCAAATCCGGTCGCCTTCGACGTCCGGCCAGCGCAGGGCCTGGACCTCCGAGGACCGCACCCCCGTCCAGGCGCAGAACCGGATCAGCGCCCGGAACTCCGAGCCGTAGGCGCCCAGCGCCGAGCAGGAGGCGAGCAGGGCCTCGAGCTCCTCCAGCGAGGGTGGGGCGATCGTCATCCGCGTCCGTCTCGAGAGCCGCATCCCGGCGAAGGGGTTGGCATCCACCATGCCGACGTCCCGCGCGTCCTCGTACATCGCCGCGATCGCCTTGGAGACGTTCCGCGGCACTCCGATCGCCCAAGCCCGAGCGGCGGCTCGGTCGACCTCCGAAAGCGTCGCCTCGCCGAAATGGTCGGCGAAGGCGCGGGCGGCCCGTGCATAGAGCCGCCGGGTGGAGACCGCCTCCCGGGGCCACTCGCGCAGCCAGCGAGCGGCGAACTCCGCGCAGCCCTCGGCCGATCCGGAGCGCTCCAGGAGCTCGCGGAGCGACTCCTCCGCCCTCCTCGCCTCCGCCTTCGTTCTCCACGGCCCGCCGGGCACCCAGACCTGCCGCCCCTGGCGCTGGAACTTGGCGACCCAGCGGCCGCCACGCTTGAACTGACTCACGAGAGCACGGCCTCCACCTCGCTGCGGCGGTAGCGATTCTGGCCGCCCACCTTGAGGTGGGGCAGGTCGAGGCGAGTGACGGTCCGCTCGGAGACGCGCAGCACCCGCGCCAGCTCGCTCTTGGTCAGCCAGGGCTCGGTCATCAACGCCCCCCGCCCTCCGCCAGCGGCGCCGTCAGGATCTTCGCCCCCGTGTAGCCGAGGGGTTCCAGCGCCTGCGCGAGCAGGGCCTCGCAGCGGACGCACGGGGAGAGGCCGCGGCGATCGACCAGCAGCAGCAGGCCCTCCTCCTCCCCCGCCACCTCGAGCTCCTCCAGCCCGCGCCGCAGCTCCGGGTCCAGCCGGCCCAACCGGGCGACCGCGTTCCGCCAGGCGCTCGCCGCTTTCTCCGTCGCCGCGATCGGCGCCGCCCTCACGCCGGGCCACCGTCACCGGGACCGCGGCGACTGCCCCCGATCACCTGCAGGGGGTTGCAGGCGATCGTCGCTTCCTCCAGGCGCCAGCCCGGCTCTACGGGCGAGACCAGAGGCCGCGCGGCAGGTCGCAGCGCGCGCCCGAGGAAAAGACCGACCCCGGCAGCCACCGCGCAGCGGATTACCTCCATCAGCATGAATCCCCTCCTTGCGAAACGAGTTTTTGACAAAAAAGAAGTCAATTAGACATTTTATATCTCAAATTTCCTCATATATAGGCTGATTGAGCAGTTAAACCCAAGAGACTGCCCGTAACTTGCGGGAATGGCAGCTACCGAGATAGGCCGCCGCGTGCGGGCGGCGCGCGCCTACGCCGGCTTTCGGAACCGCGCCACGCTCGCCCAGCGACTCGAGCTGAGCAAGGAGACGTTGCAGCGGATCGAGGGCGGCGAGCGGGAGGTGAAGCGCTCGGAGCTGCTGGCGATAGCCGAGGCCTGCGAGGTCCCGATGTGGTTCCTGGAGGGCGGCTGGGAAGGCTGGAGCGGAGCCGCGGGCGGCGGCGCGGAAGAGCCGGCGCCCCATCACCCGCGAGACCTGAGACGCCTCGGGACGCAGCAGAAACGCTCAGAATCCGCCTGAGGACCTACTTCACCACGTATAGCGGCGGGCGGCCCCCGTCGTCCTTGGGGGCATCGGCCAGCTGCGGGTCGAGCAGCCGGTGGAGCTCGAGCCGGGCTTCCCGGAAGGGTCCTGTCTCACCGCTCGCGTCGAGATCGTGCAGCGCGCAGAGTGCGAAATAGGCGATCGCCATCCAGCGCTCTCGATCAAGTTGAGATGCGTCCATTCCGCTCCGGCACCCGCATGGCCTTCCTCTCAAAGGTGAGGGGGAAGAGCTTCGCATGATCGCCCGGTACCCGTCCAAAACTCCCTCTCACTCGGGAAGTTTCTCTCTTATAAGAACGGGATTTTCTTTCTTTTGAGGACAGATCGACTCAATATGGACGCGCCACGCAGGAGACGTCGGAGCGGGACCGAGTCTTCAGCGCGACGCATCCCCCATCGGCCTGGCTGTCGCCCGCGTTCGGCGAGGTATTTCCCTCGCCGGTCGCGATCGTGCTCCCGTCGGGGGCAGCGATCGCCGTCGCGATGTGCTCGCCGCCCCAGAGGACGAGAACGTCGCCGGGCTGGGCATCCTCGAAGGCCACCTCCCGGACCCCGTTTCGCCCGGCGCGGGCATCGGCCATGATGCTCGGGCCGTAGGGGAACCAGGTGGTCGCCTGCGAGTTCCCGACTGCCTTCGCCGCGAAGCCGGCGAAGCAGCCGCACCAGGGCTGGGCGCGGAGACCGAAGTAGGCCTGCCAGCGGTCGACGAGGGGGCCGGTGTTGGTGCCGCCGACCTCGTGCACCTCCTTGGCCGCCATCTCGCGGATGTAGTCGACCGCCGCCGCGGGCCCCTCGGCGTGGGCTTGGCGCAGGGCCCGCACCTTGGGGCGACGGGCGCGCTCGCGGGCCCGTTCGGCGGGAGATCGCTTGCGGGGATCCCGCAGCCGGCGCTGCGCCCGTTCGCCGAGGCGCTCTGCCTCGGCGATCTCCCGCAGCCGGCGCCCCGAGAAGCCGAGAACCCAACCGAGGAAAGCGCAGGCGTGAAGGGTACGGGGGCCGAGCTGGCCGTCGACGGCCACCTGGCGCCATGCGAGCCGCCGGTGGTCGAGCTCGGCGTTGAGCCGCTCTTGCAGAACGCGGACGTCGGCGCCCCGGGCGAGCGGCGAAACCAGGCGCAGGCCCCTGTGCACGGCGGAGCCGTGACTCGAGTTCATGATGTCTCCTTTCCGGTGCCGGCTAGACCGGCGTGACCTTGGAACGCTGGATCAGGGCGGTTACGCCGATCACAACGTCGATGAGCAGCGTTTCGACGGTGCCGGTGTCGAGAGCCACGCCGAACAGCGAGGCGAGGGAGACGACGACGACCGCGATCGCGGCGAACAGCGCAACGGGCTCGGTGTGGACCATGGTGCTTCCTTTCGCTTGGAGGGCCTACGGCTTGGGCGGGTACAGCGATGGACAATCGACCGGAGCGATCTTCTTCAGGGTCGCCCGGTCCTCAGCCGTCTCTTCAGCCAGGAGCCGCTCGAGCTCAGCCTCGGGAACGTTGGGGAAGAACCGCCCGTAGTCGAAGCTGCTCCGTTGCCGGATATCGCTGCGGATCTCTTCCTGCACCGCTTCTCGAAGCGGGTTTCCGTTGCCTTCGCAGGATTGGACGAGGCCGTTGCGGAGGGCCGAGGAAAAAGCCTGGAGATCGTCGGAGCGGGTGGTTAGGACATAGGCGCCGCCGACGATCACGGCGACGAAGAGGAAGACACTGAGGACGAAGGCCGCGATCGCGATCCGCAGGCCCTTGACCCGCTTCACGGTGATCTGATCCATCAGGAACCTCCCACTTGGAGGAGCAGGGAGGCAACCGCGACGAAGAAGAGCATGAAGGTGCCGGCGGCCGCCCAGAGGCCCCTTCGAATCCAGGTCATTTCGGCCTTCTGCTCGCTGCGGGCCGCCGCCAGGTCGCGTTTGATCTCGCCGATGTCCTCGCGGGTTTCCCGCAGCTCGGTGCTGATCACCTTGATGTCGGTGTCGTGACGGGCCGAGGCGCCGCGCAGCTCGCCGATCGTCTGATGATTGGCGTCGGTCCTCGCCTCGAGGCTGCGAAGGGTTGCCTCCATTGCGGCCAACTTGCGCTCCTCCATTACTTTTCAGGGCCCCCTGCTTTGAGTGATCGAGTGATCGTCGAGCCTGTATCCAGTCAGTACACTTCCCACGAATGGCCGCAGGGGGCGCCTGGGGGCGACATAGGGGTTTCCTCGCGAGGGGGTCCGTCAGGGGAGTGCTCGCGGGCCTTGCCGCGCTGGCGATCCTTCTGCTCGGAGCCGCGACCGCCCAGGCAGTCGAGACCGAAGTGCGCGACGAAGGGACCTACGGGGTAACGCGGTTCTTCATCCCCAACGGGGGGACCCGTGCATCGGAATGCCCCACCGCGCAGGACGAGATGTACAGCACAGGCAAGTGGGAACCATGCCTGTTCCGCCTCACCGTCCGAGCCTGGAGCCCGAAGGCGCAGAGCCTCTACACGGTCTTCAGCGCCGAAGGGGCACATTCGGACGCGGAGCCGGAATTGGATTGGAGCTGCCGGATCGACGACCGGAATCTCTTCTGGACGGTGGAAATGTGGACGGCGGACGGCAGCTGGTGGAAGCGGGAAGACGGAAGATTCGATCTCTTCGTTCCCGGCTGCGGCGTTCCGGTGATCATTTTCCGAACCGTGGGCATCACCAGAACGCAGGCGAGGAGGGCGGTGCTGGACCACCTGGCGAGCTTCTACGTCAGCCGCTTGAGGTGCGACCGCGGCGGCAAGCGGTTCATCTGCAGGGCGACCTTCAGCAACTCGTTCAGCGAGTGCAAGGGGGTCTACCGGGTGGAGCGCACCTACAACGGCTCGTTCACCTACTCGACCGTCACGCCGCTGGGCAAACGCTGCCGCTCCTTTTAGCTGGAAGCTATTCGGCCGCTTCCCGCGCGAAGGGGAATCCGGGCCGGTAGAAGACCTGCGCCTCGAGGCTGTGGGCACCGGAGTCGGCGAGCCCGTCCAAGTCTCCGGCGCTGGGGACGATCAGCCCCCGCGCCGCCCGGCCCTCCATGTAGCTGGGGGGCGAGTAGAGGCTGAACCCTTCGTTGATCAGCTCCCCCCAGACGTTGTCGATCGGGTGCTGCCGAAGGATCCCGTCGGAGCGAAACTCCACCGAGCGGCTCTGGTAGCAGATCGAAGCTTCTTCTGAAAGCGCGTAGTACACGGTTAGGGAGATGTGGTCGACGCGGGCGATCGGCGAGCCGGTGAGGGGATCGTTGATCACCCAGAGCCAGACCGAGAAGTCCGACGAGTTGACTTCGACGGGCGTGGGCAGCCCCCACCATTTGAACGCTTTGCTCGGCGGATAGACCCGGACCTGCTCCGAGGTCGTCCAGAAGCGATTGGGGTCTATGTGGTCCTCCCAGGCCCACCCCCCGCCGCCGAAGCCAGGAGGGGTTCCTTTCGTCACGCGGACGGCTATGTCTTCGATCTTGCCGGCTTCGCTCGCGCTGCGCTTGATCTTCGGTTCCAGCGCGATCACCGAGGCGTCCTCAGGGATGGCGAACGCGAAGTTCGAGGCGCGCAGGTAGTTAGAGGAGCCCTGCCCGGATTTGAGTTCCGCCGTCGCCTTGGATTCGTCGGACGCTTTGATGTTTTCGGGGTTCGACCACACCGCGGCGCCGGCGCCGGTCGCGACCGTTTCCCCTTTGCCGGGTGACTTCAGTTCGTCCGACTCGTTGGCGCTCGACATGTCGGGCGCCCGCACCACCGCGTGCTGCTCGACCGGCTCGATGTACACCGTGTCGACGTCGATCGACCCCGAGCCGCTGAGGGCCCGGGCGAGGATGCGCCACTCCCAGCGCTGCGTCCCGAGCACCGCCCGTTCGGGCCGGCATTCCCCGAGGTCGAGGAGGGAGAATTTCCCGACGACCTGCGTCGGGCGGATCACGAAGGTGTCCGACCAGGCGAGGGCCCCTAGCGGCCGGAACTGGGCGTTGAGCTCGACGCCGCCCGCTGAGCTGGACGGGTCGTAGACCCTCACCCGAAGCCGGCGCGGCCCTACGTGGGTCATGTGCCCCACACCACCGATCGTCGAGTGGAGGATCGTCGTCCAGCCGGCGGTCAGGTTGGCCCGCACCACGCTGTGGGAGACCGATTCGTCCACCCGAGTGGCGACGGTGGCGCCGCCGGCGGGCGTCAGGCTCTCGGCCTGGTAGACCAGCTTGGCCGTGGTCGATGCCGTCGCGTCCTGCGGGTGATCCTGGGACTCCAGCGCCAGGACCATCCCCCGCAGGTCGGTGGCGCCGGTGTTTTTCACCCGGCAGCGGATCAGGCCGGGACCGGTGCCTTCGACCTCGGGCAGGGTGAATTCCAGGGCGCGCCCGTTTTCGAGTTTGAAGACCGGCGATTCGATCTCCTCGGTCGCGTACCAGAGCGGGCCGCAGAGCAGCGCGAGCGTCACATCGGGCGACTCGCCCCGCTGCCAGCCCGCGAAGTTCGCCAGGGTGGCCCGCTTCACCTCACAGGCCAGCGAGCCAAATTCGCCGCCGACTTTGAAGTCGCGCTGCAGCCAGCCCCCCTCCCGCGCCAGCACGCCCACCTTCTGCTGGAGGGTGGTGGCGACCTCGGGGAGGCTCACCTCCCCTTCTGCTCGCACCTGCAGTTTGAACCCGATCTCTTTGTTGGGCTCGTGGCGATGGGTGACGGCCTCGCCCAGCTGCTGGCGGATCAGCTCGGTCTCGATGGTCGCCTCTCCGAACTCCGCCTCGACCACGCTCAGCCCCGCCCCGGTCAGGTCGAGTGGAGTGCGGCCGAGCGCGAACTCGGGCGGGTCGAGGATCAGACGATCGACGATCTCGGGCATCGATAGCTCCCTTGGAGTAGGTGTTTACGGTTTTCAGTCATCGGACCCCGATCGGGAGGAGCGCCGCCCGGTAGCGCTCCAGCAGCGCCTGGATGGTTTCGCTGGGGGCATCGAGGGAGACCGTCACCTTGCGCTCGTCGGCGCTGTAGTCGTAGGAGACGATCCGCCGGTAGCTCTTGTCGCGCGCGTCGGGGAAGCGGATCAGGTCGCCTTCGGCGATCTCGGCGGCGGGGCGATAGACACCGCGGTCATCCTGAACGTAGCCACTCAGCTCGGCCTCGCCCGAACGGGACAGTTCGTTTGCCTCGGCCAGCCAGCGTTCGCCCACCCCGATCGCTTCGCTGGGGACCGACTGCGTCTGCAGGTCGAGCAGGTCTTCGCGCACCACTCCAGCCCGCACGGCAGGGTGGTCGGGGTCGGTCACTTGGAGCGCCGCGCTCTCGACTTCGGCGCCGGAGCCCGGCCACCCGACCATCCGCGTGGAGCCGTCGGGGTCCTGGTAGCGCACGCAGATGCGATCCCAGAGCCGCTCGGTATCGGTCCCCGCTTCGCGAAAGTTCGACGGGCCCTGGTAGGCCTGCCAGCGGCGCCCGTAGGTGCCGGGCTTGCGCAGCTCGAAGACCTTGCCGTCCTTGACGAACCAGTCGTAGAGCCCGTACCTGACCAGCTCGTCGACGACCGGGCCGAGGGTGGTGCCGTCGGGCCACCAGGCCTGCTGGATGATGAAGCCGTCGTCTTCGATCGAGTCATCGCTGACCTGCAGGCCGGAGAACTCCGGAACGAGGACCCGCAGCATCTGGGCGGCGGTATAGCCGACGTCGGGCCAGGTTCCCTGGAGGGTGAGGTTCTGGGTGGCGAGGTAGGAGAGGACCTTGAGGTTCGCCGCCCGATGGATGTTCGTCATCGTCCCCCGGTAACCACCGGTGTGGAACGACTTGAGAGCTGCGTACCTGCGCCCCGGCGTCGTCGCTTTCACCTCTTGGTTCAGCGCTTCGGCTTTGCCGCTGTAATTGACATCGGGAGAGGGGTCGAAATTCCCGGTAACCGGCAGATCGTTGTCGACGAGCCGGAAGAAGCTTTCGAATTCGTTGAAGGCGTCGCTGAGCCAGTCGAAGCGCAGGGCGCCGAGGTCGACACCGCCGCCGTGGTACCACAGTTCGTTCCCGGGGACGTTCCCCTCCTGGCGGACGGTCCCCGAGTAGTCGACGATCAGCGCCGGGCGGGCGGAGCCGGAGTCCCTGAACCCGCTCGTGGCTTGGACCGTGGTGTAGCGGCCCTGGTCCCTGAGCGCGAGGCGCCGGGACGCCGACGGCTCCCCCCATTTCCCCAGGTCGGAGTCGATGAACCCGAGCCGCAGCGCTTTGCGGTCCTCGAGTGCGGCCGCGTAGCCGACCGCTTCCCCGTCGATCACCATCCGCTCGCCGTCGCTGCGGGGAGCCTTGCCGATGCGACCGTGCCAGATCCGGTTGCGGGCTCCGATCTGGGCCTCGATCTCGAGGAAGCCCTCGATGTCGGGCCAGTCCTGGCGGGGGTTGCGGGGCAGGGAGCACCGCAGCTCCTTGCGGCCGCCGGGAATCCCGCCCGAGAGCTGCAGGCCGTTCATCACGTTGTGGGTGCGCGCCTCGTCCTCGGCCCAGCGGGCGATCGCGGAGCCGGTCTTGGGATCGCGGACGATGACGCGGTGCTGGACCGACGGGTACTCGCGGTTGACGGCGATGCGAGGCGCGGTTTCGGGTTCGTAGCCGCCGAGGAGAAGGAGGAGGCTCATCGGCCGACCCCCAGGAGGTCGCGGGTACCGGGACGCAGGGCGCGATATGGGATCGGGGGTTCTTCTTCCAGCACCGTGGTCCCTTCGATCGTGGTCTGGTCGGCACCGTTGCCGGTGATGTCTTTGACCGACTCTCCGACGGATTGCTGGTCGAAGGTCCACAGCGCCTTCGGCCCGAGACCAAGCCAGTCGGTCATCGCGCCGACGTTGACGAGATCTTTGACTTCGGCTTCCGACAGCACTCTGTCGAACACCATCGCCGCCGCGTACCTGCCGGTGAATTGTTCCGTGTTGTTCCACCGACCGAGCTGGAACTCCGCCGGCGCGCCGGCGTAGGCGGACGTGTAGGCCAGGGTGGATTCGGCCGAGCTCCAGGTGCCGGTGGCGAAGCGGTAGTAGTAATAGTTCGCTTTCGAGGACCCGGCCGCCTTGACGGCCGCAACGAGGACCCACTCGCCCGTCGGGCAGGTGAATCCCGCGTCCTGGCCGGCCGGATAGAAGTGGATCTCCGGTTCCCTGCCAAGCCCCGCCCAGGAGCCCGCGCTCGCGTGCGACGCGTTGTGCCGGGCGATCATCCACTGGCTCCCTGCGACGGTGCCGAAGGAAACGAACGCGACGTAGGTCATCGCCCCCGGCGTATCCGCGAGCCCGACCGCGGTCCGGACCACTCCGCCCGCTGCAAAGTTACGTACCGGCATGGCTCAGGCGGGGACTTTGTAGCCGGAGACGAAGATCTCGGTGTTGCTGCCGGAGGTCGCGCAGATCGCCGAGATGGCGGTGTTCACGGTGGCGACGAAGAGGCCGTCCGGGTTCGAGAGATGGAAGCCGCCGCCATTGGCCGTCGCGAAGCCGGTCACCTTGACCGCTTCCCCATCGCGGATCGAAACTTTGGTCCCGACCGACGCGTGGGCGTTGGTGACCAGGATGTCGGTGACGACGACGGCGATGCTGGCACCCGGGGCGGCGATGACGTTTGCCGCCACGGCGTCGGTCCGGTTGACCTGCCCGGTGACGCGCTGGTCGGGCGGCGCGGCAACCGCGAAGACGCGGCCGAATTTATCGGTGGAGAGATCCGCGCGGTCGCTCGCGGTCGAGACGGCCACCAGCGCGGTCCTCGATTTGCCTCCGATCTTGACCGGGTTCCCCGAATCCGGCGAGTCATGGGCGACGTTCCCCCGCGGATCGACCTGGCCGATGCTGTTGGAGCCGGTCGGCAGCGCCGACTGGACGTTGACGGGGAGCGGCGAGGAGGTCGAGACGTCGCTCGCGGAGCCGTCGGTCCCGTGCTGGACCTTGACGCGCTGGACCTTGACCCCCCCGGCGATTTCGTCGGTCGAAATCGTGTCGTTGGCTTGTTGGTTGGTGTTGTCAGGCATGTGAACCTCCGTGATTGGGAAAGGTGGACTTAGGACTCCGAGGCCTCGCGGGAGAAGTGGAAGGCCGGCCGGTAAAACACCTGGGCCTCGAGGTCGTAGACCCCGGTGCTGTCGGGCATTTCGCCGAGGTCGCCGACGCTCGGGATCACCACTCCTCGCATCGAGCGGTCCTCCAGGTAGCTGGGGGGCGCGTAGGGGCTGAGGCCTTCGTTGACGATCTCGCCCCAGACTTCGCTCATCAGGTGCTGGCGATAGATCCCGTCGGAGCGCAGCTCCAAGGACCGGTTCGCATGACAGAGGACGTCGAGGTCGGGAGTCCAGACCCGGAAGTCGTCGAAGGTTCGGGTGATCGCGGTGGAGTAGCCGACGTAGGCGTCGCCGATTTCAATGTGCTGCCCGGTCGGCGGGGCAACGGGCGAGACGAGGGTCGGGGCTCCCAGGGACTCCGAGGCCGGGTCGGAGACCCAACCGAGGATCGCGTAGCCCTGGATGACGAGGATCGTCAACTGGTAGTCGACGCCGGGTTTGACCGTGTACCTGATCCCCCTGCTGCCGATGAACAGCCTGGTCCATTCCCAGCTTGCTTTCCCGGCCGACCCAGAGCCCTGGCCATCGTGCTGGAACGCGATCCAGGACCCGGACGCCCCGAATCGCAATCCCGAGAAAAGCTGCCCTCCCAGCGAGCCGATGTCTTTTTCCTGCGGCAACGAGCTCCAGCGCAGCACCACCGAGGCGGCGACGGTGTTGTAGGGGCCGCCGGGAGGGACCGCGAAGCGCGATCCGTTGACGAAGCTGTGGTCTTTGATCAGCTTGCCCGTGCCGGTGGTTTTGTAGTCGGGAGGGGCGGTGCCTTCGGTTTTCGAGCTGTCCCAGTTCCCTCCGGAGGGCAGGGCTTTGCCGTTCAATTCCCCGGCGGCCTGGTCGAACGAGTCGTAGGCGGAGAAGGTGGTGGGGTCGTGCAGCACCTGCGGGACGCGGGCCGAGGCAAACTGCTCGGCGGGGAGCACGAAGGCATGGTTGATCCGGACCCCCCAGCTCGGTGCTTTCGTCGGGTCGGAGACTTCCTGGTTGCTCCCCTCGAGGGCGATCTCCCACTCCCAGCCGCGATTGCCCAGGACCGCCGGTTCCGGCCGGGCTTCGCCGAGGTCGAGGAGGTGACCGGCGTCGTCGAGCGGCAGTTCGACCGGGGCCTCTTCGGACCAGTAGGCGTCGCCCTGCATCCTCCAGCGCAGGCGCAGCGAGACCGGGCCGGTGCCGAATTCCTGCGTCGCGGCGACCATGATCCGGCGCGGGCCGACGTGGGTCATCTGGCCGACGCCGCTGACCAGCGAGTTGAGGATCACCCGCCCGGGGCCGGATTTGTTGTTGAAGATCGAGGTCCCCGAAACGACGCTGCCGCCCTTGGGAGTGAGGGACGACCCCTGGTACACCAGCCTCGCCGACGTGCCCGCGGTCGCGTCCTGCGGATGGTCGCGGGACTCCAGCGCCAGGATCATGCCCCGCAGGCCGACGGTGCCGGTGTTCTTCACCCGGCAGCGGATCAGCCCGGGACCGGTGCCCTTGACCTCGGGCAGGGTGAATTCCAGGGCACGGCCGTCTTCGAGTTTGAAGACCGAGGACGCGATCTCGTCGGTGGCGTACCAGAGCGGCCCGCAGAGCAGCGCGAGCGTCACATCGGGCGACTCGCCCCGCTGCCAGCCCGCGAAGTTCGCCAGGGTGGCCCGCTTCACCTCACAGGCCAGCGAGCCGAATTCGCCGCCGACTTTGAAGTCGCGCTGCAGCCATCCTCCCTCCCGGGCGAGGACACCCACCTTCTGCTGGAGGGCGGTGGCGACCCCGGGGAGGCTCACCTCCCCTTCTGCTCGCACCTGCAGTTTGAACCCGATCTCTTTGTTGGGCTCGTGGCGGTCGGTGACCGCTTCGCCCAGCTGCTGGCGGATCAGCGCCGTCTCGATGGTCTCCTCCCCGAACTCGGCCTCGACCACGCTGAGACCGGCCCCGGTCAGGTCGAGCGGAGTGCGCCCGAGCGCGAACTCGGGCGGGTCGAGGATCAGGCGATCGACGATCTCGGGCATCGATTGCTCCCTTTGGAGTAGAGGTGTTTGCGGTGACTAGGGCCGGGTCGAGAAGACGCCGGGCACCCTGCGCCCGGTCCCCTGCATGCCGCGGACGACCCGCTTCACGTCGGCGTCGAAGGAGCGGCTCCCGGTCTTGACCGTGGCGCGGCCGTCCGGGTGGACGACCAGCTGCTCGATCACCATGCTCGAGCCGTCCCTGCCGCCGACGTCGGCCATCGCCTGCATCTGCTCCGGGGTCAGGACCAGCTCGCCGCCCCGGGCCATGATCGGCACCTCTCGCTGCGGCGGCCCCGGCACCTGGCCGCCGGTGTGGAAGCGGGGCAGGCCAGCGAAGACGCCTTGGCGCAGCTTGTCCCAGCCTTCCAGCACCGGACGCTGGGCTTCGAGGGTCGCTCTGCGCTGCACCTCCTCGCGGGCGATCTGCTCGGCCAGCTCGGCGCGTTCGGCGTCGCTCTCGCTCTGGTTCTGCGAGGCGGTCTCCCGGGCCTGTCCGATTTTGAGATCGAGATCCTGGATCTGCCTCTGGGTTTCCCGGATCGCGCCTCCGAAGCTCCTTTCCGCGGGTTTGTCGGGAAGCGAGTCGAGGCGTTCGTGCAGGCCGGGCCACTGGATGCCCTGCACCTGAATCATGCTGTCCTCGAAGCTGCCGGTCCCGCGCCACGGGTCCCAGCTTTCTTTCGCCTCCGCCAAAGCCTCGTTCAGCTGCTTCTTGCGGGCCCGCATGCCCGTCAGGCGGTCGTGCTTGGCCGGCAGCGCGCGCGCCAGCTGATCGATTTCCTGGGCCCACTGGTCACGTTTCTCGGCTTTCGGATGCTCTTTGATCAGGCCCTTCAGCTTTTTGATCCGCTCGTTGTCCCTGCCGATCTCCTTCTCCAAGTCGGGGATCAGAGGGTTTTTCAGTTCGCTGACCTTCTTGTCCCAGTGCCGCTCAAAGTCCCCTACTTTCGTCTGCGCCTGGACGATCCTGTTGCGCCAGGTGAGCTCGGTGCCCAGCACGTGCCGGAACGCCGGCTCCTCCTTGCCTTTGATGTGGGGGGTCAGGACTTTGTCGACCCAGTCAAGGGAGATGGTTCCCGGCTCTTCGGGCTCGTGTTCCACCGTCTGCTCGGCATCCTGACTGGCTTTTTCGTAGGCGCGCTGCGCCTCTTCGATCCCGTGCCCTTCGATGGTGATCTTTCTCTGGCGTTCGCCGAGACGTTTCGCCGCTTTCTTCAGCCGCAGCGTGCGGATCTGTTTCCGCAGCGCCCGGATGCGGTCTTCGATCGCCCGCACGTTCGCCTCGAGGGCCGCGCGCGTCGCACCCTTCGCCTGCCTGGCGGCGGCTCGATATTCCGCCAGCATGCCGTCCTTGTGTTCCAGCCCTTTCAGCTCGGCTTCGCAGCGCTCCACCTCCTTGGGCAGGGGGCCAAAACTGAGCCTTTTAGTCCTGGCCTCGTAGTGCCGTCGCCTGCCGGCCTTGCCGATCGGTTTCCCGTACTTGCCGCTGACCGATTTAGGCACCTTCTCGCCGCCGCCGGCTTTGCCGCCCTTGCCGGGACCGCCGAGATGACGCGCGATCGCCAGCGGGTCGCCGTCGTAGTGGAGGCCCCAGCCGGTGACGTATTTGTCGCCGTGCCAGGTGCCGGAATGCAGGCCGTTTTCGTCCGCGGTCTTCTTCGCCTCGATCGCGTTCAGGATCGGGTTCCGCAGGTACTCGGAGGAGTGCTTGTTCCAGTGGGTGTTGATCGCCCAGAGGCCGATGCCGCGCCCCGGGGGGTCGGAGATGTCCATCCCCGGGCGCTGATTCGACTCGCCTTTGGTGATCTGCCACATGGTCACGCCCGGCAGCCCGGCCCACTCGGCGAGCGCTTTGATCACGTAGCCCGGTAGCGTCGCGCCGCTGTAGCCGTCGTTGGCGGGAAAGGTCTTGTCGATCGAGGTGCCGGCCCAAGGCCCCTTGATGCCGCTGCCGCCGCCCCCGCTCAGCCTCTGCACCAAGCCGCCGCCGCGATATCCCCAGCCGACGAAGTGCGGCGATTCCGGGTTCATCGCTTCCTGGCCGTGGCGGGCGATCTTCTCCTGCGCGCGACGCGGCATCCCGACCGCGCCACCGCGCTGGAAACCCGGCATGTGGCGGAACGAAAAGGCGCCGTTCCAGCCCGATCGCCGCCCGGCGCCTCCCCCGCCGCCGGCCTCGAAGTAGTTCCACCTCCCGGCCGGGCCTTTGATCGCCATCATCGTGTGGGCGTTTTCTCCTGAGCTGCCCCGCACGCCCCAGGTGAAGAACTTGCCCGGCCCGGACTCGCCGAGCACGTAGAGGCCGGTGCCCTGGGCGACCGCCATCGGCGTGCTGAGGAAGCCGCCGGCGCCGAGGATCGCCGAGACGAACCCCGAGCAGTCGTAGGGGCCGACGCCGAGCTGGCCGTGGCCGCCGCCGTAGACGTAGGAGTAGCCCTTCGCCGACTCCCGGTTGGCGAAGCGCAGCATCCTTCCGACGCGGGCGGGGAAGGAGTGTTTCTTCACCCATTTCTCGGCTGCCGAGTCGACCCGGTTCAGCGCGTGCTGGCCCGCCCGCCTCAGCGGCCCGTCGGGCCCGCCCAGCCGCTGGTCGGGTACGCGGCCGCCTTTGGCGAAGCGGGGAACGGAGTCGTTCAGCGCGTGCAGCGTGCCGATCCCGTGGCGGCGCACTTCTCCCGGCGCGAAGACCCGCTCCCCGGGCTCCAGCATGACCGGCACCCGCCCCCCGACCTGGAACCCGAATGCCTTCGTCGCTTTCTTGTTGAGCACGAAGCTGCCGGAGTCCAGCGTGGTCGAGAACGAGTCGCCCTCGCCGCGGCCGGGGACGATGAAGCCGCCCCGCTGGGCCCCCTGCCGGCGCTGTCCGCCACCGCTTGGCGGCGCTTCGAGGGGGAAGTTGACGATGCCGACTTTGAAGGCGGAGAGCGCCGAGTTGACGTTGTCGCCGATGTTGCCGAGCGCGCCCATGACGCTGCCGGCGAGGTTGCGGAAGGTGCCCCCCACCTGGGAGCCCAGGCTGGAGGAGTTCCTGGCGATCTTTTTGTTGGTGTTGCCGAAGGTCGTGACCAGCGCCGACTGCAGGCGCGAGGCCGACCCTTTGCTGATCTTGCCGCCTTTCTCGAGGCCGCGCGCCATCTCGATCATCGATGCCTGCGCCTGCGCCCGGGCGCCTTTCGGCATCATCTCCATCTCGCGGATCATCCCCGCGATCTGCTTGTTGTTGATCTCGCCGGCGCGCTTCCAGCTCGATTTGAAACCGTCGGCGATCTTGTAGGGGTCCCGGCCTTGGACGAAGCGGATCTTGCGGTGCAGCTGTTTGATCCGGCGCTGGCCGACCTCGGTCGAGATCAGGCCGTTTTTCATCCCCGACTGGATCGACCGGACCGTCGCGTGCATGTTTTTCGCGGTCGCGTTCCGCCACTGTTTGGTCCCGCGGTTCCAGCCCTGGTTGATCCCCGCCATGTTCGTCCTGAACATGCGGTTGATGTCCTTCATCCGGGTGATCAGGCCGGCTTTCATCAGGCCCATGTTGCGGTCGACGGCTTTGCGCGGCACCGCGATCTGGCCGATCCTCGCCTCGGTCGCACGGACCGCTTTGCGCATCGGCGCCAGCGCTTTGTCGTCGGCTCCGGAGTCCTTGGCCTCGACCAGGTTCGAGCGCAGGATCGCCCGCCTGTTGCGAAGTTTTTTGAGATTTTTGCCGCGCGCGGCTTTTTCGAGGCTGTCGCCCCATCGCTCGGCGAATTCCGCGCCCAACCTGGCCGCCTTGTCGTTGCCCGACTCGCCGCCGCCGAAGATCGAATCGAGGATCTCTCCGCCAGACTCTCCGAGCCCCGCGCCGATCAGGCCCCCGAGCACCGTTCCGGGACCCGGCGCGATCAGCGTGCCGATGCCCGCTCCGACCCCGGCGCCCGCGGCAGTGCCCCCCGCCCTGTATGCGGCGCTCTCGAGGTCGCCTTCGACCGCCGCCTGCAGAGTGCGGCCAACCCCATAGGCGGCCCCGGCAGCCGGAATTGCTCTCGTGAAGCCGCCCATCAATGCCTGCGCACCGAATTTGCCCGCCTGCGCCATCGTGCCCACCGCGAGTTTCGACGCCGCCACCCGCGACAGAGCGGGAGAGACCGCGCGCACGATCTTGTACTGGGTGCCGAAGGACTTGGCGAGGGGCCTGGCGACGCCCCCGATCGTCGCGCCGAGCCCGATTTCGGCCGCCGCCCCCAACGGATCGAACCGGGCGGCGGACCGGGGTCCGGGACCGCGCCCCGCAGGGCCCCGAGCGCCGCCGGTGCCGATCACGACGGGAGGCGCCGGCCGCACCGAAGCCAGCGACCGCTGCGCCGCCTCCAGCCGGCGCACGGCCTTGAGGTTGCGCGCATAGGCCGCTTCGGTCTGGCGCAGGGCCGACAGCGTCTGGCGCCCCGACGCCCGGGAGGCCGCACCGATTCCGGAGATCTCCCGGGAGAGCGTCGCCACCGGCCGGCGAGCGGCGGCGGCGTCCCTCGAAACGCGCGCCATCGAGCGCCTGAAGTTGGCGCCGACTTTGGCCGAGAGGCCGTTCAACTGGCGCACCTGCATGTTCAGCGGCTTGAAGTTGGCGACGACGTCGACGTAGGCGGTTCCGACTTTGGTTGCCATCTCGGCACCTCCTTTCAGTTGGCTTGCGGTCGCAGGAACGCTGCGATCCGCGACGGATCGGTGATCACTTCCTTCTTTTGCGGCTCCGGCTCCTCGCGGTCGGGGTGGCGGATCCGCAGCGGCTCCCCCTGGTCATGGAGCCGGCCTCCGTTGACGGCGACCAGGGTCGACACCAGCTGCCTCCCCCAGGCGTCGATCACCTCGACGCAGGTGGCGAGGAGCTCGTCCTGCTGAGTCCAGTCGGAGCGCTCCTCGCGCCACACCGACGCCTCCACGGGAAGGCCGTGGAGCAGCGCCAGGAGCCGACGGGGGGATTCCTCGACCGCGGCTCGGAGGTCGAGCCCGTAGAACCGTTGGAAATCCGCCTCGACAAGATCCCAGCGTTCCTCTAGGAGTCCTGCGAGGCCGAGGGTTCCCCCAGGCCGAGTCCGTACTTCTCGAACACGGCGCCGACGAAGTCGTCCACTTCCTCGACGGCAATCGTGCCGTCCTCGACGGCGTTGCGCAGTCGCATGAACTGCTCGCCGCCCAGCATCGACCTCAGCATGCGGAAGATCGGGCCGATGCCTTCCCCCGCCGCCTCGACCTCGATCACGTCGAAGATGAAGGTGTCGGGCAGCTCGGGCTGCAGGGTGAACTTGAGCCCTTTGAAGGTGAGCGACTTGGGGCGGGGCTTGCGCTCGGCCCGGGCGGCGGCGGCCTTGCCGGCCGCCGCCTTTCCCGTCGCTTTCTCTCCGGGGCTCACGAGCCCGCCGGCGTGAAGGCCGGGTCGTCGGTGAGGAAGGTGACGCCGATCGAGTCGTCGCCGGGAGCCGCCAAGGCTTTGTAGCCGATCGGCAGCTGGGCGAGGTCGGACCGTTTCAGGGCGACCTCCACCTGCTCGGTCACGTTGCCGCGCTCGAAGGCGATCTGGTAATTGCGGTCGCCGTCGTTCCAGCGGATCATCAGCGCCTTTTCGTCCAGCGCTTCGTCGCCGCTGGGGAACTGGTAGCGGTAGATGCCGGGGGTGACTTCGGTCACCTCGCCGCCGCCGAAGGCGAAGGCGAAGTTCTCGGCGTTCCACTGCTCGAGCGAGAAGGTGGCGGTCATCTCCTCCTCGTTGACGTCACGCCTGACGGGCAGGCGACGCTGCCACGCTTTGAACTCCTGGAGCGTGACCTGGCGGGTGAATTTGGCACCGTCGTCGTCGATCAGCCCCAATTGCACCCACTCGCTGGTGATCGTTCCGTTCGGGTCGGTGGGGATCGTCGCCCCGACGGGGGCAACGAAGATGTCGCCGCCGCTCGCGACGACGAGCTCACTCGTGTCCTGTGACATGGTTCCTCCTGCCCCGCAGGGCCGTTGGTGTGTGTGAAGTCCGGGCCGCGACAGCTTCCGGGCCCGGCAGGCCGGAGCGGGTGCTCCGGCGCAGCTATCGCGTCTCGTCGAGACGAAGTCCGGCGGCCCTGACGCCGCGGCGCAGGGGGGCACGCGGCTCCTGGCTCGCGCTGCCCCACTCTTCGCGCACGGCGACGGGGCTGGTGTTGACGACCCGTACGCCGCGGCCGTGGTCGACCACCCGGACCGAGTGCTCGGGCTCGGTCAGCGGCTCGGCCTCCGCGGCGACCGCCCGCGCCGCTCGGCGCAGCGCCGCCCCCAGCTTCGGGCTGCGGGCCAGCCGCCGGGCGAGGTCCTGGTCGAGGCGGGGCCGGCTCATGGGCCTTCCTGGGTCGCGTGGGCCCAGACGGTCGCCGTCAGCATGTAGCGGTCGGCCGGCGGGGTGAAGTCGCGATCGGGGAAGCGCCGGGCCCGGTGGATCCGGCTCCCGGTCACCACCGCTCCCGGATGATCGTGTTCATGCATCTCGGTCAGCGCCGCCCGCACGGTGCGGGTGAGCAGGCTCGCGTCCTCGAGCTCACCGGCGGTCCCCGAGTAGCAATCGAGCTGCATGTAGTAGGCGATCAGGTAGTCGGCGGGGGATTTTCCCGCCCGCGGCGCTTCCAGCTGGAAGACGCGCACCCAGGGGTCTTCGGTCGCTTCCGGCGTCTTCAGGACAACCCTGTCGGCGACTATCGCTTCCACCTCCGGCACTCCCAGGAGGTAATCCCTGATCACGGACTCGATGTCGGGCGTCAGGTCCATCCCCACTCCTTTCCGATCTCGACCAGGGCGGCGACGGCCCGGCGGGCCGCCTTGCCGTCGCAGGCGAGGTAGACGTCACGGACGATTTCCCGGCGGCGCTCGGCCAGCTCGGGCGGGTCGGCGAGGGACTGCTCGATCGCCGCCGGCAGCCGGCCCGGGTCCCAGACCATCGGGCCGACTTCGGCGTGGGACCAGAACCGCAGCCCATGCTCGACGTTGCGCCTGAACCACGGCGCGTTGAGGACGACGACGGGCCTGTCGAGCGAAGCCCATTCGTACATCGTCGAGCTGTTGTCGACGCAGTAGACGGTGGCCCGGTCGATCACCTCGGCGAAATCCTCGACGACCTCAATCCCAGCCTTCTCGTAATCGCGCCGCAGGTAACCGATCGCGCGGGGATGGCCGTGGCCGATCGTCTCGAAGCGCTCGGCCAGACGGCGCAGGGCACTCCGGTAGTGGCCGTGTGCCCCCCGCGTCTCGCGGCACACCCGGCAGCTCCAGTGAAAGCTGACCGCCACCACGGCGCCGTCGGGAAGGGGCCGCGGCGACTCGTGGTGACGGTCGAGCTTCGGGCACCCGATCGGGTGGGCCCGGATCGTCGGGTGGACCGCCTCGTGGCGCCGTGCCGCGCCCCTTCCCGGGACCAGCACGGCGACCACGCCGGCGCGGTCGAAGGCGCCGATGTAGGAGCCCGAATTGACCCCGACGTAAGACTGGCCGGCGCCGTGCTCGCAGTAGACGACACGGCGACCGAGGTCGCGGGCGACCTTGAGGTCGCTGTAACTGGCGACCACGGTCAACCCGCCGGGGCCGGCGCCGGACAGCGGCGATGCCGCCACACCCGCTGCCGACGCCAGCCCCAGCAGCTGCTCGGGCACGTGGAAGGTGCCGCGCAGGCGCGCGGGCAGCGCGCTCCAGATCGGATACAGGTGATCGCCGAAGTGGCGCTCCCCCGCGATGAAGTCGAACATCAGCAGCCGCGCCCCAGGCGCCGCTCGCCGATGTGGGTCACCCAGGGCTCGCCGTCGCCCCAGAGGCCGAAGCACACCCACGGGTCCCGGCAGAGCTCACGGCCGAAGCGCCACTCGTGCCGCCGCCCGAGCGGCCACTCCCGGCTGCAGAGGCGGCGCCTGTAGACGCAGGGGTTGAGCGTGAACCAGAGGCGGTGCTCAAGCCAGCGGTGGGTTCCGTCGGTGACCTGCAGATAGGCCTCCGGATCGCGGGCGACGATTCCCCCCGCTTGGACCTCGGCGGGGAACCAGGGCTGACGAAGCAGCGCCATCTGGGCGAGGTAGGGGCGTGTGGCGAGGACGGCGCAGAGGTCGCCGGCATCGACGTCGCGCTCGTAGAGGAAGTCATCCTCGGCGTGCATCACCCACTCGTGCTCGCCAAGCTCCTCGCCGCGCAGGTACTGCCACATCGCCCGCAGCGCCCTGTCCTGGCCGCGGCGCGGGCCGCTGCCGACGACGGCGAAGCCCTCGGGCCCGAACCGCGACCGCAGCCAGCGACGGTAGCCCCTGTCTCCGGAGTCGTCGAAGATCAGGCGCGGCCCGTCGAGACCCGCCACCCGGGAGAGCAAGGAGGGAATCGAGCGTTCGATGCACTCGGCTCGTCCGTCGGTGGTAACGGCAAGGACGATCACTCGTTCCCCTCGGCCAAGAGCGCCCGCATCTCGGCCCCCCGCGCCCCCTTGTAGCGGTCGGCTAAGTCGCGGTTGCGGATGAAGTCGTCGCTGCCCGGGTCCTTCTCCCGTGACCGCGGGTGCCAGAGGTGGTGAACGGGACCTTTGAGCCGGTGCACGCCGGCGAGCTCCCTACAGGCCGCGTAGAAGGCGGCGTCCTCGAACCCCCAGCCGCGAAAGCGCTCGTCGAAACCTCCGACCTCTTCCCAAAGATCGCGCCCGATACAGAGACATGACGACTTCGTCTCCGTTCGCACCCACCGCACCTGCGCGTCCTCAGGGAGGATGCGGCCGGAGAGGACTTCGCTCGTCGACCGTCGCGTGAGGGAGCGGAAGCTGTCGTGCGGCAGCGCCAGGACGCCCTGCCGCGCAGCCTCGACCCCCGCCTCCAACTGCGCCGGGTCGATCACGGTGTCGGCGTCGAGGACCACCGCGGTCCGCCAGGATCGCCGCGCGGCGGCGTTGATCGCTGCCGAGCGGTTGAACGGGCCCAGCTCGCTGACACCTTCGAAAACCGGCCACTTCACCGTTCGAGCAAGATGGGCTTGGACATAGCGCCAGAGGCGGTCGCGCCAGGGGTCGGGCCGCCGCGGCACGAGGACTACGACTTCCACCGCGCCAACCTCCCCTCGAACAGAGCCCGGTCCGAGCCCCAGCCGGCAAGCGAGCCACGTCGGTAGGTGTCGTCCACCTCCGCCGTGCCCCAGGCGGGATGGCGGTGCTCGACCACCGAACTCGGCTCGAATATCGCCACTCCGCGATGGCAGGCAAGCTGCCAGAGCTCCGTCTCGACAAAGTTGTGGTGGTACCCCTCGTGGAACACCACACCCTTTTCGCCGTAAGCGGCACCCGGTTCTTCGACATAGGAACGGGTCAGGATCGGCATCGTTGCGTGATTGCCGTTCTTGGTCGCGGGAGTAAGGTCGGAGGTCCCTACTACCTGAACACCGTTTTCGAAATGCGGTAAGGCCGCCTCATACCACCCAGGGTGAAAAACGACGTCGTCGGCCGTCGGAAGCAGTAATGGCTGGTCGGTGACCCGGGCGCCCGCGTTGACCTTTACGGGGTAAGTCCCGCCTTGCTGCAGAACGAGTACCTCGGGGGCCAGCTCGAGACTCGCCAGAGCCGCATGGCTCGCCTCATCATCGGGATCGATAACGAAGCAGAGCCGGTAGACCGGCGGCGTCGTGTCGCGCAGGTTCTTGACCAGCGGACCCAGAGCCTCGGAGCGCCCGAGGGTCGGGACGATGATGGCTACATCCATCAGAACAACACCCCCTTGTCGTTGGGGCGAGCTGTAACAGTGAGAAAGTCAGCCGGTGTGCGGGCAGGGCGGAGACTGTGCCTTGCTTGCCCTTGAGTCGCCTTAGAATGCGCGAGTCGGCTGGCTGGAAGTAACTATACAGAACTGTTACTCGAATGACGAGGATCTTGTGAAACCTTACGCTTTAACGCTGCAACCTCCGCCTTTATTCGCTCCACCTCAGGAGTGATGTCGATGCCCTTCTTCAGGGCTTCGCCCCTCACCCGCTTGAGGGTGGCGGTAAGCGAGCGGATCTCCCGTTTCGCCACCTCCGCCTGGTGAACGAGGTTGTAGTTGCGCAGTCCTTCCGCGGTGATCCGCTCCTGCGTTTCCAGGTCCACGGCCTCGCCCGCACCCGTGACTCCGCGAGCGGCGTCACGGGTGTAGTTGCCGTCGAGGCGAGCGTCCGAGATCGCCTTCTCGGTGGGTGGAACCGGGTCCCCGTTCTCGTCAAGCGCCGGAGGGTCGAAGACCGGTACGGCCCGCCTCACGAAAAGGGGGCGGAAATCCTGCACCGAGAAGGTGGTGAGGTAGTTGTCGCGGCGCCAGCGGACCGCGGTCACCTCGATCGTCAGGTTGCGGGCCACCGGCAGGCGGTCACCGATCTTCCAGTCGGGCTCGACCGGCCGGGCCAGCAGGCCGAGCTCCCCCTTGGCGATCTTCCGTTTCTCGTCGCGAGTGAGGGAGTTGCAGTGCCGTGACCAATGAGCCGCTTCGCGCTCCCGCTCGGCAAGGACGACCAGCACCTCGAGGCTACGCGGGGAGGGCATAGCCACCCCCTGCTACCACCCTGCGACCGCGGGCCGAAGCCGCCCCGGCGAACCCGCCGGAGGCGCCGGGCAGCGGAAATCGGCCGCTGTCCCGACCTGACACGTCCTGTCCCGCGAATCGAACGAAGCGGGGCGACCCGTTTGGGTCTTCCGGCCGCCCACCCGTTAGCGTTGCGGACATGGCGGAGGTGCTCCCGTTCAAAGCCCTGCACTACGACCTCGGGAAGGTCGGATCGCTCGACGCCGTGGCGGCGCCGCCCTACGACGTGATCGACGCGGCGCAGCGGCGGGAGCTGCTGGAGCGCTCGCCCTACAACGCGGTCGCGATCGACCTGCCGAAACCTTTCGATCCCGCCGACCCTGACAGCAATCCGAGCGGCGATCCGTACGCCGAGGCGGCGCAGCGGATCGAGTCGTGGAAAGCCGAAGGCGCCCTGGTCCAGGACGAGGAGCCTTCGCTCTGGGCGCTGACCCAGGACTACACCGCCCCCGACGGCAACAGCTACAGCCGCAACGGGATCCTCGCCCGCGTCCGGGTCGAGGACTACGAGAGCGGCACCGTCCGCCCCCATGAGCGCACCCATCCCGGCCCGCTGCTCGACCGCCTCGAGCTGACCCGCGCCAGCGGCTACAACCTCTCGCCGATCTTCTCGCTCAGCACCGAGGACGCCTGGCCGCTGGTCGCGCCGGGGTTGCCGGACGAGCCGTGGGGAGAAGCAAAGGACGAAAGCGGCACCGTCAACCGGCTCTGGAAGATCGAGGACCCGGCCGTGCACGCGGCGGTTACGGAGTGCCTGGCGAGCGCGCAACTGCTGATCGCCGACGGCCACCACCGCTACGAGACCGCCCGCGCCTTCCGCGACGAGGTCGGCGGTGAGGGCCCGCACAACTACACGCTGATGTCGCTGACCGGGCTCGACGACCCCGGCCTCACCGTCTTCCCCACCCACCGCCTGCTCTCCGGGTTCGCCGACGATCCCGATAAGCAGCAGCGTCTCGGCAACGGTCTGCGCGAGCTCTTCGAGGTGACCGAGGTCCCGCGCGAGGAGATCGACCCCGGCGGCGAGGACGGCGTCGGCTCCTTCGGCCTCTACGACTCCTTCCACAAGCGGGCCTTCCGCCTGCGCCTCAAGGACCCGGCCGAGGTCGACCGCCGGCTCGAGGGCAAACCCGAGGCCTACCGCCGGCTCGACTCGGCGATCCTCGAGACGCTCGTGCTCAAGGGCCTGGCCGGGATGAGCGACCACGACATCGACGAGCGCAACGGCCTCGAATACGCGAAGAGCGTCGACGCCGCGCTGGCAATGGTCGACGAGGGCGACTATGACGTCGCCTTCATCCAGCGCCCGGTCCCCGTCGAGCAGGTGAAAGACATCGCCAACACCGACACGGTGATGCCGCCGAAGTCGACCTTCTTCTACCCCAAGGTGATGACCGGCTTCGCCTTCAACCCGGTGCGCTGAACGTGGTCAAGATCTACACCAAGAAGGGCGACGACGGGACCACCTCGCTCTGGTACGGCGGCCGCGTCCCCAAGCACCACGGCCGCACCGACGCCTACGGCACCCTCGACGAGGCCTGCTCCCAGCTCGGCGTCGCCCGCGCCCTCTGCGGCCCCGAGCAGGAGGAGCTCGCCGCCGACATCCTCCGCCTTCAGGACGACCTCTTCGTCGCCGGCGCCGAGCTGGCGACCGCGCCCGAGGCGGCAGAGCGACTGGAAGACGGTGTCAGCCGGACCACCGAGGAGATGGTCGCCGAGCTGGAGGCGCTGATCGACCGCTACATGGCGCGGGTCGAGCTGCCGCCGAAGTTCGTCATCCCCGGCGGCAACCAGCTCTCCGCCCAGCTCGACGTCGCCCGCACCGTCGTCCGCCGCGCCGAGCGCCGCATCTCTGAGCTGAACGAAGCCGGCGAGATCGCCTCCGAGACCGTGATCCACTTCGTCAACCGCGCCTCCGACGCGGTCTACGCGATGGCCCGCTTCGCCGACGTCGACGACCCCGCCCTGTTCGAGGGGCGCGGTAAGGGCTGAGCGTGCGGATCGTCGCCCGCCGGGTCGAGGGCTACGCCCATGACGTCGAGCTCGAGGGCGGCCACGACCTGCGCGTCGACGAGCCGCCGGACAAAGGCGGCACCGACACCGGGCCCCGCCCCACCCAGCTGCTCGGCGCCAGCCTCGCCGGCTGCATCGCGATCACGGTCGAGATGTACGCGGAGCGCAAAGGCTGGGACATCGGCAAAGTCGAGGTCGACGTCGAGGTCGGCTACGACGGCCCGGTCCCGACCAGGTTCGACGTCGGCCTGAAGCTGCCGGCCGACCTGGATGAGGAGCAGCGGCGGCGCCTGCTCGTGATCGCGACCAAGTGCCCCGTCCACAAGGTGCTCGCCGGCGAGGCTCACGTCGAGGTGACCGAGCGGTTGGAGGCGGCCTGATGGACCTCGGCCTGAAGGGGCGCGCCTGCGTCGTCACCGGCGCCAGCAGCGGCATCGGCCGGGCGACGGCGCTGCGGCTCTGCGCCGAGGGCGCGAAGGTCCTGCTGGTGGCGCGCGGCGAGGAGCGGCTCACCGAGGCCACCGAGGAGGCGGCGCGGGCAGCGGAGCCCGCCGGCGGCGCGGCGGTCTCTCTCTCCCTCGACGTCACCGCCGACGACGCGGGCGAGCGGATGCTGGCGGCGTGCGAGGAGCGCTTCGGCGCCCTCGACGCGCTCGTCAACAACGCCGGCGCCGCCCAGTGGCGCGACCTCGACGACGTGCCCGACGAGGACTGGCGCGCCCAGTACGAGCTCAACGTGATGGCGCCGCTGCGAGCGATGCGGGCGGCGATCCCGCCGATGGCCGAGCGCGGCTGGGGGCGGGTGGTCAACGTCTGCTCGACCGCCGGCAAGCGGCCCTCGGCGGCGATGGCCGAGTACTCGGTCGCCAAGGCCGCCGAGCTCTCGCTCTCGCGCCTGTTCGCCGACCGCTACGCCAGGACCGGCGTCCTCGTCAACGCTGTCGCCCCCGGCCCGGTCGAAGCGGAGATGTGGATGGAGCCGGGTGGCCTGCTCGACCAGTCGATGGAGCTCACCGGCGATTCGAGCCGCGAGGAGGCGCTGGCGACGGCGGGCTCCAAGCGCCCGATCGGCCGTCTCGCACAGCCGGAGGAGATCGCCGACACGATCGCCTTCCTCTGCTCCGAGCGCGCCTCCTACGTCGCCGGCGCCGCCTGGTCCGTGGACGGCGGCACCGTCCAGGTGATCATCTGATCCGTCGCGAGGTAGAGGCGGCGGTGCTCCTGCCCCTCTACGGATGGCCGGAGGACCCGGGCCTGGTCTTCACCGAGCGGCGCGCCGACCTGCGCCGCCACGCCGGTGAGATCTCATTTCCGGGCGGCCGCCGTGACGACGCCGACGCCGACCTGCAGACGACGGCGCTGCGCGAGGCGGAGGAGGAGATCGGCCTCGATCCCGGCCAGGTGAAGATCGGCGAGGCGCTGCCGGCGACCAGGACCTTCGTCACCAACTACATCGTCCACCCCTTCGTCGGCTACGTCCCCCACCCGCGGGAGCTCGACCTGCAGCCCAACCCGAGCGAGGTGGAGACCGTCCTCACCTTCTCGCTCGAGCTGCTGCGCGAGGGCTACGAGATGCGCCGCCTGATCCGCCGCGGCGTCCCCATCCACACCCCCACCTATGAGGTGGAAGGGCAGCTGATCTGGGGAGCGACCGCGCGGATCCTCGGCGACCTGCTGGACCGCCTCAGCTAGAGACTTTCTCCTTGCCGGGCTGCGGCACGATGCGGATATAGGGCTTCGGCGACTCCCAGCCCTCGGGGAACAGCTCTTTCGCCTCGTCCTCTTTGACCGAGCCGGAGATGATCACGTCGTCGCCCTGCTGCCACTGGGCGGGGGTCGCGACTTTGTTGTTCGCGGTCAGCTGCAGCGAGTCGATCACCCGCAGCACCTCGTCGAAGTTGCGGCCGGTGGTCATCGGGTAGACGAGGATGAGTTTGATTTTCTTGTCGGGCCCGATGACGAAGACGTTGCGCACGGTCTGGTTGTCTGCCGGGGTGCGGTCGCCGGGGTCGCCGGAGACGTCGGCCGCCAGCATCCCGTAGGCCTTCGAGACCTCGAAGTCGGCGTCGCTGATGATCGGGTACTCGGGCTTCGCGCCCTGCGTCTCCTCGATGTCCTGCGCCCAGTCCTCGTGTTTGTCGAGCGGGTCGACGGAGAGCCCGATGATTTTCACGTTGCGGCTCTCGAAGTCGGGCTGGATCCGCGCCATGTAGCCGAGCTCGGTCGTGCAGACCGGCGTGAAGTCCTTCGGGTGGGAGAACAGGACCCCCCAGGAGTCACCCAGCCACTCGTGGAATTTGATTCGGCCTTGGGTGGTGTCGGCCTCGAAGTCTGGTGCTACGTCACCCAGTTGCAGAGCCATTTTTTGCCGCTCCTCTCGCGTTTTCCGCTATTACCTGAATCCTTATCGGAGTTTAGCTATTTAGGTTCGCCGGCCAGCGAGGATCTCTTTGGCCACGCTCGCGGCGGAGCTGTGCTCCGTCAGGACCTCCACCGGAATCCGCCAGGTCTGACCCGCCGCTCGCACGATCCGGCCCCCGCCCGCCGTCCCCTCGTAGACGACCCCGCGAACCGGGGTTTCGACCAGGTGTTCCATCAGCCGCTCCAGCCGCGGCCCGTGGATCGCCGCCAGCTCCTCCTCGCTTCCCCTGGCGCTGCCGAGCAAGAGCACCAAGACCGCGACGTCGTTGACCAGCTCGAGAATCGTCCCCGGGCGATCGGGATCGGCCAGCGCCGGCTCGATCCCGGCGGCCTCGATCGGCGCCAGCCCCTCCTCGCGGCGGCTGGTCCCGCGCACCGCCCAGCCGTCGCCGATCAACTGACTCCCCACGAATCGGCCGCGGCAGCCGCAGCCGACGATCAACGCTCGCGCCACGCTCAACCGGCCTCGAACGGGCCCTTGCCCCGCAGCCGCAGGCGCTCGTCCTCGGCGACGCTGGCCTGCAGGTCCGCCTCGGTCCACTCGGGCACCCCGCGGCGGCGGCGGATCTCGTTCTGCGCCTCCATCATCTGGCGGATGTCGTCGATCTCGTTCTGCGCCTCGACCTCGGGCGAGCGGGTCGGGGTCCAGTCGACGAGACTGGCGGAGCTGCCCGGGTAGTAGTGCCCGACGATCACCAGCACGCCGACCATGAAGGCCAGAATTCCGAGGGTTCCCAGAATGATCAGCACCCGACAAGGATACGGTTCACAGCCATGCCCGAGGCATACGTAGTCGAACCCCTGCGCACCCCGATGGGCGCTTACCGCGGCGCCCTCTCCGGCGTCCGCCCCGACGACATGGCCGCGCACGTGATTCGCGTCGTCGTCGAGCGCGGCGGCGTCGACCCCGAGCGGATCACCGACGTCTACTTCGGCGCCGCCAACCAGTCCGGCGAGGACAACCGCGACGTCGCCCGGATGGCGGCGCTGCTCGCCGGCCTGCCGCAGAGCGTTCCCGGCGCCACCGTCAATCGCCTCTGCGCCTCCGGCCTGGAGGCCGTCAACAACGCCGCCCGGGCGATCAAAGCGGGCGAGGGCGACTTCTACCTCGCCGGCGGGGTCGAGTCGATGAGCCGGGCGCCGTGGGTCGTCGAGAAGCCCGAGCGCGGGCTGCCGCGGGGACCGCAGACGATGCACGACACCACCCTTGGCTGGCGGATGATCAACCCGCGGATGGCCGAGCTCGGGGTCTCGACCGAGTCGATGGGCGAGACCGGCGAGAACGTCGCCGAACGCTTCGGCATCAGCCGCGAGGACCAGGACGCGTTCGCCCTGCGCAGCCACCAGCGCGCGGTCGCCGCGACCGGGGCCGGCAAGCTCGCCGAGGAGATCGTCCCGATCGAGGCGCCGCGAGGACGTGAGACCGTGGCGGTCGAGGCCGACGAGGGGCCGCGGCCGGACGCCTCGGCCGAGAAGCTGGCGAAGCTGCGGCCGGTCTTCCGCGAGGGCGGCACCGTCACCGCCGGCAACGCCTCGACCCTCAACGACGGCGCCGCCTGCCTGCTGCTCGCCTCCGAGAAAGGCGCCGAGGAGATCGGCGCCGAGCCGCTGGCGCGGGTCGTCGCCACCGGCGTCGCCGGCGTCGATCCCGCCTATATGGGAGTCGGGCCGGTCAAGGCGGTTCCCCGCGCGCTCGAGAACGCCGGCCTCACCATCGACCAGATCGACCTCGTCGAGCTGAACGAGGCCTTCGCCTCCCAGGTGCTCGCCAGCGCCCGCGAGCTCGGCATCGAGGAGGAGCGGCTGAACGTCAACGGCGGCGCCATCGCCCTCGGCCATCCCCTTGGCTGCTCGGGCGCGCGCCTCTCCGGCACCCTGGTTCGCGAGCTTCGCCGCCGCGGCGGCAAATACGGCATCGCGACCCTCTGCGTCGGCGTCGGGCAGGGCCTCGCCACCGTCTTCGAAGCGGTCTGACCGCTCTGCCCCTTTAGGCTGTAGCGCAATGAGGTCGTGGGGGCACTTCGACAGGCGCGCGGGGGCGGCGCTCATCTGCTGCTCGATCCTCGCCCTCCTACTCTCGCTTCCGGCCGTCGCCTCGGCGCGGGACGGGGCCTCGGCTTCGATCATCGGCGGGCGCACCGCCACGATCGCGGAATTCCCCTCGCTCGCATACATCGAGGCGCGCCAGGGGCGAAGCGGCTCCGCCTGCACCGGCAGCGTCGTCGCGCCACGGGTGATCCTCACCGCTGCCCACTGCATCGAGGACCTCGAACGCGGCCGCTTCACCCCTGCCGGGAGCTTCGCGGTTGCCACCGGCACCGCCACCCCCGGCAAAGCGCTGCGCGAGAACGTCTTCCGGGTGGTCGAGACCTACGTCTTCCCCGGCTTCGACCCCGGCAGCCTGAAGGGGGACGCCGGCATCCTCGTCCTCGACCGCCCCACCGCCGCGCCCCCGATCCCGCTTGCCGGCCCCGCCGACGCCGCCCTCTACGCGGGCGGAGCGCCGGTCCAGGTCGCGGGCTGGGGCCTCACCCGGGCCAACGCGGCCGACGGCCCCGAAACCCTTCAGGCCACCTCGATGGTGGTCCAGGCACCCTCTTTCTGCGAGCGCAAGGCGCGCCGCTACTACCCGCCGTACGCACCCACCTCCCATGTCTGCACCCTCGACGTACCTTCCAAGAAAAGCGGTGGCTGCTTCGGCGACAGCGGCGGACCGCTGATCGGGCAGCGCGCCGACGGCACCCCGGTCGAGCTGGGGATCGTCAGCACCGGCGGCCCCTTCTGCAGCACCAAGCTGCCCAACGTCTTCACCCGCGTCGACTTCGTCTCCACCTGGGTCTCGCAGTGGATCGCCGCCATCGAAACCGGCACCCCGCCCCCGGCGGTCGACCCCGAGGCGCCGTTCCCGCTGATGACCCGGCCGACGGCGGAGTCGTTTGCCGTCCTCACCCTGCAGGGCGCCTTCGGCCGCCGGTTCGAACGCGCCAAACAGGTGCTGGGCAGATGCGAGCGGGTCAACCGCAGCCGCTTCCGCTGCCAAGTCACCTGGCGCACCGGGCGCGAGATCTTCGCCGGCGTCGTCTCGCCGTTCTACGTCCGCCGCCCCCAGGGGGTCGCCTGGGACAGCACCTTCCGGATCGAATGGGCCAGCATCAAGTGCCTGCGAAAGCAGGGCTCCCGCTGTCCGATCCACACCAAACGCAGCTAGCCCTCCTAACGGCCCAGCGAGCCGAACAGGTAGCCTCGCCCGCGTGACCCAGGGCTTCGAAGAGCTGGCCAGCGTCGACGGGAAGATCACTCCCACCGCCGAGGCCACGATCGGACTCAAAGACGACGGGCTCTACCGCGGCGACGGCGCTTTCGAGGTGATTCGCCTCTACGCCGGCAAGCCTTTCGCCCTCGTCGATCACCTCGACCGGCTGGTGCGCTCCGCCGGTGCGATCCAGCTCGAGTTCGACCGCGGCGCCCTGGAAGGGGAGATTGGAGCCCTGCTCGAGCAGGCCGGGCCGGTGGAAGGCCAGATGCGGCTGATCGTCACCCGCGGCGGCCGCCGGATCGCCGCGACCGAGCCGATCCCGCCCCACCCCGAGACCGTCGCCCTCGCCACCGTCACCTACTGCCCGACGGTGATCCTCAACGGGGTCAAGTCGCTCTCCTACGCCGCCAACATGCAGGCGACCCGGATCGCAAAAGGCCAGGGCGCCGATGAGGCGGTGCTGATCCGCCCCGAGGGGACGGTGCTCGAGCCCCCCACTTCCGCCATTTTCTGGGTCTCCGCCGAGGGGCAGCTGCGAACGCCGGCACTTGACGACGGCGTCCTCGAGTCGATCACCCGCGACCGGATGATCAAGGCGCTGGAGGTGAAAGAGGGCACCTGGCACGTCGACGACCTGCGCGGCGCCGGCGAGGCCTTCCTCGCCTCGACCACGCGGGAGATCCAGCCCGTCTCATCGGTCGACGGCACCGCCTTCTCCGCCTCGCCGGGGCCCCGGACGCGCCAGGCCCAGGAGGCCTTCGCGGAGACGCTGGGCCGGGAGCTGCGCGAACTCTGATGGACTTCCAGTTCAGCGACGAGCAGAAGCTGATCCGCGAAACGGCGCGCGAATTCGCCGAGCGGGAGATCCTCCCCCACGTCCGCGAGAACGACCGCGAGGGCCGCTTCGACCGGGAGCTGGCACGCAAGCTGGGCGAGGTTGGATTCCTCGGCGCGCCGGTCGCCGAAGAGCACGGCGGCCGGTCGCTTGACTACGTCGGCTACGGGCTGATCGCCGAGGAGATCGGCCGCGCCGATTCCTCCGCCCGCACCGTCGTCTCGGTGATTACCTCGCTGGTCGCCGGTCCGATCGAGAAGTGGGGCACGGAGGAGCAGAAGAAGAGGTGGCTGCCGCGGCTCTGCTCAGGCGAGGGCCTTGGCTGCTTCGGCCTGACCGAGCCCGACACCGGCTCCGACGCCGCCAACCTCCGCACCCGCGCCACCAAGACCGACAACGGCTGGTCGATCAGCGGCCAGAAGATGTGGATCTCGCTCGGCAACTTCGCCGAGCTGGCGCTGATCTTCGCCCAGACGGACCCGGAGAAGAAGCACCGCGGCCTCGCCTGCTTCCTGGTCCCGACCGACAGCGAGGGATTCACCACCCAGGAGATCCACGGCAAGCTCGGGCTGCGCTCCTCCGACACCGCGGAAATCTCCCTCGACGAGGTCGAGGTTGGCGAGGAGGCGATGCTGGGTGAGATCGGCGACGGCTTCAAGGTGGCGATGAGCGCGCTCGAAAACGGCCGCTACAGCGTCGCCGCCGGCTGCGTCGGCATCTGCGAAGGCTGCGTGCAGAGCTCGGTGGAATTTTCCAAGGAGCGCAGGCAGTTCGGCGTCCCCCTCGCCCGCTTCCAGCTCGTCCAGGAGATGATCGCCGAGATGATCCTCAGGCGCGACGCCAGCCGGATGCTGGTCCTCCGCGCCGGCCTGCTCAAGGACGAAGGGAAACCGAACGCGACCGAGACCTCGGTGGCGAAGCTCTACGCGACGGAGTCGGCGGTGGAGTGCGCCGACCTGGCGATCCAGGTCCACGGCGGCTCCGGCTACGTCGACGACTACCCGGTCGAGCGCTACCTGCGCGACGCCCGCGTCACCACCCTCTACGAGGGCACCTCGCAGATCCAGAAGCTGATCATCGGCCGCGCCGCGACCGGGATCAACGCGATGCTCCCCCTCCAGGAGAGCTGAGCTTGCCCGAGCAGGTCGAGGCCTCGGTCGACGAGCAGGGCGTCGCCCTGCTGCGGCTGAACCGGCCCGAGGCGCGCAACGCCCTCTCACCGCAGATGCGGGGGGAGATCGTCGAGGCCCTGGAGCGCCTCGACGCCGATCCCGCGGCGCGCTGCATCGTCATCGCCGGCTCCGACGATTTCTTCGCCGCCGGCGCCGACATCAGGGCGATGGCCGAGCGCTCGGTCGACGCCGCCCCCGACCCGAAGGGGATGGAGTTCTGGACCCGGCTGACGGCGATTGGGACGCCGACGATCGCCGCGGTCTCGGGCTACGCCTTCGGCGGCGGCTGCGAGCTGGCGCTGGCCTGCGACATGATCGTCTGCGACGAGAAGACGCGCTTCGGCCAGCCGGAGATCACCCTTGGGATCATCCCCGGCGGCGGGGGAAGCCAGCGCCTCGCCCGCGCGATCGGCAAGCAACGGGCGATGGAGTACGTCCTCACCGGCCGCCGCTGGGACGCGGAGACGGCCGAGCGCTGGGGCCTCGTCAACAAGGTCGCCAAGAAGGGCAAGTGGCTGGAGGAGGCGATCGAGCTGGCCCGCCTGATCGCCGAGCGCCCGCCGCTGGCGGTGCGGCTGGCGAAAAAGGCGGTGCTGGCGGCCGAGCGGACGAGCCTCGAGGAGGGGCTGCGAACCGAGCGAGGGCTCTTCGACGAAGCGATGGCGACCGAGGACCGGGTCGAGGGGATGAACGCCTTTCTGGAGAAACGCCAGCCGCGGTTCAAGGGCCGGTGAGCGCCTCCCGCGTCGGCGTGATCGGCGCCGGCACGATGGGCCGGGGCATCGCCCAGGTGGCGGCGCTGGGCGGCTACGCCACCGTCCTCTACGACGTCGCCCCCGAGCTTGCCGACGCTGGAGCGGCGGGGCTGCGGGAGGCCCTGGCGAAGGGAGCGAGCCGCGGCCGCTGGAGCGAGGAGCAAGCGGAAGCCGCCTCGAGCCGGGTGGAGCCGGCGACGGAGTTGAGCGAGCTGGGCGGATGCGAGCTGCTGATCGAGGCGGCGCCGGAGCAGCTGGAGCTGAAGCGCGGCCTCTTCTCGAAACTGGCGGAGGCGCTCGGGCCCGAGCCGATCTTCGCCACCAACACCTCCTCCCTCCGCGTCTCCGAGATCGCCGCCGGGGTCCCCGATCCCGAGCGCGTCGTCGGCATGCACTTCTTCAACCCGCCGGCATTGATGCGGCTGGTCGAGATCGTCGCCGCCGAGCGCTCCTCCGAGCCGGCCCTGGCGACCGCGACCGAGGTCGCCGAACGGATGGGCCGCACCCCGATCCGGGCCAAGGACAGCCCCGGCTTCGTCGCCAACCGGCTTGCCCGTCCCTTCTCGCTGGAGTCGCTGCGGATGCTTGGCGACGGCGTCGCCGACGCGGCGGCGATCGACCGCATCGTCCGTCTCGGCGGCGGCTTCCGGATGGGGCCGTTCGAGCTGCTCGACCTGATCGGCCTCGACGTCAACCTCGAAATCGCCCGCTCCTTCTTCCAGCAGGGCGGCGAGCCCGAGCGCTGGCGCCCGAGCCCGATTCAGGAAAAGCTGGTCGCCGAAGGCAGGCTCGGCCGTAAGAGCGGGCGCGGCTACCACGACTACGGCGAGGGGCAAGGGAGCGCGCCCGATCCCGAGCTGGGAATCGACGCCCCCACCCTCGACCCCGACCAGCTCGCCAAGATCGACCCCGCCGCCGAGCAGGTCCTCACCCGCCTCTTCGCCCAGGTCGCCAACGAGGCCGCCTTCGCGCTGGAAGAGGAGGTCGCCTCCCCCGCAGACATGGAGACGGCGATGCGGCTCGGCTTCAACTGGCCGCTCGGCCCGCTCGGCTTCGCCGAGCTGATCGGCCCCGACCGCGCCGCCGACCTGCTCGAACGGCTGGAGGCGGAGAAGGGCGCGGCCTACGCGCCGGCGCCGCGGTTGAGGCGCATCATCAGCTCGTCGACGTAGCACCAGCTCCAGTCTTCCCCCGGCTCGGCCGAGCGGATGATCGGATGGCCCGTCTCCTCGTGGTGGGCGGTGGCGTGCTTGCCGATCGAGTTGTCGCAGCAGCCGATGTGCCCGCAGGACTGGCACATCCGCAGGTGCACCCAGGTCATCCCGGAGGCCAGGCACTCCTCACACCCCTCGACCTCGCTCGGAAGATCGAGGTAGCTAACCGCCTCGAGGTGAGTGCACTCAGCCACTGCCGGTGGCGATCTCCGCCGGCTCGCCGCCGGGCATCCAGTGCGCCTCGACCGGCGGCTCTTCGTCGCGCAGGTAACGCTCGGCGTCGAGCGCGCCCATGCAGCCGGTGCCGGCGGCGGTGATCGCCTGGCGGTAGGTGTGGTCGACGACGTCGCCGACGGCGAAGACACCGCCGATGTTGGTCCGGGTCGAACCGGCCTCGGTGACGATGTAGCCGTCCTCGTCGGTCTCGACCTGACCCTGGACGATCTCCGATTTGGGCACGTGGCCGATCGCGATGAAGGCGCCGTCGCTCTCGATCTCCTCCTGCTCGCCGGTCTCGGCGTTGCGGAGGCGGACCTTCTCGAGCTTGCCGCTCTCGCCGGCGACGAACTCCTCGGCGACAAACGGCGTCTTCAGGTTGATGTTGTCCTTTTCGCGCGCCCGGTCGAACATGATCTTCGAGGCGCGGAACTCGTCGCGGCGGTTGACGATCGTCAGGTCCGAGGCGAACTTGGAGATGAAGATCGAGTCCTCCATCGCCGAGTCGCCACCGCCGACCACGATCACCTTCTGGTCTTTGAAGAAAGCGCCGTCGCAGACGCCGCAGGTGGAGACGCCGCGGCCGCCCAGCTCCATCTCGCCGGCAACGCCGAGCCGTTTCGGCTCCGCCCCCATCGCCAGGATCACCGTCTTCGCCCGGTGCTCCTCGTCGCCGAGGAAGACCTTCTGCAGGCCGCCGTCGGAGAGCTCGACCCGGTCGACGTCGTCGGTGACGAAGCGGGTCCCGAAGCGCTCGGCCTGGGCGCGGAACTGAGCCATCATCTCCGGCCCCATGATCCCCTCCGGGTAGCCGGGGTAGTTCTCGACCTCGGTCGTGTTCTGCAGCTGGCCGCCCCACTGGAAGCCCTCGAAGACGAGCGGCTCGAGGTTGGCCCGCGCGGTGTAAAGCGCAGCCGTGTAGCCGGCCGGCCCCCCACCGATGATGATCACGTTCTCGACCTTCTTGCTCTCAGTCATATCTGCCGCCTGAAGTCTATTACTTTACTTTTTATAGTACGCCTCTCGGCGGTCGAAGGCAACCTCCGCGACCTCCTCCACGGGCGAGTGGGTCTCGCCCCCGCGTTCGATCGGCAGCCCCTCCTCTTCCCAGCGGTGAACCGTGTGGCGGAGCTGGAAGAAGGCGAAGATCCCGGGTGGGATCGGCATCCAGAAGGAGACGAGGCGGAAGATCAGGATCGCCGGGAAGACGGTCTCCTCGGGGATTCCGAAGAGGACGAAGGCGCCGATCATGCCCGCGTCCACCGCCCCGACCCCCGCCGGCGCCAGCGGGAAGAGGTTGGCGACCATGCCGAGGAAGTACCCCTGCACCACCACGCCAAGAGGGACCTGGACCCCGAAGGCGTGGAACGAGGCCCAGAGCACGCCGATGCTGAAGGCCCAGTAGCCGGCCGCGCCGATCACGGCGAGCCCGCCGCGCGAGGGATGGGTGAAGAGGCTCATCGCGAAGCGGAACCCTTCACCCAGAGTCGCCGGCACTTTCCCGGCGGTGCGGAGCCACTGCCGGTGCTTGTCGGTATGCGCGAAACGAGCGAGGCGCTCCTCCGCGTCGGCGGGGATCAGCGCGATCAGGATGCCGACGATCAACAGGAATCCGGCGACGGCGGCGGGGATGATCGTCAGCTCGACCGAGCTCTTCCCGTTCAAGACCCCGGTTCGCAGCAGGATCCCGAAGACGATCAGGGCGATCGGGTAGAAGGCGTAATGGAGGGAGACGAAGGCGACCATGCGCCGGGCGACGTCGCGGCGCTCCATCCCGGCCTTGCGCAGCGCCCAGTAGGTGACGGCGACGCCGCCGGCGCCGCCGGCCGAGAAGAGCAGGGTCCCGGCGACCCCGGCCATGTTGATCTCGTAGGTCTCTCGCCAGCGCAGGCGCAGCGCGTCGCCGCCCACCACCGCCTTGAAGAGGGCGAAGTAGGTCGCGTAGGCGAGGACGTTGAAGCCGATCGCGACCGCGATCCAGACCGGATCCGCCTCGTCGAGCCGGTCGAGAGCATCGCCGAGGCCGATCAGCTTCGGGAAGAGGAAGTAGATCCCCCCGAGCAGGATGAACACGACGACGATGGTCTGGATCAGCCGCCGGGTCGTGAATATCGGCATTTCGGCGAAGCGGCTGCCGCCGTTCGCCGAGTCGTCCTGAGACACGCCCTGGAAACTACTAGGCGCCTGCGATCCTCTCCAGGCGCTGTAACCCTCCGTTTATCCGGTGCACCAGGGGCTCCGCCAGCGGCTCGCCCTTCCTCACCGCGGCAACCAGGAGGGCGCCCGCGATGAGGTCGGTGACGTAGTGCTCGCCCAGGTAGACGAGCCCGAAGCCGAGGGTGCCGGCGTAGCCCCACCCGACGGCGCCCTCCACCTTCCCCGCTTCCGAGAGCGAGAGCGCAGCGGCGAGGGAGGTGGCGAAGTGCAGCGACGGCATCGCCGCCCAGGGATTCCCGCCGAGGGCGTCGTACATCCGCTCCCAGGCGCGGCCCCAGGTCGGTTCGCCCACCTCGACCATGATCCGCCGCACCTCCTCTCCGGTCAGCCCCTGCTCGGAGGCCCACCAGGGTGGCGCGGTCGGGACCGCGAAGTAGAGGGCGCAGCCAAGGTCGAAGACCGCCGCCATCTGCCGGGCGGAGCGCGGGAAGCGCTCGTTGTGGCGGACGAGGATCCAGGCCAGGGAGACGTAGGGGACGATGAACCAGAGCCAGTGGGTCCAGGTCAGCACCTGGTTGACGGCGCCGACCCGGGGCAGCCGAGAGAAGGCGCGCTGGAGCCGCGCGTTCGGCAGCTTGCCGCCACCGATCAAGCGATCGACGCGGATCGGGTAGCGGACATGAAGGCGTTCCCGCAGCCGGTCGGGATCGTCGTAGGGGAGCTCGTGGGCCACCGTGAAAGCCCACATCTGCAGGGCGAAGAGGGCGACGTCGCGGCGCTTGGAGCGCGGCTGCAGAACCGCCAGCGCCAATGGGCCGGCGGCGCAGGCCGCGACCGTCGCACCGGCCGGGATTCGCAACCGCCGCCGCAGCAGGGGAACCGCAACCGCCGCTGCGATCGTGGTCACGGCTCCGCCCTGCACCGCAAGGCGAAGCGCGCTTGATGGTCGGGAGCGCCCCTTCTGCCTCTTCATCAGGTCGGCGAGTATAGGTCCGGCCCCTCCGCGGGCCGGAAGCCGCGGCGCCGCCCCGCGTGAATAGAATGGCCGCGCTTTGTCGCCGCACTCGCCTGGCACCGACCAGATGGACACCCTGCTGTGGATCGGCTCCGCCGTCGCCGCGATCCTCGTGATCGCGGTTGCCGGCGCGCTGCTCTTCGTCGTGCGCCGCTACCGCTCCGAGCGCGGGGCCGAGCCGCGCCAGCTCCTCAGCGGCCACGGCCTGCAGCTCCGGGTCGGCGGCGCGCTCGCCTTCCTCGCGCTCGTGCTCTTCGTTCTCGGCGTCGTCTTCACCGGCAACGCCCGCGAAAGCCGCGCCACCGGCAGCTCCGGTCTCTCCTCGCTGAAAGGTGAGCCGCTGCGGATCGAAGCGACCGGCCAGCAGTGGCTGTGGCGCTACGACTACCCCAACGGCGCCTTCTCCTACTACGAGCTGGTGGTACCGGCCGACACCGCGATCGAGCTCGAGCTCGAGTCCACCGACGTCGTCCACACCTGGAACGTCGAAGAACTGGCGCGCAAAGCCGACGCCGTTCCCGGCAAGACCAACCGGGTCGTCTTCATCGCCGACGAGGAGGGGACGTTCGGGGGCAGCTCCGCCACCCTCTCGGGCCAGTCTTACGCCTCGATGAAAACCGCCATCCGGGTCGTTTCCCCCGACGAATACGAAGACTTCGTCGAAACGCGGAAAGAAGAGATCGACGCAGCCGAGGAAAGGGTCGCCGACCTGATCGCAGAGGGAGAGACGCCATGAGCCCCCGCCCCCGCCCCGAGCTCGTCGCCGACGGCTACAGCCCCAGTCGTCCCCGCTGGCAGCAGCTGACGACCTCGGCCGACCACAAGGACATCGGCCAGATCCTGATCTGCGGCGCCCTCGGCTTCCTCTTCCTCGCCCTGGTCGAGCTGGTGCTGATGCGGATCCAGCTGCTGGTCCCGGAGAACACCTTCCTCGACCCCGTCACCTTCAACCGGATGCTCTCGCTCTACGGGACGACGTCGATCTTCCTCTTCGCGCTGCCGCTGGTGCTGGGGTTCTTCTACTACGTCGCGCCGCTGCAGATCGGCGCCCGCGGAACGGCGCTGCCGCGCCTCGGCCAGGTCGGGATGGGGCTGTGGGTCGCCGGCGCCACCGTCCTCTACGCCGGCTTCCTCTTCACCCCTTCGGAGGCCGGGATCAACCCGCTGTCACCGCTGAGCGAGCGCGCCTTCCTCTCCAACAACGGCGTCGACGCCTGGGCCGCGGCCGCGGGCCTGGCGACGCTGGGGTTCGTCCTCCTCTCGATCAACCTGCTGACGACGCTGCGGACGATGCGGGCCCCGGGCCTGGCCTGGCGCCGGATGCCGCTTTTCGCCTGGGCGGCCACCGTCAGCTCCTGGCTGATGATCTTCATCGGGCCGGTACTGCTGGCGGCGCTGACGATGCTGATGATCGACCGCAACTACGAAGGCACCTTCTTCGCCGACGGCAGCGGCGGCGCCCCGCTCCTCTGGCAGCACCTGAGCTGGATCTTCTTCACCGGCAGCTACATGCTGATCCTGATCTTCGCCTTCGGCGCGATCTCCGAAATCACCTCGGCCTTCTCCCGCAAACCGCACTTCAACCGGCCGGTGACGATGGCTTCGCTGGCCGCGATCGCCGTGATCGGGACGCTCGCCTGGATGCAGAACATGCTGACCGCCCCGATCGGGATCGGCTGGATGTACTACGCGATGCTGATGGCGCTGGCGCTGCTCGTCCCCTTCGGTCTCGTCATCTTCAACCTGATCTCGACCCTCGCCGGCGGCACCCTGCGGATGCGGGCCCCGCTGCTTTTCGCGCTGGGAGCGATCCTCTCGATCTCGATCGGGCTCGCCTCCGAGCTCGTCCACTCGCTGGTCGCCGCCGCCTGGCACCTGAGGAACACGACCGACGCCACCGCCGCCACCCACTTCGCGCTGGTGGGCGGCGCCGTCCTCGGCGGTTTCGCCGCCCTCCACTACTGGTTCCCGAAGATGACCGGGCGGACCATGGGCGAGAGCCTCGGCCGGATCTCCTTCTGGACGATCCTCGTCGGCCTCCTGCTCGGCTTCGCCCCCCTCTTCTTCGCCGGCACCCTCGAGGGCCAGGTGGTCGACGCCTACAAGTACTTCGCCGACGATGACGTCACCGCCTACAACGTGATCTCCTCGATCGGCGTGCTGATCCTCTCCGTCGGCATCCTGCTGAACGTCGCCAACGCGATCTTCAGCCGCACCAACGGCCCCGCGGCCGGTCACGATCCGTGGGGGGGCGAGACGCTCGAGTGGTTCACGCTCTCGCCGCCCGAGCCGCACAACTTCGACGTCCTGCCCGACGTCCGCAGCGCTCACCCGCTGCGCGACATCCGCGAGGCGATCGGCCATCGCAGCCGCCGCAGCGAGCAGGCGGCGAGCCGCGAATCCCAGCCGGTAGCCTGAACGCCATGCAATCCGGTGCCGGCGCGCAGACCGCGCCCAACCCGACTACGGCCACCACCCGTTCGGTCCTCCCCACCGTCGTCCGCGACTACCTGACGCTGACCAAGCCGAAGGTGCAGTCGCTGCTGCTGTTCACCACGGTGACGACGATGTACGTGGCCGGGGACCCCTCGCTCGGCCTGATCCTCCTCACCTGCCTCGGAGGGGCGCTCTCCGCAGGCGGAGCCGGCGCAATCAACCACGCCGTCGACCGCGACATCGATCGCACGATGGCGCGCACCGCCACCCGGCCCGTTGCCTCCGGCCGCATCTCCGCGAGGGCCGCCATCGTTTTTGGGCTGATCCTCGGAGCCGCCTCCTTCCTGCTGCTGTCGCTGACCGTCAACCCGCTCGCGGCCTCGCTTTCGCTCTCGGGCTTCGTCGGCTACGTCGGCGTCTACACGCTGTGGCTGAAGCGGCGGACGCCGCAGAACATCGTCATCGGCGGCGCCGCCGGCGCCGTACCCCCTCTGGTCGCCTGGGCAGCCGTCACGGGCGAGCTCAGCGGCATGGCCTTCTACATGTTCGCGATCGTCTTCTTCTGGACGCCGCCGCACTTCTGGGCGCTCTCGCTGCTGATGAAGGACGAGTACGCGAAGGCGGGGATCCCGATGCTGCCGGTCGTCCGCGGCGAGGCGGAGACGCGGCGCCAGATCCTCCTCTACACCGTCCTCCTCTACGCGGTCACCCAGCTGCCCTTCTGCGCCGGCGGCCTCGGCATCGCCTACGTCGTCCCCTCGATCCTGCTCGGCGCCGCCTTCATCTACTGCGCCGTGCGCCTCCTGCGCTCGGGCGATCGCCGCTGGGCGCTGCGGACCTACCTCTACTCGCTGTCCTACCTCGCCCTGCTGTTCCTGGCTATGGCCGTGGCGGCGAATGTCTGAGCGTCCCGCGCGTCCGGGCCTCCACCGAGCCTGATAGAACTCCCGCCAATGGACCGCGAGACCGCACGCAGAAGCATCGGCGCTGGACTGGTTGCCGGGGGCATCGCCGCCGGCGTCTTCGCCCTCTGCTTCGTCACCGCCTTCATCTACATCGCCCAGTAACACCGTGGCCGAGCATCGACAGGTTTCCGAGCCGGGCGAGATGATCTACACGCCGCGTCCCTCCTGGGGGCCGGTCTTCCTCGCCCTTGGTGTCCTGGGGCTGGTCTGCGGCACCTTCGCCTCCGGCTTCATCTTCGAGCCGAGGATCTGGGGCATCCTCGGCGCGATCATCTTCCTCATCGCCCTCCGCAGCATCGCCCGCGGTGCCACCCGCGACTACTACCGCCTTCCGCGCCGTCAGGAGACCCGGGGAGCCGCCCTCCCCGTCGAAACGATCTCCGGCCCCTCGCCGCGCTCCTAGCCCGGTAGGGGCATTTCTGAAGTAGCTCCGTCGCTGGTCCAGCAGCGGACGATGTCCCTGATCGAGAGGACGCCCACCGGCTCGCCGCCGTCGAAGACGACGAGGTGTCGGACGTTGCGGCGGGACATCTCCGCCGCCGCCCGCTCGAGGCTCCATTCGGGGGCCGCGGTGAGGACCCCCTCGCTCATGTGGTCGGCGACCCGCTCGAGGTCGGGATCCTGGCCCCGGGCCACGGAGACCAGCAAATCGCGCTCGGTGACGATCGAGGGGGCCGGCAGCTCAGCGTCGATGACAAGCGCCGCTCCCGTCCCTTTCTCGACCATCTTCTGGGCCGCCTCGCGCAACGTGTGGGACGGCCCCACGGTCAGCGTTATCTCCGACATCCCGTCCCTCACCTGCATCTGGGGCCTCCCATCGCTTCAGTTACCGAGTTAGTGCGGATCGCCTCAAGATTAGCCCACCCACCACGCCTGACGACGCGCTGCCCGGGGGCGCCGACATATAGACTCCGCTCCGCGTCAGACCCCATGGCTCGCCCTTCCGAACTCACTCGACCGCTGCTCGTCCTGGCAGTCCTCGCCGCCCTCGTCGCGGTTGCTTCGGGCTGCGGGACGACGAGCGCCGATCCGGAACGTGGACGGGCGATATTCCGGGAGAAATGCGGCACCTGCCACGCGATGGCACAGGCTGGCGCCAGCGCCCAGATCGGGCCCAACCTCGACCACGCCTTCGCCGCCGCGCGGGCGGTTGGAGCCGACTCGGACACGATCGAGGGGATCGTCAAGGCGCAGGTCGAGTACCCCCGCGAGGTCAACGGCAATCCTCGCGTCTCGATGCCCGCCGACATCGTCACCGGCCAGGACCTCGACGACGTTGCCGCCTACGTCGGCAAATGGGCCGGCGTCCCCGGCGCCGAACCACCGCAGGTCGCGGGTGGTCCCGGCGCCCAGGTCTTCGCTGACCAGAACTGCGGCGGCTGCCACACCTTCAAAGCGGCCGAAGCAGGCGGCGTGACCGGGCCGAACCTGGACGAATCGATCCCCGGCGAGGACGAAGCCACGGTCAAAGAGATGATCGTGGACCCGAACGCCGTGATCGCGAAAGGCTACCCGCCCAACGTGATGCCCCAGGATTACGAGGCGGAATTGAGTCCGAAAGAACTCGAAGACCTCGTCAAATACCTGATCGAAAACGCCGGCGGCGGTAGCGCCGGCAACTCCCAAGGCTGAGCAAGGCGGCCGCGAGCCGCTTGCCATGATGGTCCCCAGATGCGAGAACGCTTGAGCCGCCTCGAGATCTCCCCCGCCCGCTACGCGCAGGTGACGCTCGTCGCCCTCGCGGCCCTCTCGCTGATCGTGCTGACCGGCGCCGCCGTGCGTCTCACCGGCTCCGGGCTCGGCTGCCCGGATTGGCCGAAATGCTACGGCGGGACGACGCCGCCGCTCGAGTACCACGCGGTGATCGAGTACGGCAACCGCCTCCTCACCGGCTTCGTCGGGTTTGCAGTGATCGCCGCCAGCGTCCTCGCCTTCTTCCGCAAGCCCTTCCGCTGGCACCTCGCCCTGTTCGGGGCCCTGCTGCCACTGGGCGTGATGGGCCAGGCAATCCTGGGGGCCTTCGTGGTCAAACACCACCTCGCCCCCGAGCTGGTGATGTCCCACTTCATCCTCTCGATGATCCTTCTGGACGCGGCCTTCGCCCTCGCCTGGTGCTCGCGCTACGAACCGCAGGAGCGGCGGCGCTCGCGCGATCGCCTCGGGGTCTGGGCGGTGCGGGCGTTGATCCCGCTCGGGCAGCTGACGATCCTCGCCGGCACGATCGCCACCGCCTCGGGACCGCACGCCGGAGATCACGAGGGGGAGCTGGTGCAGCGCTTCGACTTCGAGGGCACGGGGACCCTGGAGTGGGTCGTGCAGCGTCATGCCACGATCGCCGCGATCTACGGGGTCGCCGCGATCGCGGTCTGGTTCCTCCTTCGCCGCCAGGGTGGGGACCGGCGCGCCGTCACGCCGCTCACGGTGGTGCTCGGGCTGCTCGCCCTCCAGGGCGCCATCGGCGGGATTCAGTGGGCGTTGGAGCTGCCGGCGGGGCTGGTTTGGATTCATATCGCTCTCGCCGTCGGCAACTGGCTCGCAATGCTGTGGACGGTCGCTGCCGCCGGGCGCCTCGAGCCCCGCGGCGAATCCTCGCCCGTCGCCCGCGAGGAGTCTGAGCCGCCCACCCCGGCGGCCGCCGCGGGGTCGATCTAGGGCTTGCTTCCCTTCTGGCTTTCGATCGGCGCCCTCAGCCTCGTTCAAGCCGCTCTCGTCGCCCTCCCCCGGGCACCCTTCCCCGCCCTCGTCCAGCGCCTACACAGCCGCTGGTGGGCGCTGGTGCTGCCGCTCTCGATCGTCGTCGTCGTCTCCGCGATCGCGCTCGAGTCGGCGAGCGCCCGGTTCCTCACCTACCTGGCGCTGGTCGCCGTGCCGCCGCTCGCCGCCGTAGCCCTTGGCTGGCTCGTGCGAGGCGGGCGACCTCCCTGGGTCGTGGCTGTCCCTCCCCTCTTCGCCCTTGCCTGGGCAGCTGAGGGGTCCCTGGCGGGCGAGACGGCCGCCCTCTCGCTCTCGGCCCTCGCCTGCGTCACCCTCGGCTGGCTCGTCGCCTGCGGCGTCCCGCCGCGCTGGTTGAGGCTCGGGATCTACCTGATGGCCGTGGTCGACGCCTGGCTGATCGCCTCCGACCTCCTGCAGGGGCCGAACGCCGTCCTCAACGCCGCCGCGCCGGCCGCCGACCTCCCCCGCCTCCAGTTCGCCTCCTTCGGCTCGGCGGTGATGGGCTTCGGCGACCTCTTCATCGCCGCCACCCTCGGCGCGCTCCTCGCCTCAGACCGCCGCCTGCAGCTGCAGGGAGCCGCCTTGGCGGCCGTGATCTGCCCCGCCTTCGACCTGCTCTTCTTCTTCGTCGACCAGAGCCCCGCCACGGTCCCGATCGCCCTGACGCTGGCGGCGCTGGAGCTGCTGCAACGTCGCCGGCTCAGGCGTTAGTCCCTCGGGCCGGCGTCGCGCCATTTCCGCGACGACCACCGGTATCCGTAGACGCAGCCGGCGATCACGATCGCCAAACCCAGCAGCGCCCCGATCAGGGGACGGGTCAGCAGCGTCACCGCAACCACCGCAGCTCCCGCGATCCCGACGATCAGGACCCATTTGAAAACCGCTGCCTCGTTGAGTTTCAGAGGATGTAAACCGTCACGTAGACGACGATCCACATGATGTCGACGAAGTGCCAGTAGATACCTGGCAACTCGACGCCAAGGTGGTCCTTCGCGGCCGGGCCGAAGTGGCCGCGGAAGGCGCGGATCGTCGCGAACGTGAGCAGCAGGAGGCCGACGAAGACGTGGGCTCCGTGGAGGCCGGTGAGGCTGTAGAAGATCGAGCCGAACGAGAAGTCACGGGCGCTGAAGCCGATGTGGACGTACTCGTTCATCTGGATGAAGAGGAAGGTCGCGCCCAGCAGCCAGGTGGCGACCAGGCCGAGCTTGAGGCCGGTGCGGTTGCCGTGGCGGATCGACTCCAGCGCGTAGTGGATCGTGAAGCTGGAGGAGACGAGGATCGCCGTGTTCATACCCGCCACCGCTACCGGCAGCTCGAGGCCCTCGGGCGGCCAACTCGGCGGATCGACGACGACGCGAAGGAAGAAGTAGGCGGCGAAGAACGCCCCGAACAGCATCACCTCGGAGACGATGAAGAGGAGGATTCCCAGCGTCTGACGGTCGATGCGGGAGCTCTCGTGCGCCTCGGGTGGGCCGTGATGGTGGTGGTCGGCGTGAGCGGTGCCGGCAGCTACGGTCGCGCTCTCCATCAGCTTGCTGCCTCCCCCTCGGCGACGGCGGCGGCGACGGCGGTCGCGGGCCGGCCGACCTCGATGTGCTCGACGGACTTCTCGGTGATCTCCCGAACCCGCCCGATCAGGTCGTCCTCGAGCCACTGCGAGCTCTCGCCGGCAAAAGTGGAGATGAGGATGTCGTCGATCCGGTAGTGCTCGATCGCGTTCTTGACCGCGAGGAAGGGATCAGGACTCATCGGCTGCCCGGTGGCATCGATGTCGGAGCGGTAGAGCTCAGCCAGCGTCGAGGCGAGGTCGCGGACAACTTGGTCCTCGCCTACATCCTCGGCGCGGGGGCAGATGATCGTGAACCGGTGCGGGCGGATGTTGGCGCGCTCCTTCAGCCGGGTGACCAGGTCCGGAGCCGCGACGGTCTTCGTCGCCACCACCAGAGTGTGGTTGAGGTCCCAGCGAATCGCGTCATCTTCGATCCGCACGGGAATGTGGGTCAGCTTCACCTCGGGCTCGACTCGGTCGCGCACCCACTCCACGAGGTCGCGACGCATGAAGCCGAAGCGCGTATCGGAAAGGCAGGAAAGGAGGACCTCCGAAGGACGGTGGGCGCGGACGGCGTCGTCCACTGCCAGCGACGGCTCCGGATCCATTACCTCGCCGATCGAGGGGATTCCGAACTCGCTGAGCACCGCCATCGTCACCTCGACCCGGGCGCGAGCGGCCGCCCGCACCTCTTGCGAGTCGATCAGCTGCCCTACCGAGGGCTGGTTCTGCGGCGCGGCGACGACCACGCCGGAGATCTGGTCCTGGCGCTCGCGAACCGCCTGCAGCAGCTTGCGACCGCCGGCCACCTCGTTGAGGAAGACCAGCAGGGGCCTGCGCTCGTCGGTCTGCTCCGGGCTCATGAGGTGCTGCCCACCACGCTCTTCTCGCTCTCGGGCACGTCCGCGCCTTTTTCGCCGGCCATGATCGCGTGTTTCGCACCGGGGATCCCGAACTCGTAGGGGCCACCGACGACGCGCGGGATCTCGTCGAAGTTGAAGATCGGCGGCGGCGAAGAGACCTGCCACTCGATCGAGTTGGCGCGCCAGGGATTGGCCTCGGCCTTCGGCCCGTAGCGCCAGCTGACGATCATGTTGTAGAGGAAGACCATCTGGGCGGCGCCAAGGATGAAGGCGAAGACGCTGATCAGCAGGTTCCACTCGCCGAACTGGGCGGCGTAGTCGGCGACGCGACGCGGCATCCCGTCCATCCCGACCCAGTGCATCGGGACGAAGGTGCCCCAGGTGCCGAGCAGGGTGCCCCAGAAGTGGACGCGACCGAGTTTCTCGTCGTACATCCGGCCCGTCATCTTCGGGAACCAGTGGTAGACGCCGGCGAAGATCGTGAAGACGGAGCCGCCGAAGAGGACGAAGTGGATGTGGGCAACGATGAAGTAGGTGTCGGAGACGTGGATGTCGATCGGCACCATCCCGAGCATCACGCCCGAGATCCCGCCGATCGTGAAGGTGACGATGAAGGCGAGCGCGAACAGCATCGCGGTCGAGTAGGTGTGGATCTTGCCGAAATAGAGCGTCCCCAGCCAGGAGAAGATCTTGATCCCGGTCGGCACCGCGATCAGCAGGGTGGTGATCATCATCGGCACCCGCAGCCACGAGAACATGCCGGCGACGAACATGTGGTGGGCCCAGACCGAGTAGCTGAGGACGACGATCCCGATCAGCGCCAGGGCCATCAGGCGGTAGCCGAAGATCGGCTTGCGCGCGTGGGTCGAGATGACCTCGGAGATGATCCCGAACCCGGGCAGCATCATGATGTAGACCGCCGGGTGGGAGTAGAACCAGAAGATGTGCTGGTAGCTGATCACGTCGCCACCGGCCGCGAAGTCGAAGAAGTTGGTGTGCAGGGCGCGGTCGAAGAGGACCATGAACTGGACGCCGGCGATGAACGGGGTCGCGGCGACGACCAGGAGCGAGGTGGAGAGGTTCGCCCAGACCAGGAGCGGCATCCGCCAGAAAGTCATTCCGGGCGCACGCATGGTGATGATCGTGACCAGGAAGTTGAGCGCGGTCGCGATCGACGACGCACCTGCGAACTGGACGCCGATGTTGAAGAACGACTGCCCTAACGGCGCGCCGGTCGAGAGCGGCGCGTAGCCGGTCCAGCCGGCGTCGAAGGCGCCACCGGGGGCGAGGAAACTGGCGATGAAGAGGATCCCGGCCAGCGGCAGCATCCAGAAGCTGAGCGCGTTGAGGCGCGGGAAGGCCATGTCGGGCGCGCCGATCATCAGCGGCAGCACGTAGTTCGCCAAGCCGGCGAAGACCGGGATGACGAAGACGAAGATCATCAGCACCGCGTGCGTCGAGAAGAGGCTGTTGTAGGTCGACGCTTCGAGGATCTGGGTGCCCGGCTGGGCGAGCTCGGCCCGGATCAGCATCGCCATCAGGCCGCCGAGGAAGAAGAAGATGAAGGTGGTGACGACGTACTGGACGCCGATCACCTTGTGGTCGGTGTTGAAGCGGAAGTAGTCCTTCCAGCTCTTGGCGCCGTGCTGGGAGTGATCCTCGGGGATCGTCGGCATGCCGGCAGCCCAGCGCAGCCAGTAGTCGAAGCAGCCGAAGCCGGCCAGGAAGCCGAGCGGGGCGAGGATCGCCGGCACGATTACGTGCGGGTAGCCGGTCTGTTCGGTCTGGTACAGCGGCAGGCCGGAGATGTCCCGCAGGAGCAGGACGAGGCCGAAACCGAACGCGCCGAAGGCGATGGCGCCGATTAGGCCACGCCACCAGCCGGGTCTCTTGATCGCGTCAACCATCAACTCTCTCCATTATGCCGTTCAGGCTCCCCCGGCCCCGACGGCGGGCGGATTGGACACCGACTCCAGTTTCAGGGTTTCCATCATCTCTTCCGGAAGTTTCTGATCGAGCCCCTCGACCCATTTTTTCCACTTGCCATAGGGCTCGACGACGACCTCGGCCCGCATCGTCGCGTGGCCGAAGCCGCAGAGCTCGGTGCAGACAAGCTGGTAGGTCCCGACCTTGTCCGGGGTCACGATCGCGGTCGTGGTGATGCCCGGGACGTTGTCTTTCTTGATCCGCCACTCGGGCACCCAGAAGGAGTGGATCACGTCCAGCGCGTGCATCTTGAAGTGGATCTGACGGTCGACCGGGACGTGCAGCGCCTCTTCGGTCCAGGCGTAGTCTTTGCCGGGGTAGGCGAAGCTCCAGGCGAACTGCTGCGAGAAGACCGAGACCGTCACCCGCTCTGCTTTGGGTGCCGGGTCTTCGATGTCGTCGAGCACCTTCCAGCTGTAGCCGCCGGCGAAGAGGACGATGATCGTCGGGATCAAGGTCCAGGCGATCTCCAGGCGGGTGTTGCCGTGGATCGGCTCGCCGTCGGACTCGTCCCCCGGCTTGGCTTTGAATTTCCACAGCGCGTAGAAGAGCATCACCATCACCAGCGAGAAGACGAAGGCCGAGAGAACGATCATCACGTTCAGCAGGTGATCGATCTTCGGCGCAGCCGTGGAGGCGCCCTGACCGTTCCAGTTGATCGGGACCATCACCGCCGACTGGACCGCCGTCAGGGCGATCGTCACCAGCAGCATCTTCACTATGGGCAGGCGGCCGTACATTGGGGCGGCGGGCATTCTATTGAAGCGGCGGCGGGAGGCTTTGCGGTCTCAGGTGACGCTTGGCACTAGCTGCCCGGAGGCGGCAGATCATCGAGCTTTCCGGCGGCGGCGGCGAGCACCCCCCGGGCGACCCCCTCCCAGCTCCAAAGCCGAGCGACGGTCTCCACCAGCGCCTCCCGCGCCCGCTCCCGCTCCCCCTCGGGCAGCGACAGCCAGGCGCTCAACCGTTGCGCGATCGCCTCGATGGCGCCCTCCTCGACGGGGAACGAGGTCAGGGGGGCGATGTCGTCGGGGAGATCCGGCTGCAGTTGCCGCGAGACCTCCAGCATCCCGGAGTGGCCGGCCGAGACCGGCAGCGTGCCGCAGGCGGCGGCCTCGACGGCGACCATGCCGAAGGCCTCGGGGAAGGTGCTTGGCATCACCATCGCCTCAGCCCGCGGGAAGAAGGAGGCGACCTCGTGGTGCTCGAGCCGGCCGACGAACTCGACAGAGCCCGCCGCGGCTCGGGCCATCTCCGCGTAGCCGGGGGGAGGATCGGCGAGGAAGGCGGAAAGGATCGGCAGCGGCTTCTCCTCCCCACCCTCGAGAGCCCAGCCAAGGCGGGCGACTTCGCGAGCGTCTTCGAGATCGCCCCGCTCCAGCGCCGCCAGCAACCGTCGCAACCCCTCCTCGTAGGCGCCGTAGCCGGCAACCTCCAGCCGAACGCCGGGGTGAGCCGCCCGCACCAGCGGCCAGGCGGCGAGCAGGAGGTCGACCCCCTTGGAGACGATCAGCTTGCCGACGAAGGCGACCAGCTGCTCGCGCGCGCCGCGGGGACGGAACTCGCCGACATCGACGCCCGGGGGGCCGAGGCGCGTCTTCTCGCGCAGGTCCGGCAGGTCAGAGAGGGTCGCCCAGAGGGATTCCGCCGTATGGGCGGATCCGATCAGGACGCCGTCGGCGGCCTCCATGCCCTCTTTGGCAAAGGGAAGGAAGCGCGGGTGCGGTTTGACGGTGTACTCGAGCGCGGAGCCGTGGATCTTCGCCGCGAACGGGGCGACGCCGGCGCGGGCGAGGATCGGGGGGCCCATCACCAGGTGGTTGGCGAGGGCGGCGTCGATACCCCCTGCCTGCTCTGCCGCCGTCCGCACCGCGGCGACGTTTGCCTCGATGTAGCGATCGAGCTCGGGCTCGCTCATCTCCGGGAAGGTCTTGACCTCGAACCCCTCATAAGGGTCCCTGACGTAGACGGGGAGCAGGCCGCCGATATCGGGGTTGTGGATCTGCACCCCCTCCAGCTGGACCTCCCGGTCCTGGCAGAGCAGGTGCACCTCGTGGCCCAGCCGCGCCAGGGCAGGAGCGAGGTTGGCGTTGTAGATGTTGCTGCCGGTGCCCCGGAGCATGTAGCCGTGGAAGACGAGGACGCGCATCGGAGCCGCCTAAGCTAATAGTCTTCCCGGCGATGAACGAGAAGCAGCTCTACCGCATGCGCGCCGCAGCCTCCGGCCGAGAGGCGATTGCCCACGCCGAACCGGGCTCGGTCTACGTCGACCGGGAGACCGGCGAGGAGATGGAGCCCGTCGCGATGGTGCTGCCGCTGGCCCCCTCGATCTCCTCTCTCCCCCGCAGCCCGGAGAACCTCCGTAGCTGCCGCCGCTGCGACCAGCTGATCGGCCTCGACGTCAGCGACTGCCCGTACTGCGGTCTGCGCCAAGAAGCGCTTTAGGTCTGCCGGTACAGGGGGTCGGCAGACCCTCCTCACTCGCCTACCTGGCTGGGTCGTTGGTCAGCCGTCCGAGGATCTTTGCGGGCCAGCGGCGCAAAACGTTCGGAGGGTCTACCGACCCCCTCCACAACAGCTTCCAAACTTCAAGGCCAAGACCTCGAAGCGGGGCAGTCACTCGCGTCTTCAGCCTCCGTAGATGCCGTGACCTGAGCCTTTCCGCGGATCGTAAGGGCGCCGGGTGCCCCTCTGAACGTTTTGCGCCGCTGGCCCAACCCCCCATCTCGGACGGCTGGTGACGATCCAGCCAGGTAGGCGAGTGAAGAGGGGTACCCGGCGCCCCTACCGGCAACCGCCTCGAACTACGGTTTTTTCACCAACGTCGCCGTGTAGAGCAGCCGCGCGTTGGAGTAGTAGCAGCCGTAGGTCTTGATTTTGCCCACGCCCTGCTGGGGGTTGCCGCTCTGGATGTCTTCCTTGGAAGAGCATTTTTCGGGGAGGCGGCTGCCGCGCCAGGTGTTGTCAGAGGAGACGTTGAAGGCGAACATCGGCGCCCAGGTGGGGATCGTCAGGGCGACGATCTGGCCTTTGAGGACCGTGAGCGGATGGTCGAGGGCGAAGACGGGGGTGCTGCCGAAGTAGGGGTTGAGGACCTCCAGCGGGCTCTGGCGCACGAGTTTGTATTTCGGCGGTTTGGTGTCCTCGATCGGGCGCAGAACGCCGATCCTGGCCTGCGAGGGGGTGCCGAGGAAGTCGTTGAAGAAGCCCACCTCGTCGGTGGTGGTTTTGGTTTCCTCCGTCGAGGGGTTGGCGAGGGTGATCGACCAGGCGACGATCTTTCCCTCGAAGGGCGCCTCGTAGGGCCGCGGAACCCCGTCGGCGATCGACTGGAAGCCGGTGACGTGTCCCTCGACGCGACAGGGGGTGATCTCGACGTTGTTGACGATTTTGCCCGGGCAGGAAGCCGGTGGCATCTCCGCGGTCTGGCCGAGAACGACGACCCGCAGGGGCGCCGAATCGGCTCCCTGGGGCATGGCGATCGCAACCAGCGCCGCCAACAGGCAGATGGCGCCAATCAGGGTCCAGCCGCGCTGGAAGGTGGTTTTCGTCTCAGCGAAGGGCATCGATACAGGCAAACACTGGGAGCCTTCCCCAGTTGCGGCGTTAATCCTGCCGCTCGCGACGGCTGGATGCGGCACTGCGAAGCGCTGTGCACGATCCCGGCCAAGCGCCAAGGAGGGTCCAGATAGGGTTCTCGGCGTCAGATGGAGGCCCAGAGCAACGCAGACGACTTCATTCCCGCCGGCCTCGCCGCCTACGGAATCGAGGCCGACGAGATCGAGCTGGCGGTGATCCGCGCCGCCCACCAGACCTTCTGGCCGCCGATCCTCGAGCTGCTCGATCTCGACACCAGCGAGATCCCGGCCGAACGGGATCCCGACCTCTCGCAGGCGCCGCCGAGCCGATGAGCGAGGCGCTCGACCTCTCACTGCGGCAGCAGGCGGCGGCAATCGCCGCCGGCGAGGTCGACCCTGGCGAGCTGCTGGAAGCGACGCTGGAGCGGATCGATGGGCGCAATCCGGCGCTGAACGCGGTCGTCGAGACCTTCCCGGAGCGCTCGCGGGAGATGCTGGCGGCGGCCCCCCAAGGTCCGCTGCACGGCGTCCCGGTCGTGATCAAGGACGAGTGGCCCCTGCCCTGGCGGGCCCAGCGCTTCGGCGCCGCCGAGATGCTTGCCCGGACGGCCCCCGGCGAGTCCGGCCCCTACCGCGCCTTGCGCGATGCCGGGGCGGTGATCGTCGGCGTCGGCAACATGCACGAGCTTGGCGCCAGCAGCACCGGCAGCATCTCCGTCTACGGGCCGGCGCGAAACCCGTGGGACCCCGAGCGCTGCCCGGGCGGGTCCTCGAGCGGCCCCGCGGCCGCCGTCGCCGCTCGCCTCGTGGCCGGGGCGGTGGGAGCCGACGGGATCGGCTCGATCCGCTACCCCGCCGCCTACTGCGGCCTCACCGGGCTGAAGCCGACCTTCGGTCGCTCGGCGATGGAGGGCCACCACATGGCCGGCGTCTCGAGCACGATCGTCTCCGGCCCCCTCTGCCTCGACGCGGGCGACTGCCGCCTGCTCGGCTCGGTGCTGTTCGGGGAGGAGCTCGCGTCGGGCGATCCGGGCGGACTGCGCATCGGCGTCATCCGCGGCGACGTCGCTGAGGACGTAGCGCCGCCGGTCCGCGATGCCTGCGAGGCGGCGATCGAGGAGCTGCGCCGGGAGACCGGCGGCGAGGTGCGCGAGATCGAGCTGCCGGAACTGGCGGCGGCGACGCTGGCGACGGTGCTGATCGCCAACAGCGAGAGCCTCGGCGGCATCACCCCCGAGCACCTCAACGACCTCGACCCGGAACTGAGCCCGATCGGCCGCGGCCTGCTCAAGTACCGGGTGCTGCTCCCCGCTGTCGCGACGATCAGGTCCCAGCAGGTGCGGACTCTGGCCCGCCACACCCTCGCCCGCGTCTTCGACGACGTCGACGTGATCGCCTGGCCGACGGTGCCGGCGGTGGCGCCGCCGCTGGAGGCGCCGATCGTCGAGCTCCCCTCCGGCACCCTCACCGCCGACGAAGCAAACGTCCGCGGAGGGGCCCTCGCGAACCTGACCGGCATCCCCGCGATCAGCGTTCCCGTCGGCTCCGCGGAGGGGCTGCCGATCGCACTGCAGCTGCAAGCCGCCTGGGGACGGGACGAGCTGCTCCTCGATGCCGCCGGGGCGATCGAGCGGGCGAACGGGCGCCGCTGGGTCGAGGCAGCCCCGCCCTCTGCGCGTGGCGCCGAGCCGCTGGAGGCGTAGGAATGGCGGCGATCGAGGTCGAGGGACTGGAGCGCGCCTTCGGCGAGGTCCGCGCCGTGCAGGGGATCGACCTCGAGGTCGCCGAGGGCAAGATCTACGGCTTCCTCGGCCCCAACGGCGCCGGCAAGACGACTACGGTGCGAATGCTGACGACGTTGCTGCTGCCGACCGGCGGGCGGGCCAGCGTCTCCGGCCACGACGTCGTCGCCGAGGCCCGCCAGGTGCGCTCCTCGATCGGCGTCGCCCTGCAGGAAGCGGCGCTGGACCCGCTGATGACCGGCAGGGAGCTGATCCGCCTGCAGGCGACGCTGCAGGGGCTGCCCCCCGCCGCCGGGCGCAAGCGCGGCGACGAGCTGCTGGAGCGGGTCGGCCTCACCTACGCTGCCGAGCGCCGCGTCGGCGCCTACTCCGGCGGGATGCAGCGACGGCTCGACCTCGCCGCGGCGCTGGTCCACGAACCGCGGGTGCTGTTCCTCGACGAGCCGACCACCGGCCTCGATCCGGTCAGCCGCAAGACGATCTGGGAGGAGGTGCGGGAGCTGAACGAAGCCGGCACCACCGTTTTCCTCACCACCCAGTACCTGGAGGAGGCCGACCAGCTCGCCGACGACGTCGGGATCATCGACAGCGGCCGGATCGTCGCCGAAGGCACCCCGGAGGCGCTGAAGGGCGAAGTCGGCAACCCCCACGTCGAGCTGCTGGTCGGCGAGGACGCGCTCTCCGCGGCGGAGCAAGCCGCTGCGGCGCTCGGCAAGCTGCTGCCGCGCAAGGACGGCAAGCGCGTCCTGCTCGAGGTCGAGAACGGGGCCGCCGACATCCCCCGCGTCGTCCGCGCCCTCGACGAGGCCGGGGTCACGGTGGAATCGCTGGAGCTGGTCCGCCCCACCCTCGACGACGTCTTCGTCGCCAAGACCGGGTACCACCTCGAAAAGGAGGACGGCGAGGGCGACAGTGAGGCGGTAGCGCCGGCGTGAGCGACCTGGCGACGACGGCGCGGGTCGTATGGGCGCTGGGGGCGCGATCGATTCGCCAGACCTTCCGCCGGCCCCAGCTGATCTCGCCGATCGTCGTCTTCCCCACCCTGCTGCTGGCGATCCAGACCGGCGGCGCCGGGGCGGGGGTAGAACTGCCCGGATTCCCACCGGTCCAGAGCTTCCTCCAGTTCATGCTGGCCGGCTCGATGATGCAGGCGATGATGCTCGCCGGCAACAGCGGCGGCATCGCCTTCGCGGTCGACATCGAGATGGGCTTCACCGACCGTCTCTTCGCGGCACCGATCCCCCGCTTCGCGATCGTGCTCGGGCGGCTGGCGGGGACGGCGGCGCTAGGCCTCTTCGCCGCCGTCTGGTTCCTCGCGATCGGCCTGATCTTCGGGGCGGAGATCGAGGGCGGCGTCGCCGGGGCGCTGCTGGCGACGGCGCTGATCACGGCCTCTGCCCTCGCGGTCGGCGGCATCGGCGCCGCGATCGCCCTGCGCAGCGGCAGCGCCAGCGTCGTCCAGGGCCTCTTCCCCCTCGTCCTCGTCGTCCTCTTCCTCTCCTCCGCCTTCTTCCCGCAGAGCCTGATGATCGAGCCGGCGAAGACGATCGCCGAGTACAACCCGCTCAGCTTCATCGTCGAGGGGGTGCGGGAGCCGATCATCTCCGGCATCGATGCCACCCACACTCTGGAGGCGGTGGCGGCGATCGCCGGCATCATCGTCCTCGGCCTCTGGCTCAGCGCCAGCGCTCTCCGGCACCGGCTGCGGGTGGGCTGATGGAAGCCACGGCGATCCCCGGCTGGCGAGCGAACCTGGCGACGATCTCCGCCCTGATGGCGCGCTCGAAGAACGAGCTCGTGCGGGTCCCCGGCGCGGCGATTCCGGGGGTGCTGGCGCCGACGATCTTCTTCCTCGGCCTCAACGGAGTCTTCGGCGCCCTGACGCAGCTGCGCGGTTTCGACACGGCCTCCTACGTGAGCTTCATCGTCCCGGTCAGCATGCTGCAGGGAGCCGGCTTCACCGGCGCCGCGGCGGGGGTGAACCTGGCCCGGGACTACGAAAAAGGGTGGGTCGACCGGCTGCTCGTCTCCCCCGCCCCGCGCTGGGTCCTGCTCGCCGGAAACGTGCTGGCGGCGAGCGCCCGGGCCTTCGTACCGGCCGTCTTCGTGCTGGCGATCGCCTTCGCGCTCGGCGCCCGATGGCCCGGCCTCGACGGTCTACTGATTTGCTTCACGATGGTCGCCGCGACGGCCGCGGTGGCCGCCTGCTGGGGCTCGATGCTGGCGCTGCACTTCAAGAGCCAGTCGGCGGCGCCATTGATGCAGGCGGGGATGATGGGCCTGGTCCTGCTCACCCCCGCCTACGCGCCGCTGGCTCTGCTGCAGCCGTGGCTGGAGGAGGTCGCCAGCGTCAACCCGCTGACCGAGGTCGTGGAAGCGGCGCGACAGGGCTTCGTCGGCTCGGTCAGCTGGTCGGAGACCTGGCCTGGGCTGGTGGCGCTTGCCGGACTGCTGCTGGTTCTCGGCGCCCTGGCGCTGCGGGAGATGCGGCGCACGAATGTCTGAGCGCGAGGCGGCGCTGGCCGAGGCCGAGCGCGTCCTGCGGCAGAACTGGGTCGCCGGCGAGCGCGGCGAGACCCGCTTCAGCTACACCGAGCCGAGCCCCGGCCGCTACCCCTGGCAGTGGTACTGGGACTCCTGCTTCGCGGCGATCGTCTGGCGCCGCTTCGAGCCGGCGCGGGCCCGGATGGAGCTCGAGAGCCTGCTGGCCGCGCAGCGCCCGGACGGCTTCGTCGGCCACACGATCTTCTGGCGCAGCCGCGTCTCGCTGCTGCGGCTGCTCTTCTACAACGTCGCCCGCCGCAGCACCGACCAAACCGAGACGATCCAGCCGCCGCTGCTCGCCTGGGCCTGGCGGATCGCCGTCGGCGACCCGAACGAGGAGCCGCGGATCGGCCGCCAGATCGACTGGCTGAGCCGCAACCGCGACCTCGAGGGCGACGGGCTGATCTGGATCGTCCAGCCCGACGAGTCCGGCCTCGACGCCTCGCCGAAGTTCGAAGAGGCGTGGGGACGGCGCGCGGTCGGGCGGATCGGGTTCCCGCTGCTGGTCCACCGCAACCGCCGGCTCGGCTGGGACGCGCGGCGCGTCCGCGATGCCGGCGGCCCCGTCCTCTGCGAACCGCTCGTCAACACGCTGTGGTCGCTCTCGCTGCAGGCGCTGGGTCGGCCCTCGGCGACGCCGGCGCTGGTCGACCGGCTTTGGGACGAGCGGCGCGGGCTCTTCCTCGACGAGGCGCAACCCGGCGGCGCCCGGCTGCAGACCCTGACCTGGGCCTCACTGGCGCCGCTGGCGCTGGCGGACCTGCCGGAGGAGATCGGCCGCCGCCTGATCGAGGAGCACCTGCTGAACGAGAGCGAGTTCCTGACGCCGGTGGCACCGCCCTCGGTCGCGGTCGGCGAGCGGGGTTACGAACCCGACGGCGGACACGGCCCGATCCGCCGCTACTGGCGCGGCCCGACCTGGATCAACTCGGCCTGGCTCGTCTGGCTCGGATTGCGCCGCTTCGGCTACGAGGCGGAGGCGGAGCGACTGGCAGCGGGAGTGATCGGCGCCGTTGCCCGCGAAGGCCTGCGCGAGTACTACGACCCGCGGAGCGGCAAGGGGCTGGGGGCGAAGGACTTCGCCTGGTCGGCGCTAATCGCAGAGCTGGCGGACCCGCCGCCGCCGGACTATTTGTACCTGTAGGTGATGCGACCCCTGTCGAGGTCGTAGGGCGAGAGCTCGATCTTCACGCGGTCGCCCGGAAGGATGCGGATGTAGTGGCGGCGCATCTTGCCGGAGATGTGGCCGAGGACCTCGTGGCCGTTGTCCAGTTTGACCCGGAACATCGTGTTGGGGAGAGCCTCGGTGATCTCCCCCTCCATTTCGATCTTTTCCTCTTTGGCCATGCGGGCGGGAGCGTATCTAACGGCGCAGGTGCTGGAGGGCTCCCTCGCGGTCGGTCACTTCGCCCGCGTACTGCGCGGCCTCGAGCTCGGCCATCGCCGAGCCCAGCTCCGGGCCGGGCTCGATCCCCAGCGCGGCGGCAACCTCTCCTCCCCGCAACAGCGGCGTTGGCGGGCCCTGCCGGCGCCAATCGAGGCCGGCGGCGATCATCTCGCGCGCCAACCGCAGGTGGGCGGCGACCATCTCGGGGCTGGCGATCAGGCCTTTCCCCCGGGCCGAGAGGCGGTCGGCGACGGTGAGCAGGGTGACGTCGACGGTGACCGGATCGGTGGCTTTCAGGTAGGCGTGGACCCGGCGCGGTGAGAGCGGCATCTCCGCGATCAGGAACCCAAGGCGGAGGTGGTGCCGGGCCAGCCCCTGCAGGTGCTGGGTGAGCCGCCGGCTGGCGCGCAGGCGCTGACAGATCTCAGCGATGACCTCGGCCCCGACCTCGTCGTGGCCGCGGAAGCCGACGAAGCCGTCGCGCTCGGCCTTCGTCGCCGGCTTGGCGATGTCGTGCAAGAGGGCGCCGAAGCGCAAGGCGGTGCGGCGGGTCATCTCGTCGGCCAGGGGCTCGTCGAGGAGCTCCGCGACCTCGGCGGCGCGCTCGGCGGCGAAGCGCTCGAGGTCGGCCTCGACTTCGAGCGTGTGCTCGAGCACGGCGATCGTGTGGTCGTAGACGTCGAGGTGGTGATTGGGGCCCTGCTCGACGCCGCGCAGGGTCTCCAGCTCCGGTAGGACGACGGGCGTGACGCCCAGCTCGTCGAGCAAGCGCAGCCCGCGCAGCGGGTCGGGCCCGCCGACCAGCCGCCGCAGCTCCGCCAGCTGCCGCTCACCGGCCGGCTCACCGGCGCGCCGGGCGGCGGCGCGGGCGAGGGAAACCGTTCGCTCCTCGATCTCCAGGTCCAGCTCCGCGGCCAAGCGAGGAGCCCGCAGCAGACGCAGGGGATCGGCGGTGAAGCTCGCCTCGGACACCGCCCGCAGGCGCTTGGCGGCGAGGTCGTCGAGACCGGAGAAGGGGTCGATCGGCTCCTCTCCGTGAAGGGGTATCGCAACCGCGCCGATCGTGAAGTCGCGCTCGCCGAGGTCTGCCTCGATGCTGTTGCCGCGCAGGACGGTGACGTCGATCTGCCAGCCCTGAGGGCCCGAGACCACTCGCCAGGTCCCGAACTCCGCCGAGAGCTCGAAGGCGTGCTCCCCGAGCTCCTTTGCGATTGCCTTTGCCGTCGCGCCGGGGTCGCCATCCACAGCCAGGTCGAGGTCAGAGACCTCGCGGCCGATCGCGGCATCGCGGACGGCGCCGCCGACGATCCAAACCCCGCGGTTCCCCTGCAGCGCCCGGCGGGTCGCCGCCACCACCGGCGCCGAAGCGAGCTTCTCGATCGCGCTCATGCGGCGCGGCGCGGCACCCGCGGGGAGATCGCGCAGGTGACCTCGTAGTTGATCGTGTCCAGCCGGCGGGCGATCTCCTCGGCGAGGATCTCCTCGTCGCCCTGGCGGCCGATCAGCACCGCCTCGTCCCCCCGCTCAACCTCGGTATCGGGGCCGAGGTCGATCGTGATGTTGTCCATCGAGACAGTCCCCACCAGGGGGTGTCGCCTGCCGCCGACGAGAACGTCGGCGTTGTTGGTGAGGGCGCGGCGGACGCCGTCGCCGTAGCCAAGCGGGATTACCCCGACCCAGGTGTCGACCGGCGCCTTCCACCTGCGCCCATAACCGGCGCTGGCCCCGGCGGGAAAGCGCTTGACCTCGGCAACGTAGGAGCGCAGCGCCAGCGCCGGCCGCAGGCCGTGGTCGGCCGGGTCGCGCTGAAACGGATCGAGGCCGTAGATCGCGACTCCGCAGCGGGCCATGTCGTAGTGGGAGCGCTGGTCGCGGAGGACGGCAGCGCTGTTGGCGGCGTGGATGGTGGCCTCCGGGTGCTCGGCCTTGACCGCTGCCGCGACCTCCTCGAAGCGGTCGAGCTGCTCGTCGAAGTAGGTCGAATCGAGTTCGTCGGCGGTGGCGAAGTGCGTCCAGACCCCGGCCAGCTCCAAGTCGGGGTCGTCGGCGCAAGCCTTGGCCAGCGCCAGCACCTCCTCGGGGTCGCGATTGCCGAGCCGGCCCATGCCGCTGTCGTACTTGACGTGGAGGCGAGCGCGGTGGCCGTGGGCGCGGGCGCGGTCGGCGACGAGACCTCGGAAGTCCTCGCGCCAAACCGCCAGCTCCGAGCCCGCGGAGAGGGCGGCGTCCACCTCCTCGGCCGTCAAGGCGCCCATCGTCAGCAGCGGCACGTGCTGGAAGCGGCGGCCGATCTGCTCGGCCTCGCCCGCCGTCGCCACCGCGAGCCGCGTCGCCCCGCCCTCGAGCGCCGCATTTGCGCAGCCGTCGGCGCCGTGCCCGTAACCGTCGGCCTTGACCACCGCGCACAGCTCCGCCTCCCCCAGCTCGGACTTCAGCCGGGCGCAGTTGGCGCGAATCGCGTCATGGTCGATTCGGGCGACCGCCCGCTCCATGGCTACTCCGCGTCGCCGACCAGGGCGGAGAGGGCGTCGGCCCTCGTGACCATGCCGACGAGGTGCTCTTCGGCGTCGACCACAGGAAGGTGGTTGTGGTGCTTCTCGGCGATTTTCCTCGCCACCCGGTCGACCGACTCGTAGTCGTGGCAGACGATCGGGTCGGCGGTCATCAGCTCCTCGACCCGGGTGGCGAAGGCTTTCTCGAGGCGCTCCTCGAACCCCTTCATCGAGCCGACGAAGACGATGCCGCCCATGATGTTGAGGTAGTGCGGCAGGTGGAGGTCCGATTCCTCCTCGCTGAGGACGAGGTCGGACTCGCTGACGATGCCGACCACGTTGCGATCGTCATCGACCACCGGAATCGCGCCGAGGTCGGTTTTCGCCAGCAGGTCGATCGCGGTGCGGGCGTCGTCGTCGGGACCGACGGTGGGGACGGTGCGGTCCATGATCTCTCCAGCGGTTTTCACAAGCGCGAGGTTATTCGACCGGGCCGTCGGGACGTATCCCCAGCGGCACCGACTCGATCACGTCGGTGGCGATCACCGACTCCGCCGCACCAACCCGAGCCGCCGCGTCCAGGCCGGCGCGAGCGTGGGCGATGACCGCCGCGCAGGCGGCGGCAAAGGGATCCATGCCGCGGGCCAGCAAAGCGGCAATCACCCCAGAGAGGACGTCGCCGCTACCGGCGGTGGCAAGGGCAGGGGCGGAGACGGTGTTGACGGCGGTGCGAGTGCCGTCGGTGACGATCGTGTCGTCGCCCTTGAGGACGACGACGGCCGCGGCCTTCTTCGCCGCCTCCCGGGCACAGGCGAGCCGGTGGGAGTCCACCTCCGCGGAATCACGCTCGAGCAGTCGCCCGAGCTCGCCGGCGTGCGGGGTGAGGATCGTGGGAGCCTCGCGGGAGGCGAGCTCGTCGAGATGGCCCGCGAAGGCGTTGAGGCCGTCGGCGTCGATTACCAGCGAGGCGCCGATCTCGGAGACGACTTCACGCGCGAGCTCGAACGAGCCGGGGTCCCTGCCTAGACCCGGCCCCAAGACGCCGGCGGCAGCGCGCTCGAAAGTCCGCAGCACCGCCTTTTTCGATGCCGGCACCAAGCAGCCATCACCGCCTGGACAGCCAACCGACATCACCTCCGGCTGGGCCAGCTCGTAGACGACCTCGAGGTCCGCCGGGACGGCGACCGTGGCGTAGCCGGCCCCGGCCCGGATTGCGGCCAGCGAGGTCATCCGCACCGCCCCGGTCAGCCCGCGCGAACCGCCCGCGATCGCCACCTGGCCAGAGCTGAACTTGGTCGACTGGGGGCCGCGGCGGGGCGCCAGAGAGAGGACGGCAGGGTCGATCTCCCCAGCCGCCGGCTCCCCCGGTTCTCCAGCGGGAATACCGATAGCCGCGATCCGCAGCTCGCCCGTCCGCCACTTGCCGGGGGCGATTCGGTGCCCGACCTTGGCGGCGTGGAAGCTGACGGTGAGGTCGGCGAGGACCGCCTCCCCCGCCACCTCGCCACTGGAGGCGTCGAGTCCGGAGGCGATGTCGCAGGCGACGACAGGAGCGCCGCAGCCGTTGATCGCCTGAATCACTCCGGCGACGGGCTCGCGCGGAGCCCCCTCGAAGCCGGTGCCGAAGATCGCATCGACGATCGCCCCCGAACCGGCAAGCCGTTCGACCGGATCGCCCGCCAAAAGATCACCACCAAAGCGCTCGTAGTTCTCCTTGGCGTCGCCGCGCAACTCCTCCGCCGGCCAGAGCATCAGCGCCTCGACCTCGAACCCCATCTCCCGCAGCAACCGCGCTGCGACGAACCCGTCGCCGCCGTTGTTGCCCTTGCCACAGACGACCCGCACAGGCCCCCGCGGCGCCAACCCGGCCACGGCCTCAGCCACAGCCCGACCCGCCGCCTCCATCAACTCCAGCGAAGGAACCCCCCGCTCCTCGATCGCCCAGCGATCGACACCTTGCATCCCCTCGGCATCAAAAAGCGGCTTGAGCCATGACTCCATCGCATCAGCCTAATTGCAGAAACGGTCACCGGAGGGGTCGGGGGAGGGCCCCCAGACACTCAACCTCGAGCCATAGCGAGAGGTGTCTGGGGACCCTCCC
>Ga0326721_10000050_pt1 | contig 96039 bp, 95 predicted proteins | sample SGPome_FD_203951 | JGI IMG/M metagenome (GOLD analysis project Ga0326721, IMG submission 203951) | Soil microbial communities from Southern Great Plains, Lamont, Oklahoma, United States - SGP_1_2016 | ecosystem: Engineered > Artificial ecosystem > Soil microcosm > Unclassified | place: USA... | reverse complement strand
AACTTCGACAGCCGGTAGGTGTTGCGGGTGCCGTCGTCGGCCATCACGGTGATGTAGTCGGCCGACAGCTCCTCGACCACGCCGGGCTTGTCGGCGACCACGACGTCCGCGGCGTCCACCGCGGCGCGCAGCTCCATGCCGGTGCCGACCAGCGGGGCCTCCGAGCGCAGCAGCGGAACCGCCTGGCGCTGCATGTTGGCGCCCATCAGTGCCCGGTTGGCGTCGTCGTGCTCGAGGAACGGGATCATGGCCGTGGCCACCGACACCATCTGGCGCGGCGAGACGTCCATGAAGTCGACCTCGTCCGGCTCGAGCAGCTCGACCTCGCCGCCCTTCTTGCGGCACAGCACCTTGCCCTCGGTGAACTTGCCCTGGGCGTCGATCAGCGCGTTGGCCTGGGCGATGGTGGCCCGGTCCTCCTCGTCGGCGGTCAGGTAGAACACCTGGTCGGTGACGGTGCCGGCCTCGACCTTGCGGTACGGGGTCTCGACGAAACCGAAGGCGTTCACCCGGCCGTAGGAGGCCAGCGAGCCGATCAGGCCGATGTTCGGGCCTTCCGGCGTCTCGATCGGGCACATCCGGCCGTAGTGGGACGGGTGGACGTCCCGGACCTCCATGCCGGCTCTGTCCCGGGACAGGCCGCCGGGGCCGAGCGCGGACAGCCGGCGCTTGTGGGTCAGACCCGCCAGCGGGTTGGTCTGGTCCATGAACTGGCTCAGCTGCGAGGTGCCGAAGAACTCCTTGATCGAGGCCACCACCGGGCGGATGTTGATCAGGGTCTGCGGGGTGATCGCCTCGACGTCCTGGGTGGTCATCCGCTCGCGGACCACCCGCTCCATCCGGGACAGGCCGACCCGGATCTGGTTCTGGATCAGCTCACCGACGGTGCGCAGCCGGCGGTTGCCGAAGTGGTCGATGTCGTCGACCTCGTAGCCGTCCTCGCCGGCGTGCAGCCGGACCAGGTACTCGATGGTCTTGACGATGTCGTCCTCGGTCAGGGTGCCGGAGTTGATGTCGACGTCCAGGCCGAGCTTCTTGTTCGCCTTGTACCGGCCGACCTTGGCCAGGTCGTAGCGCTTGGGGTTGAAGAACAGGTTCTCCAGCAGCGCCTGCGCCGACTCCTTGGTCGGCGGCTCGCCCGGCCGCAGCTTGCGGTAGATGTCGAGCAGCGCCTCGTCCTGGCCCGGGATGTGGTCCTTCTCCAGGGTGGCCAGCAGCGTCTCCGACCAGGCGAAGTGCTCCCGGATCCGGTCCGAGCTCCAGCCCAGCGCCTTGAGCAGCACGGTCACCGGCTGCCGGCGCTTGCGGTCGATCCGGACGCCGACGGTCGAGCGCTTGTCGATGTCGAACTCCAGCCAGGCACCGCGGCTGGGGATGATCTTGACCGAGAAGACGTCGACGTCGGAGGTCTTGTCCAGGCTGCGGTCGAAGTAGACGCCCGGCGAGCGCACCAGCTGGGAGACCACCACCCGCTCAGTGCCGTTGATGACGAAGGTGCCCTTGCGGGTCATCATCGGGAAGTCGCCCATGAACACCGTCTGGCTCTTGATCTCGCCGGTGGTGTTGTTGGTGAACTCCGCCGTGACGAACAGCGGGGCCGCGTAGGTCATGTCCTTGTCCTTGCACTCCTCGATGGAGGCCTTGACGTCCTCGAAGCGGGGCGAGGAGAAGGACAGCGACATGGAGCCGGAGAAGTCTTCGATCGGCGAGATCTCGCCGAGGATCTCCTCCAGACCCGACACCGGGGCAATCCCCGTGGACTCGGCTTCGGCAGCCTGCCGCCCTCTCCAGGCGGCGTTGCCGATCAGCCAGTCGAATGATTCGGTTTGCAGGGCCAGCAGATTGGGAACCTCCAGCGGCTCCCTGATCTTGGCGAAGGAGGTACGAACAGGGGCGCCTGGAATGCCCCCGATCATGCCGTGCGATTCGGACTTACCGGGGCGAGAGACTGCCAAGATGCGTCCTTCCGAGGACTTGGTCCACCGCTGCGTTGCTGGGGCCGAACCGCAGCAGGAGCAGCTACTGATCTGTTGCGCGGCCCGGTTTCAACCGGTTGATGCATTCCGTCCGAGACAGCAGGAAGTAGACCCTGTACGGGCCGACAGTTGTTTGAGGGCAGCGCAAATTAGCAGTCTAGCCGAGATCGGCACACCTGTCCAGGCCACCCCTGACGGTGGCACTGCTGCGGTCGGGAACGAGCAGCCCGAGCGCGTCTGCGGCCAAGGATTCCAGCCGGAACTTCGGTAAGTCAATGCCCCGGCGGGCCTTTCCTGCAGTGCACGTAGGGTGCCCTGCCCGCTGCCGTCCGTCAAGCATCCCCGGGCTCCCGCGCGTGGCCCGGCCGCTCGCCGGGCCGGTCCGGCCGCCGATACGGGCCCTGCGAGACCGCCTACTCAGGGCCTGGGTGACCGCCTGCTCAGGCCCGAGGCGGACCGGGTGCGCAGGCTTGGTGTCGAACCGTGGCGCGGGGTACTGCCGGCCAGCTAGATCTGGTCGAACTTCGAGACCAGCCACTGGTTGTCCACCCGGTCCAGGGTGACCCGGACCCGGAACAGGTCGATCCGGGGCTGGCTGAGCGAGGTGTTGGTGACCTTCTGCTCGCCGAAGACCACCACGGTGACCTGCTTGCCGTCGGCCGACACCGCCTCGACGCCGGCGCCGTCGGTCTGGGCCTGCACGACCGCGTGCACCTTGGCGGCCGTCGGCTTGATGGTCTTGCTCATCGCCTGGACGTAGTCGGTGACCGCCCGGCCGGTCAGCCGGCCCCGGGCGGTGCTGACGTCGGAGTCGAAGTGCCGGTAGTCGTAGGACAGGATCGCCGGCACCGCGGTCTTGGCGGTGGACAGGGCCTGGTCGCGCTCGGACCGGGAGCCGGATCCGGGCTGGTGGGTGACCAGCCAGCCGTCCAGGCCGGCCAGCGCCAGCAGCAGCACCGCCAGCACCGCCACCAGGCCGGTCCGGGCTCGCCATGGGGACCGGTCGGCCTGCTCTGCTGGCTCGAGGAGGACGGCCGGGTCGGCTGGAGTGGTTGGGGCGCCGGTGGCCTCCCCCGGCGCAGCGTCGCGGACTGGCGCGGCGTCGCGAGCTGGCCCGGGATTGTGAGCCAGCGTGGCGTCGCGGACCGGCCCGGCGTCCGGCGCCGGCACTGGGCCCGCTGCCGGCGCCCCGTCCGCTGCCGGCTCGTCCGTGGCCGGCCCGTCGGCGGCCGGCGGGAACGGGGTGGGACGGGGCCGGCGCAGCCCGTCCGGTGCCCCGGCGGCGCTGCGACGGGCCCGCGCGGTCGGCGAGGGGGCCGGACTCGGGCGCGGGCCGGGCCGAACCCGGGCAGCCGCCGGGCCGGCCTCCTCGGCCGGCTGGCCGTCGGTGGGGGTCAGCTCGGTCATGACACCGACACCGACTGCAGATCGTCCATCAGCCACTTGCCGCCGATCCACTTCATGCTCACCAGCGACCGGTTCTGCGCCGCCGTGGTGGTCTTGCCCGCCGCGTCGATGCGCAGGGTGTCCGAGGCCACCACCACGACCGCGGTCTTGCCGTCGAAGCTGACCAGCCCCGCACCGGACACGGTGGCGCCGGCGTCCTGCTTGAGCTGGGTGAGCTTGGTCTTGAGGGTGGCCTTGTTGGCCTGCCACTGGGTGGCCTTGGTCGGGGTGAGGCCGGCCAGCGCCGCGGCGAAGTCGGCGTCGAAGCTGGCCCGGCGGTAGGTCTGCAGGTTGATCGTCTCCTGGCGCGCGGCGTTGACCGCGGCCTGCTCGTCGGAGCTGAGCCCGGCGGCACCGTCAGCGCGCCGGGTCAGCCGCAGCACGCCCAGCACGGCCGCCACCACCAGCAGGACGGCCACTGCCACGGTCAACCCGGGCAGCACGGCGCGCGGCAGACCGGCCCGCGACGGGTGGGTCATCGGCTACTCCTCGATCTCGGCCGCAGTGCCCGGGTCAGCGCTCAGCGCAGGCCACCGGTGAGCAGCGGCAGCCAGGAGTTGTCGGCCAGCAGGCCGGCTCCGGCCATCGAGCCGCCGAGCTGGACGGTGGTCGGCTGGGGCACTGCCCGCGGGAAGACGGTACTCCCACCGCCGGTGGTCACCGGATCGCCGCCCGGCGTGTTCTGCGCGCCGCGCACGCTGGTCACCGAGCCGCGCGGCATCGCGCACCGGGCCGAGGTGTTGATCGTGCTCGGGCCGGTCTCCGAGGGCTTGCGAATCCGGGTGCCCTCGTAGCCGGTCCGGCAGGACGGCGGGTCGTCGACGTTGAGCACCACGCCGAAGTGCGCGGTGCCATCGCCGGGGGTGACGGTGTAGCCGCCTGCCACGGCCGCCGGGTAGATCACCAGAATGGTCCGGATGCCGTCCAGGTGCGACACCATGACTTGGTTGACCGAGGTGAGGTTGGCCAGCAGCAGGTCCAGGTCGGACCGGTTGCCGGCCAGGAACCGGCGCACGGTGTCCAGCTCGGCGGGCCCGTCGCCCAGCAGCGCCCGCAGGTCGCCGTCGCTGGCCTTGAGCTGTGCGGTCAGCAGGTTGAGGTTGCGCGCCCAGCCCCGGATGGCCGGCCCGGAGTCCAGCTGGGTCTTGAGCACCGTCTGGCCGTTGTCGATGAGCCTGAGTGTCTCCGGCAGCGCCTGCCGGGCCCGGGCCAGCAGCTGGTCGCCGGAGTCCAGCAACGCCTGCAGGTCCGGCCCGCGGCCGCCGAAGGCGGCGCCCAGCTCGGTGATCACCGTGTTGAGCTTGGCCGAGTCGATGCCCGAGACCAGGTCGTCGAGGTTCTGCAGCAGCACCTGGGTGGCGATCGGCACCTTGCCGGGCTTGCCCAGCACCGCGCCGTCGCGCAGGTACGGCCCTCGGGCACTGGACGGTTCCAGGTTGACGTACTGCTCGCCCACCGCCGAGCGGTCGGAGACGTAGGCCTGGGCGTCGGCCGGGATCGCCGGCTTGGCGCAGTCGCGAAGGGCGAGGTCCACCCGCACCCCCCGGACCTGCCGGCCGTCCGGGCCGGGGTAGTCGAGCAGGTGCAGCTGGCCCACCCGGCCGACCGTGACGCCGCGGTAGGTGACCTCGGCGCCGGTGAAGATGCCGCCCGAGTCGGGGAAGTTGGCACTCACCGTGCAGCCGGCGGGCCCGAACAGGCTGGCGCCGAGCCCGACATAGCTGAAGCCGACGTAGCTCATGCCGAGCAGCGAGAGCACCACGAACAGCAGCAGCTGGATCTTGGTCGATCTGCGGATCACGGCTGGTCACCGCCCAGCTGTGGCAGGCTGCCGGCCGGCGTGGGGACCTTCGGCAGGGTGAGCAGGTTGTCCAGCAGGTGGGTGAGGTTGAGGTCGGCGGTCAGGAACAGGTTGGTGTAGTCGCCGCGGATGCCGTTGACCGAGGTGCGCGGGAACGGGTAGGTGGCCAGCAGTTCCAGCGACTTCGGCAGCGCCTCGCCGGCCTGGGTCAGCTGGGTCATCACCGGGTCCAGGCTCTCCAGTGCCGAGACGAAGTTGTCCTGGGAGGCATCGATCACCTGCACCGCGACCGTGCTGAGGTTGTCCAGGCTCTTCAGCAGGGTGACGAACTGCGACTTCTCGTCGGCGAGGATCTTCACCGCCTGCGGCATGGTGTCCAGCGCGCCGGCCAGCACCTGCTTCTGGTTGTTGAGCGTGCGGGCCAGCACGTCGAGGTTGTCGATGGCCTCGAGGATCCTGCCCTTCTGGGTGTTCAGGCTGGTGGTGAGCACGGTGGCCTGGGTGAGCAGGCTGCGCACGTCGCCCGCATGCCCGCTCAGCGCCTGGTTCAGCTCGTGGGTGATGGTCTTGATCTGCTCCAGCCCGCCGCCGTTGAGCAGCAGCGACAGCGCGCCGAGCACCGCCTCCAGCTCCGGGGTGGACCCGGTCCGGCCGATGCCGATGTGCGGGTAGGCGTAGCCCGGGTGCGGCGCCTGGGCCAGCGACACCGGGTCGCTCACCTCGCCGTCCGGCGGGTAGGACAGCGACACGAACTTCTCGCCCAGCAGCGAGGTCTGCCGAATCCGGGCGTAGGCGTTGGCCGGCAGCCGCACGTCGCCGTTGACCACCACCTGCGCCCGGGCCTGCCAGCCCACCAGCGAGACCGACTCGACCTTGCCGACGGTGACGTCGTTGACCTTAACCGAGGACTGCGGCACCAGGTCCAGCACGTCGGCGAAGTCGACCAGCACCCGGTACGGGTGGCTGCCCGGGTCGGCCCCGCCGGGCAGTGGCGCGGAGTACAGGCCGTGGAAGCCGCAGCCGGACAGTGCCAGGACCCCCGCGAGCGCCAGTGCTCCGGCCTGGGCCAGCCGGCCGGGCCGGGACCGCGCCGGACGACGGCCGGTCAGCACGCCCGCCATCACGGGCCACCCAACGGGGGCAGGCCGATCGGCGGCAGGCCGGGCGTCCCGCCGAGCGGCGGCAGGCCACCGATCACCTTGGCGATGGCCGCACAGGTGTCGGCGATGGTGCCGCTGGCCGGCAGGTTCTTGGTCGCGCTCAGGGCCGAGCAGATCACCGCCGGGTCCAACGGGTTGGCCAGCCCCCCGAGGTTGTCCCGGGTGTCCAGGGTGCCCGACTTGGGGTTGTAGGTGTGGTTGAGGTTCTCCAGCGCCACCGGGGCGACCGCCAGCACCTCGTTCAGGGCCGCCTTCTGCTTGTTCAGCGTCGCCACCACGTCCTTGAGCTCGCGGACGTCGGTGTGGATGGCGTCGCCGTTGGACTGGATGAAGCCGGCGATGTCGCGCAGCGCGGCGGTCAGGTTCTTCAGCGCCGCGGCCAGCGACCCGCGCTCCTCGGCCAGGGCGGCGCTCACCTGGTCCAGCTGGGTGTTGAAGGCGCGCACCTGGGCGTCGTTGGCCACCAGCGCGTCGGTGAAGACCTGCAGGTTCTTCACCGTGCCGAACAGGTCCTCCCGGCCCGCGGCCAGCGTCTTGACCGCCTTGGCGAGGTCGGCCACCGTGCTGCCGAGCGCGGCGCCGTTGCCGTCCAGGTTGGCCGCCCCGACGTCGATCAGGTCCGACAGCGGGCCCTTGGCACTCAGCGAGGTCGAGTTGGCGCCCTGCGGGCCGAGGGCGACGTTCAGCTTGTCCAAAGCGGCGTAGATGTCGTCCAGCTCGACCGGCGCCGCGGTCTGGTTCATCGGAATGGCGGCGCCGCTGGCCAGCACCGGGCAGCCGGTGGTGCAGGAGTCGAAGTCGGCCAGCTGGACGTAGCGGTCGGAGACCAGCGACGGCGGGATGATCGCCGCCCGGACCACCTTGGCGTCGTCGGGGTAGGACGGCAGCTTGATCTTCTTCTCGTACGTCATCCGGACCAGCACCCCGTCGCCGTCCGGCGTGACCTTGGTGATGGAGCCGATCTTGATGCCGTGCAGCCGGACGTCGGAACCGGTGTAGAGGCCGACGGCGCGCTCGAAGCGGGCCTGCACGGTCTTGGTCTGGCCCGGCAGCAGCACGAACACCACCGTGCCCAGCACCACCGCGGCCAGGATCGCCGCCACCACCAGCCGGGACAGCTGCCGCGGCATCGCCCGGGTCGCGCTCACTGGCCCACCCCTGTGTAGGTGCCGAGCAGGCCGCCCGCCGACAGGTTCTGGATGTAGGTGTCGAACCACCGGCCGTTGCCGAGGGTGTTGGCGAACACCCGGTAGAACGGCCCGAGCAGGGCCAGGCCGCGGTCGATGTTGTCCAGGTTCTTCTCCAGCACGTCCAGCACGCCCTTGAGCTGGTCCAGGGCGGGCTTGAGGGTCTTGGAGTTGTCGCTGACCAGCCCCGAGATCTGCAGCGACAGCGCCGAGGTGTTCAGGAACAGCGTCCGGATCGCCTCCCGCCGGGCGTTCAGCTCGCTCAGCAGCAGGTTGCCGTCGGTGAGCAGCTTGGCGATCTCGGCGTCCCGGTCGGCGAGCACCCCGGTCACCTGGTTGGCCCGGGCCAGCAGGGTGCGCAGCGCCTCGTCACGGGAGGAGATGGTGCGCGAGAGCCGGGACAGGCCGTCAAGGGTGGTGCGGACCGAGGCGGGGGTGTCACGGAAGGTCTGGGCGATGGTTTCCAGCGACTGTCCCAGCGCCTTGGTGTCGATCGAGCCGACGGTCTTGGTCAGGTCGGAGAAGGCCGGGTAGACGTCGTACGGGGTGAGCGTGCGGCTCAGCGGGATCTGCCGGTCCGGGTCCTGCTTGGCCACCCCCTGGGAGTCCAGTTCCAGGTACTTGCGGCCCAGCACGGTCTTGATCTTGATGATCGCCTCGGTCCGGTCGCCGACGAAGGCGTGCTTGACCCGGAAGGACACCTTGACGGTGTGCGCGGTCGGGCCGTTGAGCGACACCCCGGTCACGGTGCCGACCTTCACCCCGGCGATCCGGACCTCGTCGTCGGGCACCAGGCCGGAGGCCTCGGAGAAGATCGCCGAGTACTGGGTGCCGCCGCCGATGATCGGCAGTTTCGCGGCGTTGAAGGCCGCCCACAGCAGCACCGCGATCACCACCAGCCCGATCGCGCCGATGGTGGTCGGGTTGCGGGAGGCGAACGAGCGCCCGCGCGGCGCGGCGCGGCGAGTCCGCAGCGTCCCGGCCATCTAGGAGCACCTCGCCGGCGGGAACGGGGAGGGCAGCCCCGGAGTCAGCGTGACGTTGCCGGGCAGCGTGACGCTGCCCTCCATCGAGCACAGGTAGAAGTTGAACCACGAGCCGTAGGTGGCAGTCCGGGTCAGGGTGGCGATCTTGTTCGGGAACCGCTGCAGGATGCCGTCGACGGTGCTGTTTCCGGCGTTGAGGGTCTGGGCGAGGCCGGTCAGGTCCTCGACGTCCTGCTTGAGCTGCGGGCGGGCCTTGTCCAGCAGGCCGGCGGTCGCCGAGGTCAGGTTGTTGATGCCGGTGATCGAGTTCCCGATCGCGGTCCGGTCCTCGGCCAGGCCCGACACCCAGCGCTGCAGTTGCACGATCAGCTCGGACAGTTTCGCCTCGCGCTGGCCGAGGGTGTCCAGCACCGCGGACAGGTTGTCGACCAGGTCGCCGATCACCTTGTCCTTGTCGGCCACCGCCGAGGTCAGCTCGGCGGTCTGGCGCAGCAGGTTGTCGACGGTGCCGCCCTCGCCCTGCAGGGTCTGGATGATCTGCATCGACAGGCTGTTGATCTCGGCCGGGTCCAGCCCGCTGAACAGCGGCTTGAAGCCGGCGAACAGGGTGGACAGGTCCAGGGCGTTCTGGGTCTGGCTGAGCGGGATCACTGCCTTCGGCTTCAGCGTGGTCTCCGGCACCCCGGGAATCTCGCTGCCCTGCTCCAGGGCCAGGTAGCGCTGGCCCACCAGGTTGCGGAAGCGCAGCTTGGCCCGCACCCAGCTGGTCAGCGGCCGGTCCACCGAGACGTCGAACTTGACCTGGGCCAGGAACCTGGCCGAGGCGGGGTCGGCCGGGTTGGACTCGCGGACCAGCTTGATCGACTGGACGGAGCCGACTCGCACCCCCGACACCCGGACGTCGTCGCCGGCCAGCAGCCCGGTGGCGTCGGAGAACAGGCCGTAGTAGCTGACCGCCTTGCCGTAGCCGGCGTTGCTGATGGTCGCGGCCAGCACGTAGGTGGCCATCGTGGTCACCAGCAGGAAGGCCACCAGCTTGACCAGCGGCGCTAGCAGGCCCCTCATCCGACCGTCACCTCTTCGCGCGAGCTGGTCATCCGACCGTCACCTCGCTGCCGCGCAGCAGCGGCCCAGCCAGCAGCGTGGCCAGCGCCGGGACCTTCGCCGGGTCGTCGCCGTAGCTGCCCGACAGCAGCGCCGAGATCAGCCGGGTCTCGGCCGGCGAGCCGACCCCGCCGGCGTGGTAGGCGGCCCGGTCGGCGCCGGGCAGCGAGGCGGGCCCCGCCGCGGGAGCGCCGTCCGGGAAGTTGATGCCCGGGAACGGCTTGGGCGGGCTGGGCAGGCCGTAGCAGTGCGGGCCGCCACCGGAGACGTAGCGCGGCTCGTTGCCGGGCACGTACTTGCCCCGGCTGTTGATGAACTCCAGGGTGATGTGCAGGCCGGGCTGCTTGCCGCCGAAGGTGTCCTCCAGCCGCGGCTCCAGGCCGGCCAGGCCCTGGGCCAGGCACGGGTACTCCGGTGAGAAGTCGGCCAGCACCCGCAGCACCCGGGCCGAGGAGGCGGCCAGCTGGATCAGGTAGTCACCGTCGGCGGTGAGGAAGCCGTCCAGCTCGTCGGAGGTCGAGGTGGCCGCGGTCAGCAACTGGTCCAGCGCCTGCGGCCGGCTGCTGATGGTCCGCGAGGTGGTCTGCAGGTTGCCCAGGCTCGCCAGCAGGTCGGGCGCGGCGTCGTTGTAGAGGGTGGCCACCTGGCCGAGCTTGGCCAGGTCGTCGGCCAGCTCCGGCACCTTCGGATTGAACTTGAGCAGATAGTCGTTGAACGCGGCCAGGTTGTCGCCCAGCTGCTTGCCGCGGCCCTGCAGCGCGGTGGCCAGCGCCGTCAGGGTCGCCTTGACGTCTTCTGGATGCAGCGCCAGCAGCACCGGGTACAGGTCGTCGAGCACCCGCTCGACCTCGATCGCGTCCCGGCCCGCGGAGATGGTGTCGCCGGACCGGACCGGACGGGCCCGCTCACCCGTCAGGTCGGCGGGCACCTGCAGTGCCACGTACCGCTCGCCGAACAGGGTCTTGGGCAGCAGCAGCGCGCCGGCGCCGACCGGGATCAGCTTGGCCTTGGCCGGGTCCAGCGCCATGGTGAGCCGGGCCCGGGTCTCGGGCTGCTGGCCAGCGGCGGCCGGCACGTTGTAGGTCGAGATCTCCCGGACGGTGCCGACCAGGATGCCGCGCAGCTTGACGTCCGAGCGCGGCAGCAGCTGCGCTCCGGTGTGGTCGGTGTCCAGGGTGACCAGAGTGACCTTGGTGAACACCTGCCGGTAGGCCGCGATCGACAGGCTCAGCAGGCCGGCGAGCACCGCCAGGAACACCAGGCCGGCCAGCCGGACCCGCACCGCGCGCATACCGCTGCCCCGCACCCGGCTCACCCCGCGATCCGGACGGTGGTGGTGGCACCCCAGATGGCCAGCGACAGGAAGAAGTCGATGACGTTGACGGCCACGATCGCGGTCCGGACCGCCCGGCCGACCGCCACGCCCACCCCGGCCGGGCCGCCCTTGGCGGTGTAGCCGTAGTAGCAGTGCGTCATCACGATCACGACCGCGAACACCAGCACCTTGAAGAACGACCAGAGCACGTCGGTGGGCGGCAGGAACAGCCGGAAGTAGTGGTCGTAGGTACCGGTCGACTGCCCGTAGTACACCGTGGAGATGGTGCGTGCGGACAGGTAGGAGCACAGCAGGCCGATGACGTACAGCGGGATCACCGCGATGAAGCCGGCGATCAGCCGGGTGGTCACCAGGAACGGCAGCGACGGGACCGCCATCACCTCGAGTGCGTCGACCTCCTCCGAGATCCGCATTGCGCCGAGCTGGGCGGTGAACCCGCAGCCCACGGTGGCCGACAGCGCCAGGCCCGCCACCAGCGGCGCGATCTCGCGGGTGTTGAAGTAGGCGGAGATGAAGCCGGTGAAGGGGCCGGCGCCGAGCTGGTTGAGCGCGGCGTAGCCCTGCAGGCCCACCTCGGTGCCGGTGAAGAAGGACAGAAACGCGATCACGCCCACCGTGCCGCCGATCACCGCCAGCGCGCCGGTGCCGAAGGTGACCTCGGCCAGCAGCCGCAGTACCTCCTTCTTGTAGCGGCGGATGGTGCGGGGCGTCCAGGCCAGCGCCTTGACGTAGAACAGCAGCTGCTCGCCCAGGCTGTCCAGCGCGCCGACCGGCCGGCCGAGCGCGCGCCGGGCCGAGGCCAGCATGGGGCTAGCCATCTAAGACCCCTTCGGCGGCACGACCTGGAAGTACACCGCCGTCATCACGAAGTTGACGAAGAACAGCATCAGGAAGGTGATCACCACCGACTGGTTCACCGCGTCCCCGACGCCCTTGGGCCCGCCGCCGGCGTTGAGGCCCTTGTAGGAGGCGACCACGGCGGCAATCAGCCCGAACACCACCGCCTTCAGCTCGCCGGCGTACAGGTCCGGCAGCTGGGCGAGGGCGGAGAAGCTGGCCAGGTACGCGCCGGGCGTGCCGTTCTGCAGCACCACGTTGAAGAAGTAGCCGCCGGCCACACCGACCACGCTGACCAGGCCATTGAGCGCGGCGGCCACCAGCATGCAGGCCAGCACCCGGGGCACCACCAGCCGCTGCACCGGGGAGATGCCGAGCACCTCCATCGCATCGATCTCGTCGCGGATCTTGCGGCTGCCCAGGTCCGCGCAGATCGCCGAGCCGCCGGCGCCGGCGATCAGCAGCGCGCACACGATGGGGCTGGCCTCCCGGATGACGGCCAGCACCGAGGCCGCCCCGGTGAAGGACTGGGCGCCGAGCTGGCGGGTCAGGGTGCCCAGCTGCAGGGCGATGACGGCGCCGAACGGAATGGCCACCAGCGCGGTCGGCAGGATCGTCACGCTGGCGATGAACCACGCCTGCTGGACGAACTCCCGGCCCTGGAACGGCCGTCGGACCGACAGCCGCGCCACGTCCAGGAACAGCGCGAAGAGCCGGCCGGCGTGGGCGATCCCGGCCGCCGGCGACAGCGAGCTCATTCGGCCACCGTCTGGTAGTCCGGCGAGCCGTGCTGCGACGTCGGCTGCTCGGGCGATGGGGGTTCGGGCGGTCCGTACTCTCCCAGCCGCGCCCGGTGCTCGGCGTCCAGGGCGTCCCGGACCGCCTGCTGTGCCTTGGCGGGCAGGCTGGGCAGCAACTGCAGCACCCGGTCCTGGCGCCGGCCGGCCGCCTTGCGCTCTCCCAGCCCCGGGGACGGCAACAGCTGCGGCGGCACCCCGGTGCCGGTGGCGCCCTTCGGGCCGGTTCCCGGCACCGGGGAACTGCCGTCCAGGGCGGCGAGCTCGGCGGCGACTTGGTCGGCGTCCTTCTCCTCGGACATGCCGATCGGGCCCTCCCGCCGGCCGTTGAGGAACTGCTCGACCACGGCCTCGTCGGAGGTGAGCAGCACCTCGCGGGGGCCGAACATCACCAGTTCCCGGCGGAACAGCAGCCCCAGGTTGTCCGGCACCGTGCGGGCGGTGCCGATGTCGTGGGTGACGATCAGGAACGTCGAGTCGGTCTGGGCGTTCAGGTCGACGATCAGCTGGTTGAGGTAGGCCACCCGGACCGGGTCCAGGCCGGAGTCCGGCTCGTCGAACAGGATGATCTCGGGGTTGAGCACCAGCGCCCGGGCCAGCCCGGCCCGCTTGCGCATGCCGCCGGAGATCTCGCCGGGCAGCTTCTTCTCGGTGCCGGTCAGCCCGACCATCTCCAGCTTCTCCGAGACGATCTGCTTGATCTCGGACTCGCCCTTGCGGGTGTGCTCGCGCAGCGGGAAGGCGATGTTGTCGAACAGGTTCATCGAGCCGAACAGCGCGCCGTCCTGGAACAGCACGCCGAAGAGCTTGCGGGTCTCGTAGAGCTGGTGCTCGCTGCACCGGGCCAGGTCCACGTCGGAGATGAAGATCGAGCCGCGGTCGGGCTTGAGCAGGCCCACCAGGGTCTTGAGGAAGACCGACTTGCCGGTGCCGGACGGGCCGAGCAGCACGCTGATCTCCCCCGGCGGCAGGGTGAGCGTCACGTCCCGCCAGATGACCTGCTTGCCGAACGACTTGGTCAGGCCCTGGACGGCAACCTCGACTCCCACCCCGGCTCCTTTCGGCGTTCGCGGACCCTTTCCGAGAAGAAGGCGCGCTGGTTGGCAGCGGTGCGGCATCTGCGCTTACAACGAGCCAGCCGGCCTTCGGTTACCGGCCGGGCAGCTGGCGCCAGACAATCCTGGCAAAGGGTGGGGGCACTCGCCGGGACCGCCACGCTGGCGTTGTCACCTGTTGCCGCGGTGCTCCGGTGCGGTGCGGATGCCCGCGCGGCCGGCCGGAGAAACGCTCAGGGGCGGCCCGCGCGAACGCGGACCGCCCCTGAGGCGGGTACTGCGGGAACTACTTGACGGTCACCGTGGCGCCGGCGCCCTCGAGGGCCGCCTTGGCCTTGTCGGCGGCCTCTTTGTTGACCTTCTCCAGGACCGGCTTCGGGGCGCCGTCCACCAAGTCCTTGGCCTCCTTCAGGCCGAGGCTGGTGAGGGTGCGCACCTCCTTGATGACCTGGATCTTCTTGTCGCCGGCAGCTTCGAGGATGACGTCGAACTCGTCCTGCTCCTCGGCGGCCTCGGCCGGGGCGGCACCGCCCGGACCGGCCGGGGCGGCGGCGACCGCGACCGGAGCGGCGGCGGTGACGTCGAAGGTCTCCTCGAACTGCTTCACGAATGCCGAGAGCTCCAGGAGGGTGAGCTCCTTGAACGCGTCGATGAGCTCGTCAGTGCTGAGCTTCGCCATGATGGCGTCCTTTCTGTCTCGCCGGGAAAGCCGGCAGATGGGTTGGTTACTGCTCCGCCGGCTCGGCGGAAGTGTCGGTTGCCCCGGTCGAAGCCTCATCGGCCTCGGTCGTGGCGGTGTCAGCGGCAGCGTCGGTTGCCGCGTCGGTGTCGGCTGCGTCGGTTGCCGCAGCGGTGTCGGTTGCCGTGGCGGCGTCGGCCGGAGTCTTGTCCTCCAGCGCCTTGGCCAGCCGGGCGACCTGGGACAGCGGTGCCTGGAACAGGCCCGCGGCCCGGGTCGGCAGCGCCTTGAGGACGCCGGCGATCTTGGCCAGCAGCACCTCGCGGGACTCCAGGTCGGCGATCTGGTTGACCTCGGCCGCGCTGAGCGTCTTGCCGTCGAGCACGCCGCCCTTGATCACCAGCAGCGGGTGCGCCTTGGCGAAGTCACGCAGGCCCTTGGCGGCCGTGACCGGGTCGCCCTTGACGAACGCTATGGCGGTGGGCCCGACCAGCAGGCTGTCGTCGATGCTGACGCCGGCCTCGGCCGCGGCCCGCCGGGTCAGGGTGTTCTTCACCACCGCGTAGGTGGCGTCGGCGCCGAGCGCCTGGCGGAGCTCGGTGACCTGCTTGACGGTGAGCCCGCGGTACTCGGTGATCACCGTGGCCGACGACTCGGTGAAGCGCTCGACGATCTCGGCGACCGCGCCCACCTTTTCCTTGTTCGGCATGTCCCTCCTCTCTTGCACGTCTGCGCCAGCGTGCCTGAGCGGCAGGCAGCCGAGCAGTCGCGGAGAACGAGAAACGCCCCGGCGCAGGGCGCACGGGGCGGACAGAAGTCGCACTACCGGGCCATCCTGCGCGGGCCGCTCCGGCGCTCCGGAGCTGTTCGGTCGCATGTGCGCACGCGACAACCAGCGGTCTTCGGGTGGTTCGGTAGTCGATGCTACGGACAAACGGACGGACGTCCAAATCCGCCGGGGCCGGTCCCCGCCAGGGTCACCGGCCCGGTCCGTTCACCGGCCCGTCCGGGACAGCGGCCCTTCGGTCACCAGGTGGCGCCGAAGCAGACGAACGGCGCGGGCGTGCCGGAGCCGGCGCAGGCGTCGGCCAGCGCGGCGGCCGAGTCCAGCCCGCCGGCCAGCGCCGCGTGGTAGCGAGTCATCACCTCGGCGGCCACGTCATCGGGCACCCGGGCCACCCCGGAGATCACCGACCGGCTGCCCAGCCGCAGCAGCACGCTGGTCAGCCCCAGGGCCTCGTCGCCGGCCCGGATGGTGGCCTGGCCGAGCTCGCAGGCCGACAGCACCACGTGCTCGGCCGCCCTGCTGGTGTGGTCGAGCTCGTAGGCGAACAGCGGGCCGTCCACCAGCCGGATCAGGGAGAACAGCGGGTTCTCGGCATGGTGCTGGCCGTGCGCGGCGACGTGCACCACGGTGGCGGCCGACAGTGCCGACACCAGCGCCTCCCGGCCGCCCTGCTCGCCGGTCAGCACCCGGGCCCCGGGCCACACCGCACCGACGGCGCGTACCTCGTCCGGCGCGTGGGTCAGGTCCGGCCCGGCCAGCGCCACCACCGGCCCGCCACCCCGGCCGGGAGCGCGGGTGGCGGCCGCCAGCCACGCGGTGGCCGACGGCGCCACCACCACCGGGCGGCCGCGCAGCGGGGGCAGGTTCGTCCACGGCAGCGCGGCCAGCATGCCGGTCGGCACGATCACCAGCCGGTCCTCGGGCAGTCGCAGCGGGTCCAGCAGCTGGCCGGCCAGGGTGGCCAGCGACCGGTTCAGCGTCGCGCAGACCGAGGTGAGCAGCGCCGCCGGCAGCCGGCGGTGGGCCAGCACGTCGAGGTCGGCACGGACCCGGCGAACCGTCTCCGACACCGCCGCGCTGCTGCCCAGCGGCACGATCTCGGACCGGCCGCCGGCCAGCAGCACGGCATGCAGCCGGCCGCCGACGTCGAAGTAGCAGGCCAGCGCCGTCCCGGTCCGGCCCAGCTCCGCCTCGATCTGGCCCAGCGACGCCGGCCGGGGCGCGCTGCCCACCCCCGCCGCCTGCCAGGCCCGGGCCCGCAGTCGCCGCTGCAGGTCGGCCACCCGGCGCCGCTGCGCGCCGGCCTGCTCGGCCGCGGCGGCGTCGGACCGGATCGAGCGCAGCGCCTCGACGGTGCGCCGCAGCTCGGCCAGCAGCTCGGCGACCACCGGGTCCGACGGCGCGCTGATCCGCGGCAGCCGGCTGGAAGTGGCGCGGCCCCGCTCGATGGCGGCCAGCACCCCCGCCGGCTTGCCGTCGGCCAGCGCCATCGACAGGTCCAGCTCGGCCAGCTGCCGGCCGTGCACGGCGCTCGCGGTCTGCAGGTCGATGCTGCCGAACTGGGCCTGGTGCCGGGCCAGCTCGGCCAGCCCGGTGCGCGCCTCGCGGCGGGCGGTGCCGGCATCGCCGGCCGCGATCGACAGCCGGGCCCGCACCAGCCGGGTGTGCAGGCGGGCCGAGACCGGGTCCGCGGGCCGGACCGGGCCGGCCTCGCCGGCCACCTCGCGGGCCTGCTCGGTGCGTCCGGCCCGCAGCAGCGCCTCGGCGGCGATCAGCTGGCTGGTCCGGGCCTGGGTGTCCAGGCCGGCGGCGCGGAACTCGGCGGCCAGCCGCAGCGCGGGCCCGGCCAGCCGACCGCCGGGCCGGCCGGCCGCAAGGTCGGCGTGCAGCAGCACCAGCTCCGCGTCACGGCGCCACCGGTCGTTGGCGCGCCGGCGGAACCGGTCGCGGGCGGTGGCGGCCAGCCGGCGGGCTGCCGCGATCTCGCCGTCCAGCAGGGCGCACTCGGCCCGGGCCAGCTCCACCTCGGCCAGTTCCTTGTGCAACCGGTCGGCGCGGAACAGCGCCGCCGCCTCGATCAGCGAGTCGTCGGACTCCCGGTGCAGGCCGGCCTCCAGCAGCACCCGGGCCCGGTCCAGCAGCGCCACCGCCAGCGACACCTGGGCGTCGATGGCCTGCACGTCGTCCATGATCTTCAGCGCCAGCGCCAGGTTGCCGGCCAGGAACTCCAGGTAACCCAGGTTGTGCCGGGCCTTGAACTCCTCCACCCGCAGGCCGTGCTCGGCTGCCAGGTCGGCCGAGCGGATCAGGTCCTGCCGGGCCGCACCCAGCTGGCCGCGGTAGAGCTGCAGGCTGCCGCGGTTGATCAGGATGTTGCAGGCGTGCGCGGGCTCGGCATACTCGATCAGCTCCACCGCCGCGTCCAGGTGTGCCAGCCCCGCGGCGAAGTGCCCGGCGCGGACCTGGATGTAGCCATACTGCAGATGCAGCAGCGCGCGCAGGCCGGGGTTGCCGGTCAGTTCCACCAGCCGCTCGGCTTCGGCGAGGTCGGCCAGGCCGCAGTCGGCGCCGATCACCTCGGACTCGCTCATCGCCAGGCTGATCCAGATCCGGGCGGCCACCAGCCGGGCCTGCTCGTCGGCGGGCCGGGCCAGCTCGGGCAGCGACAGGGCCCGCCGGAACAGCCGAACGGCACGCAGCGGATGGCCGGCGTTGTTGTGCTCGACGCCGAGTGCGTGCAGCCGTCCTGCTTCGGCCAGTTCCCCGCTGCCGATGCGGCTCATTCCGCGACCCTACCGAGTCGCGGCGGTGGCTACACCGAAGTTCGGCAGTCAGGCTGCAGACGTCGGCAGGGTCAGGACGCGGACATCGGCGGCTCGCCGTCCGGCGCCGGCCGGCGGATATCGGTCAGCTGCTCCAGGGCCTGCCAGCCGCGGTCGAGCATGCCGGCCGGGTCGCAGGCGTCCAGCTTGCCGGTCTGCCAGAGCAGCTCGGCCACCTCGGCGGCCAGGATCGGGGCGGCGAACGAGGTACCGCTCCAGGTGGCGAAGCCGCCGTGGAAGTTGTCGGGGTCGATGGTGGAGCGCAGCCCGTCACCGGTGACGCGCACCGAGGCGATCGGCTGCAACGAGCCGTTGAAGGTGGTCGGCATGGTGCTGACCAGTGCCGCGCCCTGCCGGTGGCAGCACACCCAGTCACCGGCGTTGCTGAACAGCGCCACCGAGCGCAGGTCGGGGTTGAGCGCGCCGACGCTGACCACCGGCAGCAGGTTGTGCTGCACCGGGTTCCACTTCCCGCCGGCGTGCGGCGCGAAGCCGGCCGGGTAGAAGTGCCGGGCGGTGGCGTCGTTGCCGGCCGCGGCCACCACCGCGACGCCGCGCTCGCCGAGCGCGCGCAACGACTCGATCAGCAGCTGGTCGTAGGCGAAGTCGGCGGGCAGCTCGTGGTAGTACCCCAGCGACAGCGACACCACGTCGACCAGCCACTCCGGCTTGTCCAGCGCCTGGGCCAGCGCCTGGCGCAGCAGCAACCGGTTCAACGCCTCCAGCAGATCGCCCTCGGGGACCGCGCCGTCGCCGTACATCACCCGGATCGCCAGGATGTCGGCGTCCGGGCAGATCTGGCGGATCAGGCCGGCGATGAAGGTGCCGTGCCCGGCGTCGGAGTCGAGGGTGCCCTCCAGCGGGTTGTTTAGCCGCCCGCTGACCTCCGGGTCGGTCGCCGGGTCGGTCTGCCCGATCGGCAGGCTGGCCACCTTCGGATGGCGCTGGACGATCGAGGCGGGCAGCCACGGATGCCTGCCGACCCCGGTGTCGAGCACCGCCACCACCGGCCGGCGGCAGGGCTTGTCCGCCTCGGCCACCCGGGGAGGCGGCGCGCCCAGCCAGGTCACCGGCGTCCGGCCGCCGTGTCCCGGCATGCCGTACTGCGAGCTGATCCCGACGCTGCCGCCGCCCATGTAGGGCACCCCGTCCACGCCGCCGCCGCCCATGTAGGGGACGCCGGAGATGCCGGCCGAGGCGTGCAGGCCATTGGTGGCAGTGAGCAGGTGATCCAGGCTGACCTGGTTGGCGGCGGGGCTGGACGGGCCGACGATGGCGCGGTAGCTCTGCAGCACGTGCCAGGCGTCCGGGGGTGCCGCCGGCTTGTCGGTTGCCGGTTCCAGCCGCACCCGGGTGGCCAACACCCGCAGCGCGAGCTCTTCCAGGCCGGCCTGCCGGGCCAGCTCCAGCAGGTTGGCATCGGCGGGGTCGAAGGCCAGCAGCAGGTTGGACTCCGAGGCGGCCTGGTTGAGGGCGGGCAGCACCTCGTCGTCGAGCTTGACCGACCGGACCAGCAACCGGGCGCCCAGGTAGACGGTGGGACGGACCGGCGGCTGGCTCGGCAGCCGGACCGCGCTGGCCGGGTCGAGCACCCGCCCGCCGTGCTTGTTCAGCACCTCGGCGGGCGGGTTCAGGCTGGGCTCGCGCCGCCGGCGTGGCGGCGGTGCGGAACCCATGTCTTCCGGGGGCTGGGGCCGGCTCATCAGACTTCGACGGCCGGCGTCATCACCGGCGGGTGCTGACCGGGGGCGGCCGGGCTCACCACGAAGCGGACCAGGCCGTGCGCGACGTCCTCGAAGACGAACCGGCCGTCGGCGTCAGCCGATACTTCGCGGCACAGGGGGCCCTGGTGCAGTTCCACGCTGGCCTCGGCCGCCGGGGCGATCCAGCCGTCGATCCGGATCCGATCGGGGCCGTCCGGGCTGATCGCGATCATGGTGGTCAGGCTGTCGCTGGCGAAGGTGAGCGTCTTGACCACGCTGGCCTGCTCGCCCCGGTAGGCCAGCGCCGCCTCGGGCAGTTGCTGCAGCTCGGCCAGCTCGGCATTGAGCGCGTCGAGGGTGATGCTGAACTGCAACCGGTCCACCAGGTCCAGCGGAACCGGGTCGATGCGGTCGTAGAAGTCGGCGATCATGCTCAGCACGGTCGCGTCCGAGGCGTCGAGCGGCGCCTCGGCCAGCCGCTGCTCGGCGGGCATCTCGGAGGTGTTCATCGCAGCTCCCAACGAGCATCGGCGGATAGTGAGGCGCGCAGCTTGGCAAGGCATCGGCCGCGGGTCGGGCCGATGCTTCCGATGGGCATGCCGAGCGAGCGGGCGAGTTCGGGGTAGTCGGGTCGGTCGGCGAAGGCGATCACGCGCAGCAGCGTCCGGCAGCGCTCGGGCAGTGTCGCGATGTGCGACCAGAGCAGCTTGTCCGAGGCGTCGCGCAGCACGACGCTCTCCGGCAGCTCCGCCTCCGGGGTCTGGACGGCGTCCTCGGCGATCTCGTACGGCGTCTGGCGCGACTCGGTGCGCATCACCCGCCAGGCCTCCCGGCGGGCGGAGACGATCAGCCACTGCAGCACCGCCCGCGGGTCGGAGATCGACCCGGCGCTGCGCACCAGCGCCAGCCAGGTGGTCTGCAGCACGTCCTCGGTGGACTGCTTGTCCAGCCGCTGGGCGCGGACGGTGTGCCACAGGATCGGGGTCAGCATCGCCACCAACTCACCCATGGCCTCGGGCTGGCCGTCGCGGTAGCGGCGAAACACCTCGCCCGCGCGGCTGGCCAACGTTGACTGTTCAGCTTCGGCATTGATCATCGTCGCCACATCCGTTGTCCGCACACCCTCCGACCGCCGTGTTCGCTGCCGAGCACGTCCGGTAGGGCAGAGCCTAGGACGTTTTCCTTACATGACAAGGAGAGTGCGCCTGGCTCGCTGATACATGAGACAGATGTCGGCTACGTACGTTAGGTCCGTACACTGCTCAGCCAATACTTAGGTAGTCACCAGGTATCAGCGGCGCGACAACCGTCTCTGTAGCTGGTGAGGACCATCCGGCGGACGGCCGGCCCGGGTGTAGCACCCATCCGGGCCGGTCCCCGGCATCGTCCTCCACGCCACGGCCGTGGACCAGCAGCGGGGGATCTGGTCCGCGGCCGGGCTCTTTCCCCGCCTCGCGGGGTACCGCCAGCCTCGCGGGGTCCCGCCCGTCGAGCACGGCAGAGGGGCGGGCCACCGGCGCCCGCCCCTCTGTCCGATGTTCGGTTGTCCGCCGGCCCTGCTCTCGCGCGGCGGTTCGTGCCTCAGGCCTGCGCGGTCTCCTCGAGCAGGTTGCGGGTCCGCAGCGGGTCCACCTGGATGCCCGGGCCCATGGTGGTGGAGAACACCACCTTCTTCAGGTACTTGCCCTTGGCCGCGGCGGGCTTGGCCCGCAGCACCTCGTCCAGGGCTGCGCCGTAGTTCTCCACTAGCTTCTCCGCCGGGAACGACGCCTTGCCGATCACCAGGTGCAGGTTGGACTGCTTGTCCACCCGGAAGGTGATCTTGCCGCCCTTGATGTCGGTGACCGCCTTGGCCACGTCCGGGGTGACGGTGCCGGTCTTCGGGTTGGGCATCAGGCCACGCGGGCCGAGGATCCGGGCGATCCGGCCGACCTTGGCCATCTGGTCCGGGGTGGCGATCGCGGCGTCGAAGTCGAGGAAGCCGTCGGAGATCGCGGCGATCAGGTCGTCGCTGCCCACCCGGTCGGCGCCGGCGGCCTCAGCCGCGGCGGCCTGCTCGCCGGTGGCGAACACGATGACCCGGGCGGTCTTGCCGGTGCCGTGCGGCAGGCTGACGGTGCCGCGCACCATCTGGTCGGCCTTGCGGGGGTCCACGCCCAGCCGCATCGCGACCTCGACGGTGGCGTCGAACTTGACGGGCGAGCTGGCGATGGCGGCCTTGGCGGCCTCCAACGGGCTGTAGACCTTGCTGGAATCGACCAGCTTGGCCGCTTCGGTGTAGGCCTTGCTGCGCTTTGCCATATCGGTACTCCTTGTACTCGCGTGGTCTGACGGGCGCCGGCGGTCGGCGACCTCCCACTCGGGACTGCTGTCCTGCGGGCAGCCGGCGCACGGCTGCCAGGTCGTGCAACGACTAGTCGGCGACGGTGATTCCCATCGACCGGGCGGTGCCGGCGATGATCTTCGAGGCCTGGTCCAGGTCGTTGGCGTTGAGGTCTTCCATCTTGGTCTGGGCGATCTCGCGGATCTGGGCCATGCTCACCTTGGCGACCTTGGTCTTGTGCGGCTCGCCGGAACCCTTCTCCACGCCGGCGGCCTGCAGCAGCAGCCGGGCGGCCGGCGGGGTCTTGGTGACGAAGGTGAACGACCGGTCCTCGTAGACCGAGATCTCGACCGGCACGACCTGGCCGCGCTGCGCCTCGGTGGCGGCGTTGTAGGCCTTGCAGAACTCCATGATGTTCACGCCGTGCTGGCCGAGCGCCGGACCCACCGGCGGTGCCGGGTTGGCCTGGCCCGCCTTGATCTGCAGCTTGATGACCGCGGTGAGCTTCTTCTTCTTGGGGGGCATGTCGTCTCTTCTTCTGGTAGGTCGGTCGTGTCGGGAAGGTCGGTACGGGCGCTAGATCTTGGAGACCTGGCTGAAGGAGAGCTCCACCGGGGTCTCGCGGCCGAAGATCGAGACCAGCACCTTGAGCTTGGCGTGCAGCGCGTCGATCTCGGAGATGGTGGCCGGCAGGGTGGCGAAGGGGCCGTCCATCACCGTCACCGACTCACCGATCTCGAAGTCCACCACCTCGGTCGGAGCGCTGCCCGAGGTCTCGGCACCGCCGGCCGCGCCGGACTTGCCGGCCGCGCCGGACTTCTGCACGGTCGGGGCCAGGATCTTGAGGACCTCGTCCATCGACAGCGGCGAGGGCTTGGAGGTGGCGCCGACGAAGCCGGTCACGCCCGGCGTGTTGCGCACCGCGCCCCACGAGTCGTCGGTCAGCTCCATCCGGACCAGGATGTAGCCCGGGAACACCTTGCGGTTGACCTGCTGGCGCTTGCCGTTCTTGATCTCGACGACTTCCTCGGTGGGTACCTCCACCTGGAAGATGTAGTCCTCCATGTCGAGGGAGGAGATCCGGCTCTCCAGGTTGGTCTTCACCTTGTTCTCGTAGCCGGCGTAGGAGTGCACCACGAACCAGTCGCCCGGCGCCCGGCGCAGCTCCGCCCGCAGCTCCTCGACCGGGTCGAGGGCGGCCGGCTCGGCGTCGGCGTCGGCCTGCTCGGGCTCGGCCGGCGCCGGGTCGGGCTCGCTGCCGAGCTCGGCCGCGGCCCGGGCCCAGGCCTGGTCCGCGCTCTCCTCGGCCGCCTCGTTGTACTTCTCCTCGGCGCTGATCCCGTAGACCTCGTCCTCGACGTCGAGGACGGGCAGGGCGACCCCGGCATCCGCAGCGGCGTTGCGCTCGTCGGCGGTGCTGCCGTTGGCCGCCGCGTCCACGGCGTTGCTGTCGAACTCGGTCACTTCTCTCTCTTCCTTGCTATCGCGTCGTGCGGATCGGTACCGGGCACGACCAGTCTGTCCCCAGACGGCCGGCCGGCGCGCGGTGGGCCGGCTAGCCGAAGATCGCCAGGACCGCCTTGGCCAGCCCCAGGTCGAGCAGCGCCACCACCGTCACCATGATCACCAGGAAGATCATCACCACGATGGTGTAGGTGATCATCTCCCGGCGGGAGGGCCAGAGCACCTTGCGCATCTCGGACACGGTCTCCCGGGTCCGGCGCTGCAAGGCCCTGATCAGAGCCGGCAACCACGCCCACAGCACGCTCAGCCCGCGGCCGGAACCCGGGTCCGGGCGCGACGACGGGGCAGGTGCGGCCTGTGTCTCAGTCACCGTTTCTCCTCTCGGGCGCCGTGTCGGTTCCCCGGTGGGTGGTTCCCGGGACAAACGCGCACGGCGCTGATGGCGCAGGGGCGACAGGACTCGAACCTGCAACCGCCGGTTTTGGAGACCGGTGCTCTACCAATTGAGCCACGCCCCTCTGGCAAACACCCAGGCCGACCAGCCCAACCGCTCTGCCAAAGCGAATCCACCCCGTGCCCGCGCGTACCGCTGCCCGACCGCCGAAGCTACCGGATGCGCGCACGCTTGCGCACGGCCCGATGTGGACCCGGAGAGTCAGTGTAAGGGACCGGCCGTGCTGCGGCCAAAAGCCGCCTTGCGCCCACTGCCCACAGCTCGGCGGCCGGGCGGCTCCGGTCGGCCGGGCCGGCGAGATCTGGGACGATGGCGGTATGGGTACTCGCATCTCAGACCGCATTTCGGCCATCGCCGAGTCTGCCACCCTGGCCGTCGACGCCAAGGCCAAGGCGTTGCAGGCCGCCGGCCGCCCGGTGATCGGCTTCGGCGCCGGGGAGCCGGACTTCCCCACCCCGGACTACATCGTGCAGGCGGCCGTGGCGGCGGCCCGGCAGCCGCGCTACCACCGCTACACCCCGGTGGCGGGACTGCCGGAACTGCGGGCGGCGGTCGCGGCCAAGACTGTGCGCGACTCGGGCTACCCGGTGGAGGCGTCCGGAGTGCTGATCACCAACGGCGGCAAGCAGGCCGTCTACAACGCCTTCGCCACCCTGCTGGACCCAGGCGACGAGGTGCTGCTGGTCGCGCCGTACTGGACGACCTACCCGGAGGCCATCCGGCTGGCCGGCGGGGTGCCGGTCCCGGTGCTGACCGACGAGACCACCGGCTACCTGGCAACCGTCGAGCAGCTGGACGCGGCCCGCACCGAGCGCACCAAGGTGCTGCTGTTCGTCTCGCCCTCCAACCCCTCCGGCGCGGTCTACCCGCCCGAGCAGGTGGAGGCGATCGGCAGCTGGGCGGCCGAGCAGGGCCTGTGGGTGGTGACCGACGAGATCTACGAGCACCTGGTCTACGGCGAGCACCGGCACGTCTCGATCGCCACCGCCGCTCCGGCGCTGGGCGACCGGGTGGTGGTGCTCAACGGGGTGGCCAAGACCTATGCGATGACCGGCTGGCGGGTCGGCTGGCTGATCGGCGCGCCGGACGTGGTCAGGGCGGCGACCAACCTGCAGTCGCACGCCACCTCCAACGTCTCCAACGTCGCCCAGGCGGCAGCGCTGGCCGCGGTCAGCGGCGACCTGTCCGCGGTGGCCGACATGCGCACCGCCTTCGACCGCCGCCGGCGCACCATCGTGGAGATGCTCTCGGCCATCGACGGGGTCGTCTGCCCGTCCCCCGGCGGCGCCTTCTACGCCTACCCCCAGGTCAAGGGGCTGCTCGGCCGGTCGCTGCGGGGCCGGACGGCGGCCAGCTCCGCGGAGCTGGCCGGCCTGATCCTGGACGAGGCGGAGGTGGCCGTGGTGCCGGGCGAGGCGTTCGGCACGCCGGGCTACCTGCGGCTGTCCTACGCCCTCGGCGATGCAGACCTCGCCGAGGGCATCGGCCGGATCCAGAAACTGGTCGCCGACAGCTGAGCCGAGGGCGGCCGGCCTGGTCGTTCGAGGGCCGGACCGGCTAAGGCTGAGCCACCAGGTCGGCGTATTCCGGGTTCTTGCGGATGAAGGCGGCGACGAACGGGCAGGACGGCCGCACTCGCAGGCCCTGCGCCCGGATGTCGTCCAGGCAGTAGCGCACCAGCTGGCTGGCCAGGCCCCGGCCGCCGTACTGCGGCAGGGTCTCGGTGTGCGGGATCACCACTACGTCGCCGCGCCGGAAGTAGTCGGCCAGGCCCACCCGGCGCCCGTCCAGGAAGATCTCGTAGCGACCGGCGGCCTCGTCCTTGCCGATCGTGACCTCCTCGCCGGCAGATCCGTCGGCGGCGGTCATGCGCTGCCCCGGCGCGCGCCGCGGTCCGCCGTCATCAGGACGCCAGCCTTACCCGGACCCGCGCCTTGGTGAGCACCGTGGCGTGGCCGGGCACCGAGGCGGTCAGCTGGATCTCGGCGGTCTGGTCGGAGGGATCCACCGCCCGTACCACCCCGCTCACCTCCAGCGGAGTGGGTTCGTCCGCGGCGATCACCACCGGCTTGCTGAACCGGACCTTGTAGTCCAGCACGGCGCCGGGGTCGCCCACCCAGTCGGTGACCACCCGGACGGCGACCGCCATGGTGAGCATGCCGTGCGCGATGATGTCGGGCAGGCCCACCGCCTTGGCGGTGCGTTCGTCCCAGTGGATCGGGTTGAAGTCACCGGACGCGCCGGCGTAGCGGACCAGGTCGGCCCGCTCCAGCGGGAAGGTCTGCGACGGCAGCGCCGTGCCGACCGACACGTCGGCGAAGCGGACGGTCATGCCTGGCTCGCCTCCCCGGTCGCCGTGCCCCGGGCCACCAGCGTGGAGAACGCGGTGACCACCAGCTCGCCGTCCACCGTGGTGACGTCGCCCCGGGTGCTGATCAGGTCGTTGCCGGCCGCCATCCGGATCGACTCCACCCGCACCGTCACCTGCAGGACGTCGCCGGCCTGCACCGGACGCTGGTAGCTGAACTGCTGCTCGCCGTGCACCACCTTGGAGTAGTCCAGCCCCAGTTCGGGGTCGCGGATCACCTGGTGGGCCGCCGGGGTGGACAGCACGATCGGGAAGGTCGGCGGCGCGATCACGTCGGAGTACCCCAGGGCCTTGGCGGCCGCCGGGTCGCGGTAGGCCGGGTTCCGGTCGCCGATCGCGTCGGCGAACTCGCGGATCTTCTCGCGGCCGACCTCGTAGGGTGCGGTGGGCGGGTACACCCGGCCGACGTATGACTCATCCAGCGGCATAACGGCACGCTATCTCACCGCTGCCGGAGCCCACACCGCTGCGGGTGCCGGGCCCCGCGAGCAAACCGGAAACCGGGCGGGAGAAACGCCACTGGCGCCTCTGAAGGAGGCGCCAGGTCGGGGCGTGCAGTTGTGCGGCGGCCCGGGCCGCCGGCGGGCGCTAGCGGGTCTCGCGGTGCGCGGTGTGCCGGCCGCAGTTCGGGCAGAACTTCTTCAGCTCCACTCGGTCCGGGTCGTTGCGCCGGTTCTTCTTGGTGATGTAGTTGCGGTGCTTGCACTCCTGGCATGCCAAGGTGATCTTCGGACGGACGTCGGTGGCTGCCACTTCTCGTGCCTTTCGTAGAGGTCATGCGATCTGTTCGGTAGCGAGGGCCGGACTTGAACCGGCGACACAGCGATTATGAGCCGCTTGCTCTACCAGGCTGAGCTACCCCGCCTTGTTCGTCCAGCACGCCTCGTAGCAACCGCGCCGGGCACCAGGATATGCCCGAGACCCGAGCCGACGACGGGCTGGCGTGGAACAGCCGGAACGCTCGTCGACGAGTGCTCCGGCGAACCAGAGCCCCCTTACGGAATCGAACCGTAGACCTTCTCCTTACCATGGAGACGCTCTGCCGACTGAGCTAAGGGGGCCAATCGCCGCGCGGCAGATGGCCGAGAACCGGCCGCCAACCACGCCGGAGAGACTCTACCCGACCTCGCAGCCGTTCCTGAAATTGGGTGCCGCGCCCCTCGCCGGGCCCAATCGCGGGCGGCCCCGGTCGCAGACAGCGGCCCGGGCGGCTGCTGCCAGGGTGCCGACAGGACCGGTCCGGCACCGGCCCGACCCGGTGCGGCAGAACCCGAGCGCATTCCTTGGGCGGGCATGGAAAAGCCCTGGTGATCGCACGGGGGAACGACCACCAGGGCAGGTCTAAGTATGAACCCTGGGTAGTCAGTTGGCAACCCCGAGCGACGAAATTCGTAGACATTGTTGCCGAGGCGAGGTAGGACAAAGCGTCCAGGCACAGGCACGCAGACTCTCGACCTTGGAATCGAGGAGTCCGGTTCGGTGGCGGCTGTTGGGTTCGAACCAACGTAGGCTGAGCCGGCAGATTTACAGTCTGCTCCCTTTGACCACTCGGGCAAACCGCCGTGTACGCCACACCGTACCAAGCTCTCGCGAGCCGGCCCGGTGCGGGGCGTTCCGAGCGTACACGAGCGCCCGGGACGTCCCCGGCGCCACCCGCGGGACGCCCGGGCGGGCGGTTGTGGGCGGTTGCGGGCGGGCGGCAGGCCGGTGCCCGGGCCGTTCCGCTACCGTCGCGGTAGCCGGCACCCGCACGCACTCGTCCGGGCCGGCGGGCACCGCAGTCGAGTCCATCTGCAAGGAGCAACGCCATGGCCGATCCCTCGTTCGACGTCGTCAGCAAGATCGACCGCCAGGAGGCGGACAACGCGCTCAACCAGGCCGCCAAGGAACTTGCCCAGCGCTTCGACTTCCGGGGCACCAACGCCTCCATCGAATGGTCCGGCGAGCTGGGCATCACCATCCGGGCCGACACCGAGGAGCGGGCCGGCGCCGCGCTGGAGGTGTTCAAGGAGAAGCTGGTCAAGCGCTCGATCTCGCTCAAGGCGCTCGACGCCGGCGAGCCACGGTCCTCGGGCAAGCAGTACGTGATCAGCGGCTCGCTCAAGCAGGGCATCGGGGCCGAGGTGGCCAAGAAGATCACCAAGACGATCCGCGACTCCGGGCCCAAGGGGGTCCAGGCCCAGATCCAGGGCGAGCAGGTGCGGGTGTCGGGCAAGAAGCGCGACGACCTGCAGGCGGTCATCGCGCTGCTCAAGGGCGAGGACTTCGGCGTGGCGCTGCAGTTCGACAACTACCGGTGATCGCCGACCGCATGGGGGGCGTCGCGTGAAGGGCATCGTGCTGGCCGGCGGTTCGGGCTCGCGGCTGCACCCGATCACCCGGGCGGTGAGCAAGCAGCTGCTGCCGGTCTATGACAAGCCGATGATCTACTACCCGCTGTCGGTGCTGATGCTGGCCGGGATCACCGAGATCCTGGTCATCACCACCCCGCACGACCAGGACCAGTTCGTCCGGCTGCTCGGCGACGGCTCGAACTTCGGCATCCGGCTCAGCTATGCGGTGCAGCCCGAGCCCGGCGGGCTGGCCCAGGCCTTCCTGATCGGCCGCGAGCACGTCGGCTCGGACAGCGTGGCGCTGGTGCTCGGCGACAACATCTTCTACGGCCACGGCCTGGGCGGCATCCTGACCGACGCCGCCCGGCTGACCAAGGGATGCCGGCTGTTCGGCTACCAGGTCTCCGATCCGCAGCGCTATGGCGTGGCCGAGGCCGACGCCAACGGCCGGCTGATCTCGATCGAGGAGAAGCCGGCGGCGCCGAGGTCGAACCTGGCGGTCACCGGCCTGTACTTCTACGACAACGCGGTGCTGGACGCGGCGGCCCAGCTGCGCCCGTCGGCCCGGGGCGAGCTGGAGATCACCGACCTGAACAACCTCTACGTCGCCGAGGGCACCGCCGAACTGATCGACCTCGGCCGGGGCACGGCGTGGCTGGACACCGGAACCCACGACTCGCTGCTGGAGGCCGGCCAGTTCGTGCAGGTGCTCGAGCACCGGCAGGGCGTGCGGATCGCCTGCCTGGAGGAGATCGCGCTGGCCCGCGGCTTCATCGACGCCCACCAGGCGCTGGCCCTGGGCCAGGCGCAGGCCTCCTCCGGCTACGGGCAGTACATCGTCGAGGTGGCGCAGCGAAAGCTGGCCCGGCTCTGAGCCCGTCCTAGGCCGATCGGTCCGGTGGCATCAGGGCGGTGTCCGGGCCCGGCTCGTTGCCCGGCACGCCCACCACCCGCTCGACCTGGCTGGGGCCCGGCACCAGCGGCAGGCCGGCCGCCTGCCAGGCCCGCACGCCGCCCACCAGGTCGGTGGCATCGACGCCGATCGAGCGCAGCGCGGCGGCGGCCAGCGAGGAGGTGTAGCCCTCGGCGCACACCACGATCCAGCGCTGCCCGGCCCGGGCCTGCGGCAGCCGGGTGGCCGAGTCCGGGTGCAACCGCCATTCCAGGTGATTGCGCTCCACCACCAGCGCGCCGCTGATCTCGCCGTCCCGGGCTCGCTGCCAGGCCGGCCGGATGTCGGCCAGCAGCGCGCCGGCCCGTACCGCGGCGGCCGCCTCGGCGGCGCTCAGCCGCTCCAGCCGGGCCCGGGCGGCAGCCAGCAGGCCGTCCACCCCGTCGAACGCCGCGTCCCCGCTCATGCCGCGGAAGTATTCCGGGCCGCGCCGGGCAGCTCCGGTTCCGGGTCGTCGGTGGGCACGCTGGCCAGCAGCCGCAGCCCGTCGGTGGCGTCCAGGTCGTAGAAGTTCATGCTGGCCAGCGGCGGGGAGTAGGCGTGCACGCTCACCGCGGGCGAGCCCGAGAGGTTGCGGACGTCGTGCACGTAGTGCGCGCCGAAGGCCACCCCGCTGCCGGCCTCCCGGCGGCGCTCCAGCAGGGCCGGGCCGCTGCCCGGGCCGGCGGGCCGGGCGATCGCCTCGGCCAGCGTGCCGGTCAGCACGGTGAACGCGCCGGCCGAACCGCCGTGGTCGTGCAACTGGGTACCCTGGCTCGGCAGCCAGCTGATCAGCCACAGGTCGAGCCGCCGGTCGCGGTACAGCCGCTGGTGCCAGCGGTGCGCCTGGTCGTACGCGACCAGGTACCGCCCGCCACGAACCTCGGCGGCGGCAAAGGTGGCGTACTGCAGCAATTCGGCGGGGGTCAGGGGGATTCCGGCACGCGAGAAGGAGCCGGAGGGACGCCGGAAGGCGTTCATGGGAGTTCTCCAGAGGTGCGAAACAGGACGCGAGCAGTGCGAAGCGGTCCTGACTAACAGCTCTGGTCGTAGGAGTGCGCGCGCCGGCTGGTCCAGAAGGACACCTGCCAGTACGGGCACGGCCAGCCGATCGCTACGGGACGGCGCGGCTGGGTCACGGCATCAGTATGCCAACCCGGGAAGGGTTTTCCTAGCTTGCCCATCGGAAAGATGTCATGAGCTTCTCGAACCGCTGCAGCAGTTCCGCACAGCTGCTGCCGCCGCTGAACTCGGCCAGCAGGGCCAGGTGGCCGCCGGGTGCCGGCACCACGTAGCGGGCCGAGCCCGCACAGGCGTCCAGGTCGAGCAGTTCGGCGACCGGGCTGTCGGCGCTGAGCGGGACCGAGTCCACCGGCTCGTCCAGCAGGCCGATGCTGAGCACGGCGCTGGCCGGGGTCAGCCCGGCCATGGTGATCACGGCGGTACTGAGCACGGCCACCACCGGGGCGCCGCCGACCTCCTCCGGCACCGTTCCGTCGTCGGGTGTGGCCACCAGCCAGTCGCGACAGTCCAGTTCGAAGGGCGGCAACTCCAATGCGTGAAGATCGCTGTCCATAACGCCCCCTTGCTCACGCTTTATTACCGCGGAACCGCCAGCACCGGATTTCGGAGCCCGCGTTGGTGGTACCCGCGGCGCCGGGCTTCTAGACATGATTCAGGAAAGTCGGAGCTCAATCTGCTTCAATCCGGACACCGTCCTTGCGAGAAAATACCATCCGGACGGGTTTGAAACCAGAAGCTGCGGAAGGGCTTTTCGCGTAATGCTTTTCTCGCCCGACCAGCGCTGACGCAAGCAGCCTGCGACCCGGTTACGAACAGGTTCGAACAGCCTTCACCGGACACTTCGGGATGCTTGTGCCAACTCTGTCTCATGTTGACGATATGTGGCTAGGCTGGCTGCGACTGATGCAGCCGCGGTGTCCCAAAATGTCTGCAATGTAGCCCGTTGTTTGTGCCAGCCATCATCTACCCGCCGAAATGCATCCGCAAGGTCCGGATCATTCATGTGTCTGCCCAAGTCACCCGGTACGGCCAGTTCGGCGGCCAGCCCGCGGACAGTGGCGACCAGTTGTGCCAACCCGTCGAAATCCACCTCGACGGCACCGGCGGCGTCCCCGGCACCCTCTGAACCTGCTCGCATGCCGCCTCACGCTAGACATACCGCCGAGTCGCTGCAAAAGTTTTCCACAGCCTCGATCAGCCGTGAGCGAGGCCACTGGGCCCGGAGCCGCCCACTGCCTAGAATGGGAAGGCAGCGCATGACGCCCCAGGGTGCCGGTTCGGGCTGTTCATCAGTTAGCGGTATGGGAGGCGGACAGCCGCATGTCCACACAGGTCCAGCAGCTCGACCGGGTCGTCATCCGGATCGCCGGAGACTCCGGCGACGGCATGCAACTGACCGGCGACCGTTTCACCCAGGAGACGGCCAACTTCGGCAACGACCTGTCCACCCAGCCGAACTTCCCGGCCGAGATCCGGGCTCCGGCCGGCACGCTGGCCGGCGTCTCCTCCTTCCAGCTGCACTTCGCCGACCACGACATCCTCACCCCCGGCGACCGGCCGGACGTGCTGGTGGCGATGAACCCGGCGGCCCTGAAGGCCAACCTCGGCGACCTGCTCAAGGGCGCCACCATCATCGTCGACACCCGGGACTTCACCGAGCGGGCGCTGGCCCGGGTCGGCTGGTCGTCCAACCCGCTCACCGACGGCACCTTGGACTCGTTCACGGTGCACGCCCTCGACCTCACCCAGCTGACCCTGGACGCGCTGGCCCACACCGACCTCTCCCGCAAGGACGCCGGCCGGTCCAAGAACATGTACGCCCTCGGGCTGCTGTCCTGGATGTACTCCCGCCCCACCGAGGGCACCATCTCGTTCCTGCGGGAGAAGTTCGCCAAGAAGCCCGAGATCGCCGAGGCCAACATCGCGGCGTTCAAGGCCGGCTGGAACTACGGCGAAACCACCGAGGCCTTCGGGGTCTCCTACCAGGTCAAGCCGGCCGCGCTGGCCGCCGGCACCTACCGCAACATCTCCGGCAACCTGGCGCTGGCCTACGGCCTGATCACCGGCGCCCAGCTCACCGGGCTGCCGCTGTTCCTCGGCGCCTACCCGATCACGCCAGCCTCGGACATCCTGCACGAGCTGTCCAAGCACAAGCGCTTCGGCGTGACCACCTTCCAGGCCGAGGACGAGATCGCCGGCATCGGCGCGGCGCTGGGCGCCGCCTTCGGCGGCGCGCTGGGCGTCACCACCTCCTCCGGCCCCGGCATCGCGCTCAAGGCCGAGACGATCGGTCTGGCGGTCAGCCTGGAGCTGCCGCTGGTGATCGTCGACGTCCAGCGCGGCGGCCCGTCCACCGGCCTGCCGACCAAGACCGAGCAGAGCGACCTGCTGCAGGCGATGTTCGGCCGCAACGGCGAGGCCCCGGTGCCGATCGTGGCGCCGCGCTCGCCAGCGGACTGCTTCAACGCCGCCATCGAGGCGATCCGGATCGCGACCACCTACTGCACCCCGGTGTTCCTGCTCTCCGACGGCTACCTCGCCAACGGCTCCGAGCCCTGGCGGCTGCCCGAGCTGAGCGAGCTGCCCGACCTCGCCGTCAGCTTCCTCGACCGGCCCAACGCCGAGGACGGCCAGTTCCTGCCGTACCTGCGCGACCCCGAGACGCTGGCCCGGCCGTGGGCGGTGCCGGGCACGCCCGGGCTGGAGCACCGGATCGGCGGCATCGAGAAGGCCGACCGGACCGGCAACATCTCCTACGACCCGGACAACCACGACTTCATGGTGCGGACCCGGCAGGCCAAGGTGGACGGCGTCGCCAAGACCGTCCCGCCGCTCGAGGTCGACGACGCCACCGGCACCGCCAAGGTGCTGGTGCTGGGCTGGGGCTCGACCTACGGGCCGATCGGTGCCGCGGTGCGCCGGGTGCGCCGGGCCGGTCACCAGATCGCCCAGGCTCACCTGCGCCACCTCAACCCGTTCCCGGCCAACCTGGGCGAGGTGCTGGCCCGCTACGACAAGGTCGTCATCCCGGAAATGAACATGGGCCAGCTGGCGTTGCTGGTCAGGGGCCGCTACCTCACCGACGTCCTGTCGGTCACCCAGGTGCGCGGCATGCCCTTCCGGGCGTCCGAGCTCGCCGACATGCTGCAGGGAGTCGTGACCAGCAATGACTGATCTGGGGCTCAAGGCCAAGGACTTCAAGACCGACCAGGAGGTTCGCTGGTGTCCCGGCTGCGGTGACTACGCGGTGCTGGCGGCCGTCCAGGGCTTCATGCCGGAGCTGAACATCCCGCGCGAGAACATCGTCTTCATCTCCGGGATCGGCTGCTCCTCGCGCTTCCCGTACTACATGAACACCTACGGGATGCACTCCATCCACGGCCGGGCACCGGCGATCGCCACCGGCCTTGCCGCAAGCCGCCCCGACCTGCGGGTGTTCGTGGTCACCGGTGACGGCGACGCCCTGTCGATCGGCGGCAACCACCTGATCCACGCGCTGCGCCGCAACGTCAACCTGACCATCCTGCTGTTCAACAACCGGATCTACGGCCTGACCAAGGGCCAGTACTCCCCCACCAGCGAGCGCGGCAAGATCACCAAGTCGACCCCGATGGGATCGCTGGACAACCCCTTCAACCCGGTCTCGCTGGCGCTGGGCGCCGAAGCGACCTTCGTGGCCCGGACGCTGGACTCCGACCGCAAGCACCTGACCGCGGTGCTGCGGGCCGCCACCGAGCACTCGGGCACCTCGCTGGTCGAGATCTACCAGAACTGCAACATCTTCAACGACGGTGCCTTCGACCTGCTCAAGGATCCCGAGACCAAGGGCGACTGGATCATCGGGCTCGAGCACGGCAAGGAGATCCGGTTCGGTACGGCCGACTCACCGCAGTCCCGGGCGGTGGTGCGCAACCCGCTGACCGGCGCCCTGACGGTGGAGGACGGCGTGCCGGCCGGCGACCCGCGGGTCGTGGTGCACGACGCGCACGCCGAGGACCCGTCCTACGCCTTCGCGCTGTCCCGGCTGTCCCAGATCGACTCCCGGTACTCCCCGATGGGGGTCTTCCGCGACGTCACCCGGCCGAGCTACGACCAGCTGCTCAACGACCAGCTCGCGGTGGCCAAGGCCAAGGCGCCCGGGGACGCCGGCGCGCTGGCCAGCCTGCTGCACGGCAGCGACACCTGGACGATCGGCTGACTTGCCCGATCACCGCAAGGGTCTCCTGTACGGGTTCGGCGCGTACCTGCTCTGGGGCCTCTTCCCGCTCTACTGGCCGCTGCTCAAGCCGGCCGGCGCCGTGGAGATCCTGGCCCAGCGGATGGTCTGGTCGCTGCTGCTGATCGCGGTGGTGCTGGTGCTGACCCGTGGGCTCGGCTCGGTCCGGCGGCTGGTGACCGACCGGGGCAAGGCCGTCCGGCTGGCGTTGGCCGCCGTGGTGGTGTCGGTGAACTGGGGCATCTACATCTGGGGAGTGAACAGCGGCCAGGTGGTCGAGACCAGCCTGGGCTACTTCATCAACCCGCTGCTGACCATCCTGCTGGGCGTGCTGGTGCTCAAGGAGCGGCTGACCCGGCCGCAGTGGACGGCCGTGGGCATCGCGACGCTGGCCATCCTGGTGCTCACTGTGGACTACGGCCGGCTGCCCTGGATCGCGCTCTCGCTGGCCACCTCGTTCGGCTGCTACGGCTTTCTCAAGAAGCAGGTCAGCGCCGGTGCGGTGGAGTCGCTGGCCATCGAGACCGCGGTGCTGGTCGGGCCCGCGCTGCTGACCCTGGTGGTGCTCGCCGAGCAGTCCCGGCTCACCTTCGGCCACGCCGGCATCGGCAACGCCCTGCTGCTGGCCGGCACCGGCGTGGTGACGGCGGTGCCGCTGCTGCTGTTCGGGGCCGCCGCGAGCCGGCTGCCGCTGACCTCGATCGGGCTGCTGCAGTACCTGGCGCCGACGCTGCAGTTCCTGGTGGGAGTGGGCTTGCGGCACGAGCCGATGCCGCTGGCCCGGCTGCTGGGCTTCGTCCTGGTGTGGGTGGCGCTGGTGGTGCTGACCGTCGATGCCCTGACCCGCCGGCGGGCCGCCGCGCTGGCCGACTCGGCGGAGGCCGTGGCGGCCTGAGTACTCGGGCCTAGTTCAGCCGTTCCAGCTCGGGCTCGTCGGTGGTGCGCCGGCGGGTGCCCACCACGACCAGCACCAGGCCGATCAGCACCACCAGCACGAGCAGCACCAGGGGCCCGAAACCGACGGACAGGCCCGCCTGGGCGATCCGCTTCGGAAGGGCCAGCACCGCCCGGCTCGGCGTGCGGAGGTCGGGGGCCGGGCGCTGGTCCGGGGAGGGACGCCGAGTCGCTGTCTGGGTGGCCGGCCGGGACGGGGCCGGGGTGGCGGTGCTCGGCCGGCCGGCGGCCTGCCCGCCGTTCGACTGACTGCCGGGTGCCTGGATCGGCACGGTGCCCACCGGTGCCGCCGGCTGCCCGGACGATGCCGGCGGGGCGGGGACCGGTGCCGGACCGGGCAGCACCGGCTGCTTCGGCGGCTGACCGGGCTGGACCGGCTGGCGGGGCAACAGGCCCTGGGCTGCCCTGCGGGCCGCCTCGGCCTGGGCCCGGGCTGCCCGCTCGGCATCGGCGGCTGCCTGCTGGGCCTCCTGGGCTGCCTGGTGGGCCTGCTGGCGGAGCCGCTGGGCGGCCTGGTTGGCCAGCCGGCCGACGATCGGCAGCGGCCCGTCGGTGCTAGACCAGCCGATCAGCCCCGCGGCACTCGCCAGGCCGCGCTGGAAGGCGGCCCCGGCCTCCTGTGCCTGGACCGGCTGCCGAGCCTCGCCGGCGGCCGGCTGCTGGTCCTGTCCCGGCGCCAGCTGCGCGGGGGCCGGCTTGGTAGCTGCCTTGGCGCGGGCTGCGACCTGCGCCTTCGCGGCCGCCTCGGCTCGAGCGGCAGCCTTCGCGACGGCCTTCGCCTGCGCCGCAGCCTGGGCGGCCGCCTTCGCCTGAGCTGCGGCCTTCGCCTTGGCCTGGGCTGCGGCCTTCGCCCGGGCGGCCTTCGCCTGGGCCGCGGCCTTCGCCTGGGCGGCCTTGGCCTGAGCCGCTGCCTTGGCCTGGGCGGCCTTGGCCTGAGCCGCTGCCTTGGCCTGGGCGGCCTTGGCCTTGGCGGCTGCCGACACCGCGGCGCCGTCCTGCTTGCCGGCACCGGCGTGCCCGGCGGAAAGGGAGTGCGCCGGCCGGCTGGTGGCCGAGCGGGAGTTGGCTGCCCCGGCGGGCTGGGTGAGCAGCAGGGTCACCAGCAGGCTGAGGACGCAGAAGAGTGCCGCCGCGGTCGAGCGGCGGGAGCTACTGAACAGCCTCACCACGGTAGTCACCTTCGTTGCCAGCCGGGCTCCACTGTTAGGTGGCCCATTTGCCCGAAGTATAGCGGTTGCTTACTCCGAGTGAACATCCTGTGAGTAATAGAACCACACATTGATGCAACATGCGACGTAAAAATTTGGGCAATCCGGAGACAATTGCGCACGTTAGAAAACTCTAACTACGCACAGTAGTCAGTGACCACTATCCCGAACAAGCCGCTGCCCATGGCACAGGTGGGACGCCAGGCGGTAGAGACAGAGCGCCGGCTGCTCAGGCGGACCGGGCCGCCACCTTGGCACGAGTCCGCTCGCGCTGCTCGACGAAGCGGCTGGCCTGCTCGTCCAGCTGGGCGACGAAGCCGGCCAGCTCCTCGCGGGCCTGCTCGCCGGCCGGTCCCAGCCCGTCGCGTTCGAAGACGTTCCAGAACTTCAGCACCGGGGTGATCACCGCGTCGTGGTGCAGCCGCAGGTCGTAGATGCCGGCCTTGGCGATGATCACCGAGCTGCGCAGGAAGTCGGGCATGGTGGCCCCCGGCATCTGGAAGCCCACCACCTCGTCACGCACCGCAGCCATGGTCTCGTCCGGAGCGATCTCGAAGGCGGCGGCGATCAGGTTGCGGTAGAAGACCATGTGCAGGTTCTCGTCCTGCGCGACCCGGGCCAGCAACTGCTCGGCCAGCGGGCAGCCGGCCGCCTTGCCGGTGTTGCGGTGCGAGACCCGGGTGGCCAGCTCCTGGAAGGAGACGTAGGCCAGCGCCTGCAGGGCGGACTTGTCCCCCGAGTCGTAGCCGATCGCCATGTGCTCCATCCGCAGGCTCTCCAGCCTGACCGGATCGACTCCGCGGGTCACCACCAGGTAGTCCCGCAGCGCGATGGCATGCCGGCCCTCCTCGGCCGTCCACTGCCCGACCCACTGGCCCCAGGCCCCGTCCCGGCCGAACCGGGTGGCGATCTCGCGGTGGTAGGACGGCAGGTTGTCCTCGGTCAGCAGGTTGACCACCATCGCGGTGCGGGCGACCGGGTCCAGCGGGGAGTCCTCGGGCCGCCAGTCCTCGCCGCCCAGGAAGGCGAAGTCCCGGCCCCGGCTCCACGGCACGTAGTCGTGCGGCATCCACGGCCGGGCCACCGACTGGTGCCGTTCCAGGTTGGCCGCCACCACCGGCTCCAGCTCGTGCAGCAGCCAGCCAGACTCACCGGACGCGACCTCGGTCGTGGTTGTGGTCATCTTCTCGACTCCCCGGTTCCGGCGGTGAACTAACCTACGCCATCGTAGGTTATGCAGCCGGGCGCTCGGACCAGGGCGACCGCCATCCCGGCCAGCCCGGTCAGCCGCTGCGCAGCACGACCAGGTCCGCCAGCGCCCGCAGGGCCGCCGTGGCCGGCAGTTCCGGCAGCCCGGCGATGGTCGCCCGGGCCGAGTCGGCGTACTCCAGCATGGTGTGCCTGGCCTGCTCCAGGGCCTCGGACGAGCGCAGCAACGACAGCGCCTCGGCGTGCTCGCAGTCATCGGCCAGCGGCCGGCTGACCAGCTCGCGCAACCGCTGGCCGGCCGGGTCGGTGCCCTGCAGCGCGTAGAGCACCGGCAGGGTCTGGACACCCTCGCGCAGGTCGGTGCCGGGCGTCTTGCCGGACTGGCCGGTATCGGAGGCGATGTCGAGGATGTCGTCGGAGATCTGGAAGGCGATGCCGAACTGCTCGCCGAAGGCCCGCAGGCAGTCCACCGTCTGCTCGTCCACGCCGGCGAAGCGGGCGCCGAACTCGGCGGCGGTGGCGATCAGCGAACCGGTCTTGTCCGCCAGCACCGACAGGTAGTGCTCGATCGGGTCGACGCCGGGCTTCGGCCCGACCGTCTCGCGGATCTGGCCGGTCACCAGCCGCTCGAAGGTGCGGGCCTGAATCCGGACCGCCTCCGGGCCCAGGTCGGCCAGGATGTCGGAGGCCCGGGCGAACAGGAAGTCACCGGTGAGGATGGCGATGGTGTTGCTCCACCGGGTGTTGGCCGCGGTGGCGCCGCGCCGGACGGTCGCCTCGTCCATCACGTCGTCGTGGTACAGGGTGGCCAGGTGAGTCAGCTCGCAGACCACCGCCGACATCACCACCGCGTCGGTGTCGGCACCGGCATCGCCGAACTGGGCGGCCAGCAGGGTCAGCAGCGGCCGGAACCGCTTGCCACCGGCGTCGACGAGGTACTTGGCAACGTCGGCGACGAACTCGTCCTCGGACCGCACCGCCGCCTGCAGCGCCGACTCGACGACCTGCAGGCCCTGGCGGACGGTTGCTTCCAGCGCGGCGTCGTCGAACTCGATTCCGACCGCCCGCAGCGAGGACTGGTAAGTCACCCGCGTAACTTAGCTGCCTTGTCGGCGAGGTCGAGCAGGGGCTGTGGAAAGACCCCCAGCAGCAGGGTCGCCGCGGTGCCCACCGTGATGGCGATAGTCGACAGCGGCGACGGGATGGTCACCGTCGGGCCGTCCTCGGCGGGCTCGGCGAAGAACATCATCACCACGATGCGCAGGTAGAAGAACGCCGCGATCGCCGAGGCGATCAGCGCGATCACCACCAGCGGACCGGCGATGTGGTACGCCGCCCGGAACACCACGAACTTGCCGGTGAACCCGCTGGTCAGCGGGATGCCGGCCAGCGCCAGCAGCAGGAAGGTGAAGGTGGCCGCGAACAGCGGCGACCGGCGGGCCAGGCCCGACCACTGGGCCAGGTGGCTGGCCTCGCCGTTGCTGTCGCGGACCAGGGTCAGCAGGCCGAATGCCGCGACCGTGGTGAAGCCGTAGGCGGCCAGGTAGAACAGCACGCTGGACAGCCCCGCCCGGTCCAGCGACACCAGGCCGACCAGGATGAAGCCGGCGTGCGCGATGGAGGAGTAGGCCAGGATCCGCTTCAGGTCGGTCTGGGTCAGCCCGACGATCGCGCCCACCACCATCGAGGCGATCGCCACCGCCCAGATGATCGGCCGCCAGTTCCAGGCGCTGATCGAGAAGCCCACGTAGAGCACCCGGATGATCGCGCCGAACGCCGCGATCTTGGTGCACGAGGCCATGAACGCGGTGACCGGGGTCGGCGCGCCCTGGTAGACGTCCGGGGTCCAGGAGTGGAACGGCGCGATGCCGGCCTTGAACAGCAGGCCCACCACCAGCAGCCCGAAGCCGAGGTAGAGCAGGGTGTCGGACTGGGTGGAGGTGTTCTGCGCCTGCAGGATGTCGAACAGGTCCACCGACCCCGCGTAGCCGTACAGCAGAGCCAGCCCGTAGAGGAAGAACGCCGAGGCGAACGCTCCCAGCAGGAAGTACTTGATGGCCGCTTCCTGGCTCAGCAGCCGGCGCCGCCGGGACAGCCCCGCGATCAGGTACAGCGGCAGTGACAGCACCTCCAGCGCCACGAACATCAGCAGCAGGTTGTTGGCCGCCGGAAAGATCAGCATGCCGCCGATGGCGAACAGGGTGAGCGGGTAGATCTCGGTCTGCACCCGGTCGCTGCTGGCCAGCCGGCGGTCGGCCGGCGAGCCGACCACCACCGCGGCGGAGGCCACGATCGCCCCGCCGGGCTCGACGGCGCGCTCGGCGACCATCAGCACCGACAGCATCCCCAGCACCAGGATCGAGCCCTGCAGGAACAGGGTGACGCCGTCGACGGACAGCGCGCCGGCCGCGGTCAGGGTGGAGCGCCCGCGCAGCGTGATGACGTCGATCAGCGCCGCCAGCAGGGCCAGCAGGGTCAGCCCGAGCTGCAGCTGGACGCGCCGCTCGCGCGGGGCGGCCGCCTCCACCAGCACGCCCAGGCACGCCGCACCCAGCACGATCAGGATCGGGGCCAGCGCCGCGTAGCTGATGGACGGGGCCTGAACTCGGCTGGTGTCGGCCGCGAGGAGCACGGTCAGCGGGCTCACTTGTGTCCCCCATCGATCTTCTGCAGGGCTGTCGGCGTCGGGTCGGTCTGGCCGACATCGTGCAGGGTGGACTGCACCGCCGGGTTGATGATGTCGATGACCGGCTTGGGATAGATGCCCAGCGCGAAGATCAGCACGATCAACGGCGCCACGGCCAGCAGCTCGCGGGCGTTCAGGTCGCGGAAGCCGCCGACCCGCTCGTGCAGGCTGCCCTGCATGGTGCGCTGGTAGAGCAGCAGGACGTAGAGCGCGGCCAGGATGATGCCGGTGGTGGCGATGATGGCCAGCGCCCGGTGCCGGGTGAAGGTGCCCAGCAGGGTCAGGAACTCGCTGATGAAGGTGTTCATGCCGGGCAGCGCCAGCGTCGCCAGGCCCGCGATCAGGAACACCCCGCCCATCCGGGGGGTGACCTTGGCGGTGCCGCCGAAGTCGGCGATCTGCCGGCTCTTGCCGCGGGCGACCAGGAAGCCGACCACCAGGAACAGCAACCCGGTGGCCAGGCCGTGGTTGACCATGTACAGCACCGCGCCGGTGCCGCCCTGGGTGGTGAAGGCGAAGATGCCCAGGCCTATGAAGCCGAAGTGCGCCACCGAGGTGTAGGCCACCAGCCGCTTCATGTCGCGCTGGCCCATCGCCAGGAACGCCGCGTACAGCACCCCGATCACCGACAGGATCAGGATCGGCATGGCGAAGTAGCGCGAGGCGTCCGGGAACAGCGGCAGGCAGTAGCGCAGGAAGCCGAAGGTGCCGACCTTGTCCAGCACGCCCACCAGCAGCGCCGCCCCGCCGGCCGGCGCCTCGGCGCCGGCGTCCGGCAGCCAGGTGTGGAACGGGAACAGCGGGGCCTTGATCGCGAAGGCGATGAAGAAGCCGAGGAACAGCCACTTCTGGCTGGTGTTGTCCGGGACGTGGCCGACCAGGTCGGAGAAGGCGAAGCTCGAGGTGCCGGAGGTGACGTAGAGCCCGATCACCGACGCCAGCATCAGCAGGCCGCCGACCAGGGAGTACAGGAAGAACTTCATCGCCGCGTACTGCCGGCGCGGGCCGCCGAAGCTGCCGATGATGAAGTACATCGGCACCAGCATGGCCTCGAAGAACACGTAGAACAGGAACACGTCGGTGGCCGCGAACACCCCGATCATGAACACCTCGAGCAGCAGCACCAGCCCGAAGTAGGCCTTCGGCGAACGGGTCGGCACCCGCAGCTCCTCGGAGTCCTCGACGCTGTCGAAGCTGCGCCAGGACGCCAGCAGCACGCACGGCACCAGCAGGGTGGCCATCCCGATCAGCACCAGGGCGATGCCGTCCAGGCCGAAGGCGAAGTGCACGCCGAGGTCGGAGATCCACACCCACGAACCGGTGAACTGGAACCGGTCGGCGCCCTGGCCGGTGTCGAAGGCGAATCCCAGCACCACGGTGTAGCCGAAGGCGATGACCGAGGCCAGCAGCGCGATCTGCTTGGCCAGCAGGTCGCGCCCGGCGGGCAGCGCGAAGATCACCAGGCTGCCCACCAGCGGTACGGCGAGGAGCCCGAGCAGGCTGAGACTGTGCATCAGGAGAACCTCACCGCGAGCAGGACCGCGAGCACCACCGCGGTGCCGGCCAGCATGGACAGGGCGTAGGAGCGGACGAAGCCGGTCTGCAACCTGCGCAGCCGGCCGGAGCCGCCACCGAGGCCGGCGGCCAGGGTGTTCACCGCGCCGTCGACGCCCCGGTTGTCCAGGAACACCAGGCCGCGCACCAGCCACTGGCCCGGCCGCATCAGCACGGTCTCGTTAAAGGCGTCGGCGTAGAGGTTGCGCCGGGCCGCCACCGTGACCGGGGAGCCGGCCGGCTGCACCACCGGCACCGGCCGCACCCCGAAGGCGACGATCCCGCCGGCCACCCCGAAGGCCACCACCAGCAGCGTGATCAGGGTCAGCACTCCCGGCGAGACGGTGTGCAACCCCTCCTCCACCGACTCGCCGACCGACGGTTCCAGCCAGTTCTGCAGGGCGCCGCCGTAGACCAGCGCGCCACCGCCGACCAGCGACAGCAACCCGAGCACCACCAGCGGTGCCTTCATCACCAGCGGCGCCTCGTGCGGGTGCACGTCGTCCTCCCAGCGGCGCCGGCCGTGGAAGGTCATCACCAGCGCCCGGGTCATGTAGAACGCGGTCAGGCCGGCACCGAGCAGCGCCACCCCGCCGAGCACCCAGCCGCTGGTGCCGCCCTTGTCGAAGGCGGCCTCGATGATCTTGTCCTTGGTGAAGAAGCCGGTCGCCAGCGGGAAGCCGATGATGGCCAGGTAGCCGCAGACGAACACCAGGTAGGTGACCGGCATGACCCGGGCCAGCCCGCCGAACCGGCGCATGTTGATCCGGTCGTTCATGGCATGCATCACCGAGCCGGCCGACAGGAACAGGGCCGCCTTGAAGAAGCCGTGCCCGAGCAGGTGCAGGATGCCGATCGCGTACACGCCCTTGCCCAGGCCCACCGCCAGGAACATGTAGCCGATCTGGCTGACCGTGGAGTAGGCCAGCACCCGCTTGAGGTCGTCCTGGCCGAAGGCGCACACGCAGCCGTAGAGCAGGGTGATCGCGCCGACGATGGTGACCACCGTCCGGCCGGCCTGGGTGAGGTCGAAGATCGCCGCCGACCGGGCGATCAGGTACACCCCGGCGGTGACCATGGTTGCCGCGTGGATCAGCGCCGAGACCGGGGTCGGGCCCTCCATCGCGTCCGGCAGCCAGGTCTGCAGCGGGAACTGCCCGGACTTGCCGCAGGCACCGAGCAGCAGCATCAGCGCGATCGCGGTGACCGCCCCGTGCGAAATCCCGCCCACCCCGGCGAAGACTTCCTCGAAGTTGGTGGAACCCAGGTAGACGAACATCAGCATGATCGCGATCGACAGGCCCACGTCGCCGACCCGGTTGGCGATGAAGGCCTTCTTGGCCGCGGTGCCGGCCGAGTCGCGGGTGTAGTAGTAGCCGATCAGCAGGTAGGAGGCCAGGCCCACGCCCTCCCAGCCGACGTAGAGCAGCAGGTAGCTGTTGGCCAGCACCAGCAGCAGCATGGCAGCCACGAAGAGGTGGAAGTAGCCGAAGAACCGCCGCCGGCCCGGGTCGTGGTTCATGTAGCCGACCGCGTAGATGTGGATCAGCGAGCCGACCCCGGTGATCAGCAGGACGAAGGCCAGCGCCAGCGGGTCGAGCAGCAAGCCGGCGTCGACCCGGAAGCCGCCGACCGGCACCCAGCTGAACAGGTGCAGGTTGCGCTCACGGCCTTCGCCGGTCTCGTCCTTGATCGAGAAGAACAGCCACACGCTGTAGACGAACAGCCCGACCGGGACGAGCGCACCGAGCAGGTGCCCCCACCGGTCGGCGCGCTTGCCGAGCAGCAGCAGGAGGGCTGCCGACAGCGCCGGCACTGCCACCAGCAGCCAGGCCGAGGACTGGATTCCGTGGGCGGCGTTCACTGTTTCTCGCAGCTCCTCTTAGTACTTCAGGAGGTTCGCGTCGTCGACCGAGGCCGACCGCCGCGTCCGGAAGATGGACATGATGATGGCCAGGCCCACCACGACCTCGGCCGCGGCCACCACCATCACGAAGAAGGCCATGATCTGGCCGTCCAGGGTGCCGTTGATGCGGGAGAAGGTGACCAGGGTGAGGTTCACCGCGTTGAGCATCAACTCCACGCACATGAAGACCACGATGGCGTTGCGCCGGACCAGCACCCCGACCGCGCCGATGGAGAACAGCGCCGCGGACAGCACCAGGTAGTAGGTAGGGGTCATGAGGCGAGCACGCTCCTCCGCGAGCCGAGCAATCGAGTCACGAGAGTTCTCCCTGCCGCTCGGGCAGCGCGTGCGGCGCGCCGACCCCGATCTCGGTCCCGCTGCCCAGCAGCGACTCGGGAGCCACCGAGCCGTCCGGCAGCAGTGCCGGGGTGCCGATCGCATTGCCCGACGACAGCACGCCGGGTCCGGGCAGCGGCTGCGGCCGGCCGGACCGGAACCGCTCGCGAGCCAGCGCCTTCTGGGTCGGCCGGGCCCCGTCGCGCTCGATGTGGGCCAGCACCATCGCCCCGACTGCGGCCACGATCAGCAGCGCCGAGGTGAGCTCGAAGGCGAACAGGTACTTGGTGAACAGCACCCGCGCCACCCCGTTGACGTTGGTGCCGTACTGGGCGTTGGCGTCGGTGAGGTCTTCGACGGTCTGGCCGGTGAAGGCCCGCCCGATCCCCAGCGCCACCAGCAGGGCGAAGCCGAGCCCGGCCACCAGGGCCGCCACCCGCTGGCCGCGCAGCGTCTCGACCAGGGAGTCCGCCGAGTCCCGCCCGACCAGCATCAGCACGAACAGGAACAGGATCATGATCGCGCCGGTGTAGACGATGATCTGCACCAGGCCCAGGAACGGGCCCTGCTCGATCACGTAGAACAACCCCAGGCACATCATGGTGGCGACCAGCGACAGTGCCGAGTGCACCGCGTTGCGCAGCAGCACCATGCCGATCGCGCCGAGCAGCGCCACCGGCCCGAGGATCCAGAACGCCACCGCCTCGCCGGTGCTCACCTGGGTAGAACCGGCGGCCAACACCGCCTGGGTCGCGCTCATGCGTGGTGCCCGCCGACCTCGATGGCCGGGCCGCTGACCGGCCGGCCGGCGACGTTGGCCGCGCTCTGCGGCGCGCCGGTGTCCTGACGCGGGGTGTAGTACGCCTTCTCGTCGTCGCCGAGCCGCATCGGGTGCGGCGGTGCCTCCATGCCGGGCAGCAGCGGGGCCATCAACTGCTCCTTGGTGTAGATGAGGTCCTGCCGGTTGTCCAGGGCGAGCTCGTAGGAGTTGCTCATCGTCAGCGACCGGGTCGGGCACGCCTCGATGCACAGGCCGCAGAAGATGCAGCGCAGGTAGTTGATCTGGTAGATCTTGCCGTAGCGCTCCCCCGGCGAGTACCGGGCGTCCTCGGTGTTGTCCCCGCCCTCGACGTAGATCGCGTCCGCCGGGCAGGCCCAGGCGCACAGCTCGCAGCCGATGCACTTCTCCAGGCCGTCCGGGTGCCGGTTGAGCACGTGCCGGCCGTGGTAGCGCGGTGCGGTCGGAAAGACCTCGAACGGGTACTGCTGGGTGTAGACCTTCTTGAACATCGTCGAGAAGGTCAGCCCGAACCCGGCCGCGAACGTGCCCACGGTGGCGTTCGGGTGGTTGAACTCGTCATCCTGCAGCGCCTTGGCCGACACGTCGCCGGGCTGGGCCGGCCCGGCCCCCTGAGCGACCGGGACGACCGCCTGGCGCTCGATCGGGATGTCGGAGTCCCGGGCGATCGGCGCCGCGGCCCCGGTGGGCCCGGCGGCGGCGTCCGCGGACGGCCGCGGACCTGGTTGGTCAGCCATTGACAGGACCTTCCGGAAGGGAACTGGACGAACCCGGCAGTGCCTGCGACGTCACGCCGGCACTGACCAGACGGGGCGAGGGCGGTACCACCAGATCCATCGGCGGGATCGGGAAGGCCGGCGGCAGCTCGGCCTCGGCGGCCTCCTCGGCGGCGAGTTCGGCCTCCAGCCGCTTGCTGCGGCGGGTGTCGAACAGTGCCCACAGCACGATCAGCGCGATGATCGGCAGGCCCACCACCAGCATCACCGCGATCGCGTTCCAGCCGCGGTCGCGCAGCACCTGCATGGTGGTGATGGCCAGGATCCAGGCCAGGTTGAGCGGGATCAGCACCTTCCAGCCGAAGTGCATGAACTGGTCGTAGCGCAGCCGGGGCAGCGTGCCGCGCAGCCAGACGAAGCCGAAGATGAACAGCACCACCTTGGCGGTGAACCACAGCATCGGCCACCAGCCGGAGTTGGCGCCGGCCCACAGCGACAGCGGGAACGGTGCCCGCCAGCCGCCGAGGAACAGCGTGGTGGCCAGCGCCGAGACGGTCACCATGTTGACGTACTCGGCGAGGAAGAACAGCGCGAACTTCATCGAGGAGTACTCGGTGTGAAAGCCCCCGACCAGCTCGGACTCGGCCTCCGGCAGGTCGAACGGGGCCCGGTTGGTCTCGCCCACCATGGCGATCAGGTAGATCCCGAAGGACACGAACAGCGGCAGCGCGTTCCACAGGTGGTCGCTCTGGTAGGCCACGATGCCCGAGGTCGACATGGTGCCGGAGTAGAGGAAGACCATCACGATCGACAGGCCCATCGCGACCTCGTAGGAGATCATCTGGGCGGCCGAGCGCAGCCCGCCGAGCAGCGGGTAGGTCGAGCCCGAGGCCCAGCCGGACAGCACGATGCCGTACACGCCGAGCGAGGAGCAGGCGAAGATCACCAGCACGCCCACCGGCAGGTCGGTCAGCTGCAGCATGGTGTGGTGGCCGAAGATCGAGACGTCCGGGCCGAACGGGATCACCGAGAAGGCCAGGAAGGCCGGCACGCAGGAGACCACCGGGGCGATCCAGTACACCGGCTTGTCGGCCAGCGTCGGGATGATCTCTTCCTTGAAGGCCAGCTTCACGCCGTCGGCCAGCGACTGCAGGATGCCCCACGGGCCGACCCGGTTCGGGCCGATCCGGTTCTGCATCCGGCCGACCACCTTGCGCTCGAAGACGATCGAGAACAGCGTCATCACGACCAGGAAGGCGAACACGCCGACCACCTTGAGCACGACCAGCCAGAACGGGTCGTGCCCGAACGCGGCCAGGGTGGCGTTCGGGTCAGCGGCTGCGGACAGCACGTTGGTCATCTGCCTACCTCCACTCACTCGTCGCGTCCGCCGTCGCCGCGGCGGCCACCCGGGTCACCGTGACCTGGTCGCCGTGCACGGCGCGAAGCACCTTACGCACCGAGCCGTCCCGGTGGTTGGCCGGCAGCCACAGCACGCCGGTCGCGGCCCGCTCGGCGAACACCGCGGGCGCGGTCAGCGACCCGTGCGCGGTGCTGACGGTGACCAGGTCGCCGGGGTTGATGCCCAGTTGCTCGGCGGTGCTCGCGGCCAGCAGCACCCGCAGCGGCTTGCTGGTGCCGGCCAGATTCGGCTCGCCGTCGGTGAGCCGGCCGCCGTCGATCAGCTCGTGCCAGCTGGCCAGCACCAGCGACGAGGCGTTGTCGGCGGGCCGCGGCCGGACCGGCTCCGGACGGCGGCTGAGCCGACCGGCACCGGCGGCCAGGGTAGCCAGCTCGGCACGTGCGCTCTCGACGTCCGGCAGGCCGAGGTCGATGTCCAGCTCGTCGGCCAGGGCGTTGAGCACCCGGTGGTCGGCCAGCTGGCCGGTGTTGGTCAGGGTGAGGTCGAACGGCCGGCGCCGGCCCTCCCAGGTGACGAACCGGCCGGCCTTCTCCGCCGCCACCGCCACCGGCAGCACCACGTCGGCGTGCTCGGTGACCGCCGAGTGCCGGATCTCCAGGCTGACCACGAAGCCGGCCGCGGCCAGCGCCGCCTCGGCCAGCGCCGGGTCCGGCAGGTCCGCCAGCTCCACGCCGCCGACCAGCAGACCGCCGAGCGGCGCCTCCTCGTCCAGCGCGGCGGTCAGCATGCCGGCCAGGTCGCGGCCGGGCGCGGGCGGCACGGGCGCGTCCCAGACCCGCTCCACCTCGACCCGGGCCGCGTCGTCGCTGACCGGCCGGCCGCCGGGTAGCAGGGTGGGCAGCGCGCCGGCGTCCACCGCGCCGCGCTCACCGGCCCGCCGCGGCACCCAGGCCAGCCGGGCCCCGGTGGCCGAGGCCAGCTCCAGCACCGCGCTCAGCGCGCCGGGCACCACCGCCATCCGCTCGCCGACCAGGATGACGCCGCCGGCCAGCGCCGTGCGCAGCCCGGAGTCCAGGGCGGCGATCGCCGCGGCCTCGCCGCCGGGCAGCACCGGCAGCAACTGCCCGCCGAGCTTGTCCAGCCCGCGGCTGGCAAGCGCCGCGATCGAGTACACCGTGCAGCGGCCGTTGCGAACTCCCTTGTACAGCCGCAGGAAGGTGATCGGCGACTCTTCCTCGGGCTCGAGACCGACCAGCAGCACCGTGCCGGCCTGCTCTAGGTCGGTGTAGCTGACCCCGATCCCGGTGCCGGCCACCGCCGCGCCGAGGAAGGCCAGCTCCTCGGCCGAGCTCGGCCGGGAGCGGTAGTCGATGTCGTTGGTGCCCAGCGCCACCCGGGCGAACTTGGCGTAGGCGTAGGCGTCCTCCTCGGTCAGCCGGCCGCCGGGCAGCACCCCCACCCCGCCGTTGTCGCGGGCCCGCGCCAGGCCCGCGGCGGCCGCCTCCAGCGCCTGCGGCCAGGACGTCGGGACCAGCTGGCCGGCCCGGTCGCGGACCAGCGGGGTGAGCAGCCGGTCGGGCTGGTTGATGTACTGGAAGGCCCACCGGCCCTTGTCGCAGTTCCACTCCTCGTTGACCTCGGCGTCCTCGCCGGCCAGCCGCCGGGTGATCTTGCTACGCCGCCAGTCGGCCCGCAGCGCGCAGCCGGACGAGCAGTGCTCGCACACCGTCGGGGTGGACATCAGGTCGAAGGGCCGGGCCCGGAACCGGTAGGACGCGCCGGTCAGCGCGCCGACCGGGCAGATCTGCACGGTGTTGCCGGAGAAGTAGGACTGGAACGGGGTGTCGGTGGAGGTGCCGACCTGCTGCTGGGCGCCGCGTTCGAGCAGGTCGATGAACGGGTCGCCGGCGATCTGCTCGGAGAAGCGGGTGCAGCGCTGGCACAGCACGCAGCGTTCCCGGTCCAGCAGCACCTGGCTGGAGACCGCGACCGGCTTGGCGAAGGTGCGCTTGACGTCGGAGAACCGGGAGTCGGCCCGCCCGTTGCTCATCGCCTGGTTCTGCAGCGGGCACTCGCCGCCCTTGTCGCAGACCGGGCAGTCCAGCGGGTGGTTGATCAGCAGCAGCTCCATCACGCCCTGCTGGGCCTTGTCGGCCACCGGCGAGGTGAGCTGGGTCTTGACCACCATGCCCGGCATCACGGTGGTGGTGCAGGACGCGGCGGGCTTGGGCATCCCCCGGCCGTTGCCCATGTCGGTCACCTCGACCAGGCACTGCCGGCAGGCACCGGCCGGTTCCAGCAGCGGATGGTCGCAGAACCGCGGGATCTGGATGCCCAGCTGCTCGGCGGCCCGGATCAGCAGGGTGCCCTTGGGTACCGAGATCTCGATGCCGTCGATGGTGACGGTCACCAGGTCCTCGGCCGGACGCTGCCCGGTACCGGACTTCTCGGGTGCGACGGTCATGCGCGGGCTCCGGTCAGGGCTGGCTCGGACGGTTGCAGGCCGCCGTTCGGGTTCTTGGAGATCAGGGCGAGGTATTCGTCCCTGAAGTACTTCAGCGAGGAGGTGATGGGGCTGGTCGCGCCGTCGCCGAGCGCGCAGAACGACCGGCCCAGGATGTTGTCGGAGACGTCGAGCAGCGTGTCCAGGTCGGCCAGGGTGCCCCGGCCGTGCCAGATCCGTTCCAGGATCTGGGCGGTCCAGTAGTTGCCCTCCCGGCACGGCGTGCACTTGCCGCACGACTCGTGCTCGTAGAACTCGGTCCACTTCAGCACGGCCTGCACCACGCTGTCGCCGGAGTCGAAGATCATCACGGCCGAGGTGCCGTTCATCGAACCGGCCTTGGCGACCGCGTCGAAGTCCAGCGGGATGTCGAGGTGCTCGGCGGTGAACAGCGGCGTGGAGGAGCCGCCGGGCGTCCAGAACTTCAACGGCAGGCCGCGGCTCATGCCGCCGGCCAGCTCCAGCAGCTCGCGCAGCGTGGTGCCCATCGGGGCCTCGTACTGACCGGGGTTGGCGACCCGGCCGGACAGCGAGTAGATCGAGGTGCCGGGCGAGCCGTCCGGGCCCATCTGCTTGTGCCAGGCGGCACCGCCCAACACGATGTAGGGCACGCTGGCCAGGGTGCCGACGTTGTTGACCACGGTCGGCGCGTCGTAGAGGCCGTTGGTGGCCGGGAACGGCGGCTTGAGCCGGGGCTGGCCGCGCTTGCCCTCCAGCGAGTCCAGCAGCGCGGTCTCCTCGCCGCAGATGTAGGCCCCGGCGCCACCGTGCACGGTGATGTCGAAGCGCAGCCCGCTGCCCAGCACGTCCGAGCCCAGGTAGCCGGCGGCGTAGGCCTCGTCCACCGCCTGGGTGACCCGGCGGATCGCGTGCACCGCCTCGCCGCGGATGTAGACGAAGGCGCGCTCGGCCCGCACCGCGTAGCAGGCGATGATGATGCCCTCGATCATCGAGTGCGGGTCGTTCATCATCAGCGGCAGGTCCCGGCAGGTGCCGGGCTCGCCCTCGTCGGCGTTGACCACCACGTAGTGCGGCTTGGCGGCCTCGCCCGGCTTGGCCTGCGGGATGAACTGCCACTTCATGCCGGTCGGGAAGCCGGCGCCGCCGCGGCCGCGCAGGTTGGAGTCCTTGATCAGCGCGATCAGCTCGTCCGGCTGCATGGCCAGCGCCTTGCGTAGCGCGGCGTAGCCGTCGAGGGCGACGTAGTTGTCCAGCAGCCACGGCGCGTTGGTGCCGAACCGCTTGGTCAGCACGGGAGTTAGCGGCATGTCATTCCTCGTCGACTCGTTCGCTCTGGCCGCCGGTCGGCGAGGCCGCGGCCGGGTCACTCTTCACGGTGTTCAGCGGGGCATCGTTGGAGCTGGTGTAGTCGGGCTTGCCGGTGTTGTCGGCGGCCTTGGTCTCAGCATCGGCCCCGGCGTGCTCCGGCCCGCCGGCCCGGTCGGAAACCGGGTAGGACGGGGCCTGCTGGCCGAGCTGCTGGGCCAGCCGCACGCCGGCCTCGGTCGGCGCGCCGGTGGCCGCCGCCCGCACCGACTCCGGCCGCCGGTCGACGAAACCGGCGATCTGGCGCGAGATCTCGGCGAAGTTGCACAGCGGGGCGCCCCGGGTCGGCAGCGGCCGGTTGCCGGCCTGCAGCTCGCCGACCAGCTCCAGCGCCGAGTCCGGGGTCTGGTTGTCGAAGAACTCGTAGTTCACCGTCACCACCGGGGCGTAGTCGCAGGCCGCCAGGCACTCGGCATGCTCCAGGGTGATCGAGCCCGGCGCCCCCGGGGTGCCCGCGGTCTCGTTCATCCCGACCCCGAGCCGCTCGGACAGCGCCCGGTAGATCTCGTCGCCGCCGAGCAGCCCGCACAGCGTGTTGGTGCACACGCTGACCAGGTACTCACCGGTGGGCGAGCGCTTGTACATGGTGTAGAAGGTGGCCACCGCGGCCACCTGGGCCTTGGTGAGCTCCAGCAGCTCGGCGCAGAAGGCGATGCCGTCGGCCGAGACGTAGCCCTGCTCGGACTGCACCAGGTGCAGCATCGGCAGCAACGCCGAGCGGGCCTCGCCGGCCGGGTAGCGGGCGATGATCTCGGCGGCCGCGGTGCGGACCTGCTCGCCGAAGACCGCCGGGTCGCCGGGCCGGCCGATGTCGATCAGGCTCAGTCGCTGATTGCTACCCATGGTTCGACTCCGCGCTCGCTCCGGTCCTCGCTCCGCTGCGATCCTCACTCGCTGTCGTCTTCATCTACCGGTCACACCCACCCATCACGGGATCGATCGAGGCCACCGAGGCGATCACGTCGGCGATCATGCCGCCGATGGACATCGCGGCGACCGCCTGCAGGTTGATGAAGGAGGGTTCGCGCAGGTGCACCCGGTACGGCCGGGTGCTGCCGTCGGAGACCACGTGCGCGCCCAGCTCGCCGCGCGGGCTCTCGACCGGCACGTAGACCTGCCCGGCCGGCACCCGGAAGCCCTCGGTGACCAGCTTGAAGTGGTGGATCAACGCCTCCATCGAGCTGTTCATGATCTTGTTGACGTGCGCGGGCGAGTTGCCCATGCCGTCCGAGCCGATGGACAGCTGCGCCGGCCAGGCGATCTTGGGATCGTCGACCATCACCGGCCCCGGGGTCTGCTCCAGCCGGTCCAGCACCTGGGAGATGATCCGCAGGCTCTCGCGCATCTCGGCGACCCGGACCACGAACCGGCTCCAGCAGTCGCCGCCGTCGTCGACGGGGACGTCGAAGTCGTAGGTCTCATACCCCAGGTACGGCTCGGTCTTGCGCAGGTCCCAGGGCAGGCCCGCGGCCCGCAGCAGCGGTCCGGTCACGCCGAGGGACAGGCACCCCTCGACACCGATCCAGCCCACCCCCTTGAGCCGGTTGATCCAGATCGGCTGGCCGCGCAGCAGCCGGTCGACACCGGCGATCTCGGCGTCGGTCTCCTTCATCCACTCCCGGATCTTTTCCAGCGCGTCCTCGGGCAGGTCCTGGGCGAGGCCGCCCGGCCGGACGTAGGCGTGGTTCATCCGCAGGCCGGTGATCATCTCCAGGATGTCCAGGCAGCGCTCGCGGGCCCGGAAGCCGTTGGTCATCGCGGTCAGCGCGCCCAGCTCCATGCCGCCGGTGGCCAGCCACACCCAGTGCGAGGAGATCCGGTTGATCTCCATCATCAGCACCCGGATCAGGTTGGCCCGCTCCGGCACCACGATGCCGAGCAGCTTCTCCACCGCCATCGAGTAGGCGCTCTCGTTGAACAGCGGCGACAGGTAGTCGCAGCGGGTCACGAAGGTGCTGCCCTGGGTCCAGGTGCGGAACTCGGCGTTCTTCTCGATGCCGGTGTGCAGGTAGCCCACCACCACCCGGGCGTCGGTCACCGTCTCGCCCTCGAGCTCGAGCACCAGCCGCAGCACGCCGTGCGTCGAGGGGTGCTGCGGCCCCATGTTGATGACCATCCGGTCCTCGTGCAGCGGCTCGTTGCCGAACACGGTGTCCCAGTCGCCGCCGGAGACGTTGTAGACCCGGCCCTCGGTGGTCTGCCGGGACGGGCTGTAGAAATCGGAGGTTGTCACCGGAGGTGCCCTCTCTTCCGGGCCGGGACGCCGGCCGTGCAGGCGCTGTTCATCGGTAGGCCCGGCGCTCGTCCGGGGGCGGGATGCTGGCGCCCTTGTACTCGACCTCCACGCCGCCCAGCGGGTAGTCCTTGCGCTGCGGGTGGCCGTCCCAGTCGTCGGGCATCATGATCCGGGTCAGCGCGGGGTGGCCGTCGAAGACGATCCCGAACAGGTCCCAGGCCTCCCGCTCCTGCCAGTCGGCGGTCGGGTAGACGCCGGTCACCGACGGGACGTGCGGGTCGTCGGTGCCCACCGCCACCTCCAGCCGGATCCGGCGCCGGAAGGTCATCGAGGTCAGGTGGTAGACGGCGTGCAGCCGCCGGCCGGCGTAGCCCTCCCGGGCCAGGTAGTCCACCCCGGAGACGCTGGAGAGCAGCTCGAAGCGCAGCGCCGGGTCGTCTCTGAAGACCTGGCAGACCTGGCGGATGTGCTCGCGGCGCAGGTGCACGGTCAGCTCGCCGCGGTGCAGCGTCACCTTCTCCACGGCCTGCTCGTGCTCGGAGTAGGCCTCGGCGAAGGCCTCCATCACCTCGTCGTAGTAGCCGCCGTAGGGAGGCTTGGCTTCTCCCGGCTCCACCCACGGCTCGCGCTGCAGCCGGGAGAAGCCGGAGGTGTCGCCGGAGTCGCTGACGCCGAACATGCCGGGCCGTTCCCGGCCGTCGGGCAGGCCGCCGGAGGCGTGGGCCAGGCCCAGCTCGGGCTCGAAGTCTCCCCCGGTGCTCACTTGGCGAACCGCTGGCTCGACGGGATCAGCTCGACCTTCTGGCCGGCCAGCCGCTCGGCGCGCTTGGGCCCGAGCGGTTCGTTGGAGATCTTGTGGTGCAGCTTGAGGATGGCGTCGATGAGCATCTCCGGCCGCGGCGGGCAGCCGGGCAGGTACATGTCCACCGGGACGATGTGGTCGACGCCCTGCACGATCGCGTAGTTGTTGAACATGCCGCCGGAGGAGGCGCACACCCCCATCGCCAGCACCCAGCGCGGCTCGGCCATCTGGTCATAGATCTGGCGAACCACCGGCGCCATCTTCTGGCTGACCCGGCCGGCCACGATCATCAGGTCGGCCTGCCGCGGCGAGGGCCGGAACACCTCCATGCCGAACCGGGCCGAGTCGAACCGGGGCGCGCCGAAGGTCATCATCTCGATGGCGCAGCAGGCCAGCCCGAACGTCACCGGCCACAGCGAGGACTTGCGCGTCCAGTTCACCACCGACTCGACGGTGGCCAGCAGCATCCCGTCCGGCAGCTTCTCTTCTAAACCCATGTCAGCGGGGCCAATCGTGAGGGGTTGATCGGTATTCGGGCTTGTCCGGTTCAGTCCCAGTCGAGCCCGCCGCGCCGCCAGACGTAGGCGTAGGCGACGAACACGGTGGCGATGAACAGGAAGATCTCGACCAGGCCGAAGAGGCTCAGCTCCCGGCTGGCGACGGCGTAGGGGTACAGGAAGATGATCTCGATGTCGAAGACGATGAACAGCATCGCGGTGAGGAAGTACTTCACCGGGAACCGGTGGGCGCCCGCCGCCATCGGCGCCGGCTCGATGCCGCACTCGTAGAAGGACAGCTTGGCCTTGTTGTACCGCTTCGGCCCGGTCACCGTGGCGATGATCACCGAGAAGACCGCGAACCCGAAGGCAAGCGCGAAAAGAACCACGATCGGCAGGTATGCCCCTAGCATCGGAACCTACTCCTTCCTCTCCCGTCGCCGGTGGGTTTCCCCGGTGCAGACATCGGCCCGCAGCCGCCTTGACAAGCACTGTCACGGTAGTCGGCGGGACGTTCCAGCCGATGGTTAGGTATCCCTAAGTCAGTCATCCGCCCGGCCTATCGCAGCGCTGGCGTCAGGCGGGTCAGCGCGGTGATGATCCGGTCACTGGCGTCGCCGTCGTGCGGGTCGGTCAGGTTTGCCAGCAACTTCAACACGAATCTCATCAGCCCGGGGTGCGGCAGGCCGTGCCGGGTGCAGGTCCGCATCACCGTCGGATTGCCGATCAGCTTCACGAACAGCCCGCCCAGCCGGTAGTAGGCGCCCCACTCGGCGGCGAGCACGGCCGGGTAGCCGGCCAGCGCGCGTTCCCGGGCCGGGCCCGCCGGACGGGCCAGCGCCTGCACCACCGCCTCGGCGGCGAACTTGCCCGACTCCATCGCATACGGAATGCCCTCGCCGTTGAACGGGTTGACCGAGCCGCCGGAATCGCCCACCAGCAGCACCCCGTCGCGGTAGTGCGGGGTCCGGTTGAAGCCCATCGGCAGCCCCGCGCCCTGGGTCGGGCCGAGCGCGTTGGCCTCGCGCAGCCCCCACTCGGCCGGGGTGCCGTCCAGCCAGCTGGTCAGCAGCGTGCGGTAGTTGGTCTTCTGGAAGCCCGCCGAGGAGTTCAGCACGCCGAGCCCGACGTTGACCGAGCCGTCGCCCATGCCGAAGATCCAGCCGTAGCCGGGCAGCAGCTTGGCGTCGTCGGCGCCCGGCGGGCCGTTCCACAGCTCCAGCCAGGACTCGAGGTAGTCGTCGTTGGTGCGCGGGCTGGTGTAGTAGCGGCGCACCGCCACCCCCATCGGGCGCCGGTTGTCGCGCTGCAGGCCGAGCGCCAGCGCGAACCGGCCGGACACCCCGTCGCAGGCCAGCACGACGGGCGCCCGGTAGCTGCGCTCGCGGGGGTCGGCCGGATCGGTGCCGGCCTTGGCCCGCACCCCGACCACCCGGCCCTGCCGGTCGAGCACCGGTCCGGTGACCGCGGTCCGCTCGTGCAGCCGGGCGCCGGCCTGAACGGCCTGCCGCACCAGCAGGTGGTCCAGGTCGGCCCGCGGGCGGACCAGGCCGTAGGGCGGGAACGAGGCCAGCTCCGGCCAGTCCAGCTCCAGCCGCACGCCGCCGCCGATCACCCGCAGGCCCTTGTTGTGCAGCCAGCCGGCTTCTTCGCTGACGTCGATGCCCATCTCGACCAGGGCCCGGGTGCCGCGCGGGGTCAGCCCGTCGCCGCACACCTTCTCGCGCGGGAAGGAAGCCTTCTCCAGCAACAGCACGTCCAGGCCGGCGGTGGCCATCCAGTACGCGGCGGCCGAGCCGGACGGGCCGGCACCGACCACGATGACGTCGGCGTCGTAGCTGAGGTCCTCGGGCGGCACGGCAGGCGCGGCCAGGCCGTGCGGGCCCTCGGCGGTCACTGTCATCTGGGCCCCCTCCAGCTCGGCGTACCACCCGGGGAAATGCTCGTGAAAACTTTCACGAGCGTGTCTCTCACAGTCTAAGCATGGGCATAGCGTTGCGCGGCCCGACAGGCACCCCCGCCCTGCCCGTCATCCGCTCCTACCATGGCAGGCATGACCGAGGCGGACGGCGGCACCCGGCCGACCGGCCCGTCCGGGCCCGCCGGGTCGCCGGGGTCTTCAGTGCCGCCGGGTTCCTCGGTGCCGCCGGGGTCCTCGGTGCCGCCGGGGTCTTCGGTGCCGCCGGCGTCCGGCCGGGCCCGCGAGCTGGTCGGCCGGCGGCGGCAGCGCAAGACGCCCGACACCGGACGGGTGCACCACCTGGGAGCCGCGCCGGCCGTGATGCCGGTGCTGCACGAGGACACTCCGGCGGCCGCAACCCGGACGGCTGCCGTCCAGCTGGCCGCGCGGACCCGCTGGGAGCTGGACCAGCTGGCCGCCGACCTGGACGCCGAGATGGCAGCCGCTGCCGCCGCGCTGGACTTCGAACGGGCCGGCCGGCTGCGCGACGAGCTGGCCCGGGTGCGCGCCGAGCTCGACCGGCGTCCTCCGCACTGAACCCGACCGGCGTTCCACACTGAGCTCAGACCGGCGTTCCGCACTGACCTACCGGCGTTCGACACGCCGAGGCATGTAGAAAGCATTTGATACTAGGAAATACCGGACAGTACTGGTAGTCATATCCCCCACGGGGGTCCTATTCCACTGTCCGGAGGACATACCGTGCCCAAGATCAAGTTCTTACCGCGACTGCTGACCGCTGCCGTCGGCACCGCAACCGCGCTCGCGATGACGCTGCTGCTCACCGCCGCCCCCGCCGACGCCATGACCGGTGGCTATGTCGCCCTGGGCGACTCCTACTCCTCCGGCGTGGGCAGCGGCAGCGAGTCCGGCAGCTGCCTGCAGAGCCCGACCGCATACCCGGGGCTGTGGAACGCCGCCCACCACCCGAGCTCCTACCGGATGGTGGCCTGCTCCGGCGCCAAGACCACCGACGTCAACGCCAACCAGCTGTCGGCGCTCAGCTCCTCGACCGGCCTGGTCAGCATCACCATCGGCGGCAACGACGTCGGCTTCTCCAATATCATGACCACCTGCGTGCTCTACAGCGAGGCCGACTGCATCGCCGCGGTGAACAAGGCCGAGACCTATGCCAACGCAAACCTGGCCAACCTGCTGAACGTCACCTACAACGGCATTCGCAGCCACGCCCCGAACGCCCAGGTCGTGGTGCTGTCCTACCCGGTCTTCTACCAGCTGGGGGTCTGGTACTGCGTCGGGCTGAGCGAGAATTCCCGGAAGAAGATCGACGAGGGCATCAACCTGGTCGACAACATCACCAAGACCACTGCCGCCAGTCACGGCTTCACCTTCGCCGACGTGCGCAGCGTCTTCGTCGGCCACCAGCTCTGCTCCGGCGACAAGTGGCTGCACTCGCTGAACTACAGCGATCTCACCGAGTCCTACCACCCGACCGCGACCGGCCAGTCCAGCGGCTACCTGCCGGTGTTCAGCGCCGCGGTGAAGTAGGCCCTGGTTTCCTCAGGGCTCCAGCCCTCCGCTCGTCCGGGGGAAACCGCGCGGTTTCTTCCGGGACGAGCAGGTCAACGGGTGCCGCCGGTCCGGCTGGCCGGCGGCACCTCGGCCGCGGCCAGCAGCTCCACCGGCCGGTGCTGCACCAGCCGGGTCAGCGCGATCACCGACGTCGAGCGGGCCACCCCGGGGATCTGGGAGACCTCCAGCAGCACCCGCTGCAGGTCCTCGTGGGAGCTCGCGGCCAGCCGGCAGTGCACGTCACCGGGCCCGGTGGTGGCATAGGCCTCCACCACCGACGGGATGGCGGCCATCGCGGCGGTCACCTCGGCCAGCCGGCCCTGGGCGATCTCCAGGGTGGCGAAGGCCAGCACCGGGTAGCCGGCCGCGGCGAGGTCGACGTCCGGGCCGTAGCCGGAGACCACCCCGTCGCGTTCCAGCCGCTCCAGCCGGGCCTGGACGGTGGCCCGGGAGACCTCCAGCAGCCGGGACAGCTCCAGGTAGCCGGCCCGTGGCGTGTCGCGCAGCGCGACCAGGATGGCCACGTCGAGGGCGTCGAGTTCCCGCCGGGCCACCGCGACCTCCCCTGCCGGGCCCTGAACCCGGCCTGCTCAGCTACAGGTTGCCGCGCTGGTCCTGCTCGCGCTCGATCGCCTCGAACAGGGCCTTGAAGTTGCCCTTGCCGAAGCCCAGCGAACCGTGCCGCTCGATCAGCTCGAAGAACACCGTCGGCCGGTCGCCGATCGGCTTGGTGAAGATCTGCAGCAGGTAGCCGTCCTCGTCGCGGTCGACCAGGATGCCGCGCGACTGCAACTGCTCGATCGGCACCCGGACGTTGCCGATCCGGGCCCGCAGCTCCGGGTCTTCGTAGTAGGAGTCCGGGGTGGCCAGGAACTCCACGCCCTCGGCGCGCATCGCGTCCACGGTGGCGAGGATGTCGTTGGTGGCCAGCGCCAGGTGCTGCGCGCCGGGGCCGGCGTAGAACTCCAGGAACTCGTCGATCTGGCTCTTCTTCTTGGCGACGGCCGGCTCGTTGAGCGGGAACTTGACCCGGTGGTTGCCGTTGGCGACCACCTTCGACATCAGCGCCGAGTACTCGGTGGCGATGTCGTCGCCGATGAACTCGGCCATGTTCACGAAGCCCATCACCTTGTTGTAGAAGGCCACCCACTCGTCCATCCGGCCCAGCTCGACGTTGCCGACCACGTGGTCCAGCGCCTGGAACAGCCGCTTGGGCGCACCCGGACGGCGGACGTAGCTGCCGGTGGCCGGCACGAAGCCCGGCAGGTACACGCCGGTGTAGGCCGACCGGTCGATCAGGGTGTGCCGGGTGTCGCCGTAGGCGCCGAGCACCGCCATCCGGACCGTGCCGTGCTCGTCGGAGACGTCGTGCGGCTCTTCCAGCACGGTCGCGCCCTGGCTGCGGGCATGCGCCACGCAGCGGTCGACGTCGGGCACCTCCAGGGCGATGTCGAGCACCCCGTCGCCGTGCGCGCGGTGATGGTCGAGCAGCGGGCTGTCCGGGGCGACGCCGCCGGAGATCACAAACCGGGCCGAGCCGCTGCGCAGCACGAAGGACTTGTGGTCCCGGTTGCCGGTCTCGGGGCCGGAGTAGGCGACCAGCTCCATGCCGAAGGCCGACTGGTAGTAGTGCGCGGTCTGGGTGGCATTGCCGACCACGAACACCACCGCGTCCCAGCCGGTGACCGGGAACGGGTCAGTGGTCTCGTCGTAGGGCACCAGGCCGACCAGCTGCTTGAGCTGTTCGAGGTTGAGGTCGGCGTCCCGCTCGTCGGACGTGAGAGTCACATCGGTGGTCGTCATCGTTCGTCCCTCCTCCACGGATCGCGCCCGCGCAGCGCGGAGCAACCGGAGGCTTCCGCCTCTGCCCGCAGAATGCCGTCGGACCTGGTAGTTCAGCAAGATGCGTATTCCAGGTTGCCATTGTTGCACATCTTGACAGGCACAACCCGCTGACAGGTCTGCAATTTGCACAGTCCAACCGGCCGACACGATCGTGCGCGTCAGGTGGTTCGGCGCGGGACTGGGACGGCGCGTTCTGGTTCAGCGCGCGGGCACCCAGCTGAACACCGGGTACCAGACCCCGAACGGGTCGGCGCTGTAGTGCAGCCGGCTGGAGCCGGTCGCCTCCCCGACGGCCCCGGCCAGCACCTGCCAGGCAGCCCGGCCGGCGACCAGCAGCTCGGCGGCCAGCTCCGGGTCCAGCCCGGCCAGCCCCGCCAGCCGGCCCGAGGCCAGGCACTCCTCGACCCCGGCGTCGAACGGGGCGGCCCGCTCGTCGAGGTAGCCCGGCGCCTTCAGCGACCGGCGCGCCGAACCGTCGGCCATCACCAGCAGGCCGAGGCCGGCCGCCCCGTCCGATCGGGCCACTGCGCGGCCGGCAGCCAGGCAGTCGGCCGGCGGGCTGTCCGCGGCGACGACCACGTGCTCGACCGGCAGCTGGCAGCCGGCCTCGCGCAGCAGCTGCCGGCCGACCACAATGCTCAGCGCCTTGTCGTCCTCACCCGGCCGGGCGCCGCCGACCAGCACGATCCGGTCCGGGCCGGCCGCCAGCAGCTCGCCGATCGCGGCCAGGCAGGCGGCGCGCAGCTGCTCCACCTCGGCCACCGGACGGCCGGTGATGCCGGTCAGCAGCAGCGGCGGGTGCGGGCAGCCGGCCACCGCGACGATTCCGTTGGGACTCCTCACGCCAGGCCCCGGACGGCCCGCTTCGGCGGCTGGCTGCCGCGGATCGCGGCCACCATGTCGAGCACCTGCCGGGTCTCGGTGACGTTGTGCGCCCGGAACACCGTCGCGCCCTGCCAGGCGCAGATCGCGGTGGTGGCCAGGGTGCCCAGCAGCCGCTGGTCCAGCGGCAGGTCCAGCGCCTCGCCGACGAAGTCCTTGTTCGACAGCGACACCAGCACCGGCCAGCCGGTGGCCACCAGCTCGGCCAGCCGCCGGGTGACCTCCAGGGAGTGCCAGGTGTTCTTGCCGAAGTCGTGCCCCGGGTCGATCAGGATCTTGCTGCGGGAGACCCCCAGCCCCGCTGCCCGCTCGGCCAGGCCCACCGTCCGGCCCAGCACGTCGGCCAGCACGTCGTCGTAGCTGATCCGGTGCGGCCTGGTCCGCGGCGGGACGCCACCGGCGTGCGTGCAGACCAGGGCCGCGTCGAACTCGGCGGCCACCTCGGCCAGTTTCGGGTCGTGGCCGCCCCAGGCGTCGTTGAGCAGGTCGGCGCCGGCCAGGCAGACCTCCCGGGCCACCTCGTGGCGCCAGGTGTCGACCGAGATGATCAGGTCCGGGTACTCGGCGCGGACCCGGGCCACGAAGTCGACGGTGCGCCGGATCTCCTCGGCGGCGTCCACCTCGTCGCCGGGGGCCGCCTTCACCCCGCCGATGTCGACGATCTCGGCGCCGGCCGCCACCACCTCGGCCACCCGGTCCAGGGCCTTGCCGAAGGCGTAGGTGGCGCCCCGGTCGTAGAAGGAGTCCGGCGTCCGGTTCACGATCGCCATGATCAGCAGCGCGTCCGGGTCGAAGCTGCGGCCGGCTAGCTCGAGCATCGGGCCGCCGTCCGGTAGTGGGCGTTGGTCAGGGCCGGCGGCCGCTCGGCCACCGGCACCGGGCGGCTGCGCCAGTCCCGCACCTCGCGGTCGTACTGCTGCAGGGCCAGCGGCTCGTCGGCGGGGAAGTCGTCAGCCGGGGCGTGCCACGGCAGCCGGCGCGTCGCGGTAGCCAGGATCTCGGCGGCCATCACTCCCAGATCATGCACGTTCTGGTGCCGGTGCCCGCGCCGGCCCAGGTCGACCTGGGCGATCGCCGGCAGGCCGTGCCGGCGCCAGGTGTCGGTCAGGGTGGCGAACTCGACGCCGTAGCCGACCGGCACCGGCAGCGACTCCATCAGCGAGCGCCGGGCCGCCCACTCACCGGCCAGCGGCTGGACGACGGCGGCCAGTTCCGGCCAGTACAGGTTGAGCAGGGGCCTTGCCACCAGCTCGGTGACCCGGCCGCCCTGCGGGGCCGCCGGCAGCGGGTCGGCACCGGGCGGCGCGGGCAGGTCGTCGGCCAGCCGGTCGTAGAAGCCCTTGACCAGCAGGGTGCCGGGGTCGGCGAGCAGCGGCCCGAGCAGGCCGGTCACGAAGTGCGGGCCCCATTCGGTCAGGTCGGCGTCGATGAAGACCAGCAGGTCGCCAGTGCTGACGAACAGCGACTTCCACAGCGCCTCGCCCTTTCCGGGACTGGCCGGCGTGCCGGTGTCGATGTCGCGGGCGGCGTACACGCTGGCCCCGGCCGCCCGGGCGATCTCGGCAGTGGCGTCGGTGGAGTCGGAGTCGAGCACGATCAGCTCGTCCACCAGCCCGGTGACCAGCAGGCCGGCCCGGATCTGGGAGACCACCTCGGCGACGGTGGCCGCCTCGTTGCGCGCCGGGATCACCACGCTCACCGTCCGGGCCGACTGGCGCTTCAGCTCGGCCAGGTCGGCCAGCGAGAACTGGCCGGCGTCGAAGGTGCGCGAGTCGAACCACTGCCGGGCGGCAGCCTCCATGCCGGCACTCCCTCGTCGTCGATGCGTCTCCGACGCTACAGCCGGGGTCCGCTCACCCGCCGAGTACGTGCCGGGCGGCCGGCTGGTTCAGCCGGCAGCCGCGGCCGGCTGGTTCAGCCGGCAGCCGCCAGCCGCTCGGCCAGCCGGGCGGTCACCGCCGCCGGGTCGGCCGCCTCGGTGAGCACCCGGACCACCACCGCCCGGCGGGCGCCGGCCCCGAGCACCTGGTCCAGGGTGGTCTCGTCGATGCCGCCGATGCCGAACCACGGCTTGGCGGGCCGTTCGGCGGCCAGCTCGGCCAGCGGCGCCAGGCCGGTGTGCGGCCGGCCGGGCTTGGTCGGGGTGGCCCAGATCGGTCCCAGGCAGAAGTAGTCCACCTCGGCCGCGGCGGCCGCCGCCCGGGCTTGGGCGGTGCTGTGGCTGCTCAGCCCGATCAGCACATCCGGCCCGACGATCCGGCGGGCGACGGCCGGGTCCAGGTCGCGCTGGCCGAGGTGCAGCACGTCCGCCCCGGCCGCGACCGCCAGGTCCGCGCGGTCGTTGACGGCCAGCAGCCGCCCGTGCCGGCGGCAGGCGTCGGCAAGGACCGCCAGCGCCTCCAGCTCATCGACGGCCTCCAGGTTCTTCTCGCGCAGCTGGATGATGTCCACCCCGGCGGCCAGCACCGCTTCGCAGAACTCGGCCAGGTCACCGCGCTCGCGACGGGAGTCGGTGCACAGGTACAGCCGGGCCCGGGCCAGCGCCTCGGAACGGGACGTGCTCATGACTGCATCCAACCACCGGATGCGAGCATGGCAGGCGTGCCTCTGCGCGGACGGACCGACGCCATCCCACCGCAGGTCCTGCTGCTGGTCGGCATGGCCTCGGTGCAGTTCGGCGCCGCCTTCGCCAACACGCTGTTCGGCAAGGCGGGCCCGGCCGGAGTGGTGCTGCTCCGGCTGACCTTCGCCGCCCTGCTGCTGCTCGCGCTGGCCCGGCCCCGGCTGGCCGGCCGGAGCCGGACCGACCTGCTGGCCGCGACCGGCTTCGGCCTGGTGCTGGCCTGCATGAACTGGAGCTTCTACGAGTCGCTGCACCGGCTGCCGCTCGGGGTGGCCGTCACGGTGGAGTTCCTCGGACCGCTCGGGGTGGCGGTGGCCGGCTCCCGCAAGCTGCTCGACCTGGTCTGGGTGCTGCTGGCCGGCGGTGGGGTGACGCTGCTCGCCCTGGGCGGCTCGGGAGGCAAGCTGAACTCGGCCGGCCTGCTGCTGGCCGCGCTGGCCGGCGCGCTGTGGGCGGCCTACATCCTGCTGTCCCAGCGGGTCGGGTCACGGTTCGCCGGCCTGGACGGCCTGGCGATCGCGATGGCGCTGGGGACCGTGGTGATGATTCCGGCCGGCGTCGTCCAGGGCGGTTCGGCGCTGCTGCGCCCGGACGTGCTGTTCGGCGGGTTCTGGATCGCGGTGCTGTCCTCGCTGATCCCGTACTCGCTGGAGATCATCAGCCTGCGCCGGCTGTCGGCGTCCGACTTCGGGTTGCTGATGAGCCTGGAGCCGGCCGTCGCCGCGCTGGCCGGCATGCTGGTGCTCGGCCAGCAGCCGCACCTGCGCACGGTGCTCGCGATCGCGATGGTGGTGGTGGCCAGTGCCGGCACCACGCTGGAGGCCAGCCACGCCGCAACCGGAACGGCGGCCGGCGAGACGGTCTCGGACGGCACGGCTCCGGACGGTCCGGCCCGCGACGGCCCGGCCCGCGACGGTCCCGCCCCGAAAGGCCCCGTTCCGGCGGCCGGCCGGCCACCCACCCCGCTCGGTTAGCCTGGACGGCATGGCGCAACCGGCGGATGCCCTGGTGGTCGGTGGCGGGGTGATCGGCCTGGCGGCCGGCTACCGGCTGGCCGAGCGCGGTGCCGCGGTGGTGCTGGTCGACTCCGGCCGCCGCGGTGCCAGCTGGGCGGCCGCCGGCATGCTGGCACCGGTCAGCGAGGCCGCCTTCGGCGAGGACGAGCTGACCCGGCTGAACCTGGCCGCGGTGCCGGCGTTCCGCGCGCTGGCCGCCGAACTGGCCGACCGGACGGGCCTGCCGGTCGGGCTGCGTACCGAGGGCACCCTGGCGGTCGCTTTCAACGCCGACGACCGGGTGGCGCTGGACCGGCTGACCGACTTCCGCACCGGCCTGGGGCTGCGCACCGAACGGCTCACCGGCCAGGCGGCCCGCGCGCTGGAGCCGTACCTGGCTGCCGGCGTCCGCGGCGGGGTGCTGGCCGCCGACGACCTGTCGGTGGACAACCGCCGCTACCTCGCCACCCTGCGGGCTGCCGCCGAGGCCGCCGGGGTGCGGTTCGTGGCCGCCGAGGTCAGCGGGCTGCTCCAGGACCGGGCCGGCGCCGTGACCGGGGTCCGGACGGCCACCGGCGAGGAGCTGCGCGCCGGCACCGTGGTGCTGTGCGGCGGCGCGAGCACCGCGGCGTTGCTGCCGGTGCCGGTGCAGCCGGTGAAGGGGCAGATCCTGCGGCTGGCGGTGCCGGCCCAGCTGCGCTCGGCCGGTGAGGTGCTGACCCACACCGTCCGCGGGCTGGTCCGCGGCAGCGAGATCTACCTGGTGCCGCGCGCCGACGGCGAGGTGGTGGTGGGGGCGACCTCCGAGCAGCAGGGCCACGACACCGGAGTGACCGCGGGCGGGGTGTACGAGCTGCTGCGCAACGCCTACGAGCTGCTGCCGATCAGCTCGGAGTTCGCCTTTGTCGAGGCCTGCGCGGGATCCCGGCCCGGCACCCCGGACAACGGGCCGATCCTGGGCCGGGTCGGCGACGGCCTGGTAGTGGCCACCGGCCACTACCGCAACGGCATCCTGCTGTCTGCCCTGACGGCCGACGCGGTGGCCGCGCTGGTGGCCGGCGAGCCGGCCGCCGCGGTGTGGCGCCCGTTCGGCCCGGACCGGTTCGCCGGCGACCGGACGGGCTCATCGGCCCAGCCGGCCGTGCCGGCCTGAACGGCTACCTTCGACAACGAGGAATTCCACGTGCGGATAACGGTGAACGGCCAGCAGCGGGAAGCCGCCGACGAGCTGAGCCTGGCCGAGCTGGTGGGCCAGATCAGCGACCGGGACACCGGCATCGCGGTGGCGCTCAACAGCGAGGTGGTGCCGCGCGGCAACTGGCCCGGCACGCCGGTCCGTCCCGGCGACCGGGTCGACGTGGTCACCGCCGTCCAGGGCGGCTGACCAGCACCGAGCGGCAATCCGCGCGGGTCGAGAAAGTGACCCCCGGCGGTCAGCTGTCGGTCAATGGTGGCGCGTCGAGCATGCCGTCGTACGGCGAGGACGCCTCGGCCCACCAGCGGCGCGGGATCCGCCCGGCCAGCCGGGAGGACCGGCCGGCCTGCACCGCCAGCCGCATCGCGTGCGCCATCCGGACCGGGTCCGCGGCCCGGGTCACCGCCGAGGCGACCAGCACCGCATCGCAGCCCAGCTCCATCGCCTGGACGGCGTCGGCGGCGCTGCCGATGCCGGCGTCCAGGATCACCGGCACCCCGGCCTGCGCCACGATCAGCGCGATGTTGTGCGGGTTGCCGATGCCCAGGCCCGAACCGATCGGGGCACCGCCCGGCATCACCGCCGCGCACCCCAGCGCCTCCAGCCGCCGGGCCAGCACCGGGTCGTCGTTGGTGTAGGGCAGCACCACGAACCCGTCGTCCACCAGCTGCTCGCAGGCGGCCAGCAGTTCCGGCCCGTCCGGCAGCAGGCTGCGCTCGTCGGCCACCACCTCGACCTTGACCCAGTCGGTCTGCAGCGCCTCGCGGGCGAGCTTGGCGGTGAGCACCGCCTCGGCCGCGGTCCGGCAGCCGGCCGTGTTCGGCAGCACCTGGACGCCGGCCGAGTGCAGCACGTCCAGCACCGAGCCGGACGAGCCCGCGTCCACCCGGCGCATGGCCACCGTGGTCAGCTCGGTGCCGGCGGCCCGCAGGATGTCGGCCAGGCCGTCCAGGCTGGGCGCGCCGCCGGTCCCCACGATCAGCCGGGAGGACAGCCGGCGGCCGGCGATGACCAGGGCGTCCTCGCTCATCGCCGGCTCCCGGCGGGGTCGGCCACCCGGCCCGGCGAGCCGGCGAACGGCAGCGCCACCAGCACCGCCACCGCGAACGAGGCGATCGACGCCGACAGCCACGGGTGGCCCAGGGTGTGCAACCGGGTGCCGATCTCGGTCCAGAAGTCCGACCAGTACCCGATCGAGCCGGGATTGATCACCTGGTAGCACAGGAAACCCACCAGCCAGGCCGCCAGCATGCCGGGCCGCACCGGGGCGTCGGAGGCAACGTTCCAGTTCGCGCCGCGGCTGCGCAGCCAGGCGGCGATCAGGGCGCCGGACATCGGCACGAACACCCCGCCGATCAGGTACAGGAAGTTGGCGTAGTCGTCGATGTTGATGGTCAGCGCCAGCGCGGTGGTCAGCGTGCCGATCAGCACGGTGAGCACCCGCCGGTCCAGCGACGGCCTGAGGTTCTGCAGCGAGACCGCGGTGGAGTAGACGTTGGCGAAGCTCTGGTCGCTCTCCCGGATCACCAGGATCGCGAAGGCCACCGTGCCCAGCGGCAGCCCGATGAACAGGTCGAAGATCTTCTCGCCGTCCTCGTTCAGTTGCGCCAGCGCGATCAGCCCGATCACCAGGCAGGCGACCTGGGTGAGCCCGTAGCCCACGAAGCCGCCGGCGAAGGCCGCCCGGCCCGAGCGGGAGTGCCGCGAGTAGTCGGCGCCCAGCGGCACCCATGAGATGGTCAGCGCCATCGCCGAGTCGACGGCCAGCCAGAAGCCCTGCCAGGAACCGGTCAGCTCCGGCACCGGCCGGCGCAGCAGGCCGACCGCGAGCACCACCAGCGCCAGCACCACCAGCACCGAGACGTACTTGCGCAGCGCCCGGATCCAGCCCAGCGGCCGGATGGTCAGCGCGGTGGTGACCGCACCGGCCAGTACCAGGCACAGCCAGCGCGGCAGGCCGTCCGACGTCAGCGCCTGCAGGCCGATGGTGATGGTGACCAGCTCGAAGACCGCCCAGCCCAGGCACTGGGCGATGTTGAGCGCGGTGGGCACGAACGAGGCCTTGGCGCCGAGCAGGCCGCGCAGCAGCACCATCGCCGGCGCGCCGGTCCGGGCGCCGAGCACCAGCGCGCCGCCCAGGATCAGCCCGCCGAGCACGGAGCCGGCGACCGCGGCGGTCACCGCGGCGGCGAAGCTGAGCTGCTGGACGCCGTACGGCGCCAGGATCGCGATGGCGCCGCTGAAGCCGAGCAGACTCACTCCGACGTTGCCCCAGAACCCCAGCTGGTCGAGCAAACCCAGGGTGCGCGGGGCGGCCTCGTTGAGGGTGGCCGGGGCTTCGGCGTGCGATTCAGAGATGGGGACGGGACGGGTGTCGACAGCCATGGCGGCTACCTCACTCCCTTCGCCGGTACTAACCGGATCAGGTTCGAGCGGTCGGCGGCCGCGCCGGACTCCTGAGTCGTCCGGCTGTGCCGCCCTCTCAGCCCGAACGCCGGGCTCCCGCGGGGACTGCTCTAGGTTAGTACCGTGCAGCCGCCGGGTTCCAGCGTCGTCCGGGCACTCACCATCGCCTCCTCCGACTCCGGCGGTGGCGCCGGCATCCAGGCCGACCTGAAGGCGTTCGCCCGCTGCGGCGTGCACGGCATGTCGGTGATCGTGGCCCTGACCGCCCAGAACACCGTCGGGGTCAGCGCCATCCATCCCTGCCCGACGGACTTCGTCCGGGCCCAGCTGGACGCGGTGTTCGCCGACCTGCCGCCGGCCGCGGTCAAGACCGGTATGCTGCTGTCCGAGCCGATCATCGCCACGGTGGCCGCCGCGCTGTCGGACTATCCCGGCCCGGTGGTGCTGGACCCGGTGATGATCGCCTCGTCCGGCGCGCAACTGCTGGAGCCGGCCGCGGTCGAGGCCCTGGTGGGGTTGCTGTTCCCGCTGGCCACCGTGGTGACCCCGAACCTGATGGAGGCGCAGGCCCTGACCGGCCTGGACACCGAGGACCGGTCCCGGCTGGCCGAGGCCCTGGTGGCGATGGGCGCCGGTGCCGCGCTGGTCACCGGCGGGCACGGCAGCCGGCCGGTCGACCACCTGCTGGCCGGCGGGCAGCACCTCGAGATCCCGGTGGTCCGGCACGACCGGGCGGCCACCCACGGGGCCGGCTGCACGCATTCGGCGGCGCTGGCCGCCTGCCTCGGCCGCGGCGACCCGCTGCCGGTGGCCGCCCGCCGGGCCGCGCTGGTCGCCGGGCAGGCCGTCGAGCACGGCCTGGCCGGGCTCGGGGGCGGCGACGGTCCGGTGGACGCGCTGCACGTCGCCTCGCTCGGCCCACCGGACGCCGACTGAGACGACGCGCCGCCGGGTCAGTTCCGCTCGGCAGGATTGGCAAGCTGCAGCAGGACGTCGGCGTGGCACGGCTGGTCGGCCGGGCACCAGCAGCACAGGTCGCGGCCCGCCAGTTCGCCGATCGCCTCCCAGGGGTAGGGCCGGTGCTCGCCCGCCCGCCCCGCCGCCAGCCGGCGGAAGTCCTCGACGGCCAGCCGCCGCAGCTCGCGGTCGCTCGCGTCCGGGTGGCCGGTCCGGTAGTCGTCGATGCGATACGGGTTTCCCCACTTCGACGGCCTTGCCACCACGATCGCACCGGCAGGTTTGCGCCACCCCTTCGTGCGGCGCAGCTGGATGCGCTCGGGGGTGGTCATGGCTGGTGCGGGCCCGGCGGCTGGCACGCCAGCCGCCACACCGGGTAGGCCGCTCCGACCAGCGGGCTGAGCTCCGGCCGGCCGGCCGGCACGATCGGGAATCCGCTGTCCATCGAAACCGAAAGTCCCTCGCGCAGCGGTGGCTCGATCAGGTCCAGGGACCGGCTGATCGAGCCGCCGACCACCAGCAGCTCGGCACCGAAGCGGCGCAGCCACGGGCCCAGCACCTCGCCGAGCACCCGGAAGGCGGCTGAGAAGGCGGTGCCGGCAGTCGCGTTCCCGGCCCGGGCCAGCTCGGCAATCTCCCTGACATCCAAGGCTTCCGGCCCGCCGGCGGCGGCGAAGGCGGCCCGGATGGCCCGGCGGGACACCCAGTCCTCCAGCGGCCGGCCGGCATGGCTGAGCAGGTGCGCCTCGGCCTGCGGCGGTACCATCGGGCCGGACTCGATGCTCTTTCCGTTGTCCAGAAAGGCCGAACCCACCCCGGTGCCGAGCGTCACCATGGCGCACCGGGTGGCACCGCGGGCCGCGCCGATCAGCCATTCGCCCACCCCGAAGGCGCTGGCGTCGTTGCTGAAGCACACCGCCGCCGGCCGGCCGGGCAGGGCCGCGCCGAGCGCCGTGCCGACGTCCAGCCCGGCCAGCGCCTCGAACTTGCCGACCCCGGCATAGTGCGCCACCCCGCGGGCGTAGTCGAACGGTCCCGGCATCGCGACTCCCCAGACCACCCCCGGCGGAGCGGCCAGCCGGGCACCGGCCCCGGCCAGCAGGGCGATCAGCTGCTCGGCACTCCCCTGGGCCGGCAGCTCGGTCCGGCTCAGGTCGTGGACCTGCCAGCCGTCGGGAAGCACCCAGCCGGCGGTGACGTGGGTGCCGCCGACCTCCAGCACCGGTATCCGCGCCGGCAACCGGTCAGCCGGCCGGTTCACGGTGCGTTCAGGCCCAGCTTCAGCAGCGCGTTCTCCACGACTTCCATCAGCGCCGGATGGATCCAGTACTGGCCGCGCGCGAGGTCGGGCACCCGCTGGCCCAGCGACATCGCCTGGATCAGCGGCTGGATCAGGTTGGAGGACTGGTAGCCCATCAGGTGCGCGCCGAGCAGCAGCCCGCTGTGCGGGTCGGCGATCAGCTTGCAGATGCCGGTGGTGTCCTCCATCGCCCAGCCGTAGGCGGTGTCGCCGTAGGACTGGGTGGCGGCGACGTAGTCCAGGCCCGCGGCGCGGACCGCGTCCTCGGTCATGCCGACGCTGGCGATCTGCGGGTCGGTGAACACCGCCGACGGGACGAAGCGGTGGTCGAACTCGCGCAGGTCGGCCGGAAAGGCCAGGTTGTGCGAGACCACCCGCGCCTCGTGGTTGGCCACGTGCTTGAGCTGGAAGTCCGAGGAGATGTCGCCGAGCGCCCAGATCCCCTCGACGTTGGTACGGCCGTAGCAGTCGGTCCGGACCCGGCCGTCGGACAGGGTCTCGACGCCGGCCGCCTCCAGCCGCAGCCGGTCGGTGTTGGGCGTCCGTCCGGTGGCCACCAGCAGCAGGTCGGCCTCGACGCACGAGCCGTCGGTGAAGTCCAGCCGGACGCCGCCCTGGTCGCCGGTGAGCTTGTCGACGTCGATGCCGAGGTGCAGGTCCCACTGGGTGGCCGCGATCTGGGTGAACCGGTCGGAGATCTCGGAGTCCAGGTGGCGCAGCAGCCGGGTGCTGCGGGCCACCAGGCTGACCCGGCTGCCCAGGGCTGAGAAGACGTGCGCGAACTCCGCGCCGATGTAGCCGCCGCCCAGGATCGCCAGCCGCTCGGGCAGCTCCTCCAGCCGCATGACGGTGTCGGAGGTGAAATAGGGCACGCCAGAGGTGGCCACCACCTCGGGGATGACCGGCCGGCCGCCGGCCGCGATCACGATCTGGTCGGCGCTGAAATCTACGCACTCGGCGTCCGTTTGGCCGCCGCTCTCGATCCGCAGCGAGTGCGGGCCGCTGAACCGGGCCTCGCCGGTGAACAGGGTGACGTTGTCGGACTCGGCACGGTAGCGCCGGCCGGCCTCGGAGATCGGGTCGATCCGTCCGAAGATCCGGTCCCGGATGTCGGGCCAGCGCACCGCCTCCAGCCGGGCGTCGATGCCGAACCGGGCCGCGTGGCCGACGGTGCGTGCCACGTCGGCGGCGTAGACGTACATCTTGGTGGGGATGCAGCCGACGTTCAGGCAGGTGCCGCCGAAGGTGCCCGCCTCGGCGATGGCCACCCGCTTGCCTTCGAACTGCTCGGTGAGCAGCGAGTTGCCCGATCCGGTCCCGATGATCGCCAGGTCGAAGTCGGCCACGGCCGCCAGCCTACTTGGCCGGCCATTCCATCGGGCGAGCTCGACACTGCGGCTCGCGCGACGCACCCACCGTGCGACGGGCGGCTTGGGTAACCGGCCTGTAGTATCTGATCGGATACCTTCTGGAGTGCGGTGATGGGAATGGCAGGCAGTGACCTGATCACGCGAGCACGGCGGGCAGCAGGGCTGAGCCAGGCAGAGCTGGCACGTCGAGCGGGCACGTCACGGACGACGTTGTCGGCGTACGAGCATAGGCGCAAGTCCCCGTCGCTGGACACTCTGGATCGACTGCTGGCCGCTGCGGGGTATGAGCTCGCCGCACATCCGGTGATCCGGTTCTCGACGATTCCAGGGCCACGCGGTCGGTCGGTCGTGGTACCGGATCGACTTCCCCGCCTGGAGGTGGAAGTGGCACTGGCGGCGGTGGTGCTGCCAGTAACGCTGAACTGGTCCGACTATGGGCGCGTGTACCGGCTCGCCAACCGGAGCGATCGGGCCCGGCTGTACGAGACGGTCCTACTGGAAGGCACTGCCGCCGACGTGGTGCGATACATCGACGGGGTTCTGCTGGTCGATCTGTGGCAGGACCTGGTTCTGCCGGCCTGGGTCCGCTCGGCGTGGACACCGGTGATCGATGCAGTTGGTGCGGCCTCGCCGATTGAAGCGACGGGCCTGGTCTCGTGAGCGCTGAGAGAGCACCGCCCTGACCCGGTTCCAACTCGAGGTAGCGCGTATGTTCTTCGATCTGCCATCCAGCAAGGGCTTCCTGCTGGCAGGCGGGGCGGCATTGCTGGCACAGCACCTCACGTCCCGGCCGACGCAGGATCTGGACTTCTTCACCCGACCTGGTGCCGGTGAGGTACAGCAGGCCAAGAGCGAGTTCATTGCCGCAGCATCCGGTCAGGGTTGGCCGGTCGAGCAGATCCAGGACAGCGCCACGTTCTGCCGACTGCTCGTACACGGCCCGGAGGACCTTCTGGTTGACATTGCACTGGATTCCGCCCCTGGAGCGGCATCGAGCGCGAGCATTGCAGGGCCGACCTTCGCACCACCCGAACTAGCCGGTCGCAAGGTGGTCGCACTGTTCGATCGAGCCGCGGCTCGTGACTTCATCGATGTCTTCATGCTCAGCGCACGTTATTCGAAACCCGAACTGCTCCAACTCGCCGCCCAGGTCGACGCCGGGTTCGATTACGACGTCTTCGCGGACATGATCGACAACCTGCGCCGGTACCGCGATACCGATCTCACGCTCGGTGGGGTTGACGTGTACGAACTCCGCGCCTTCTTCGACGGATGGCTGATCGAGCTACGCTCGCGGTAGGGAACGGCAACTCGGGTTAGGCGACCCAGCGGCGGCAGACCGCTGGTAGCCCGTTGCTCCGTCTCGATCGGAAAAGTGGTTACCATCTCGACCCATGCTTGATCACCTCTTCCTCCAGGTCGCCGACGTGGATGCCTCGCTGGCCTTCTACCTGCGCGTGTTCGGCCCGCTCGGCATCCGGGAGGCGATGCGAGTGCCGCATCCCGCCGGCTTCGAGGCCGGCCTGTCCGGCCCGGACGGCAAGCCGGCCTTCTGGCTCAGCCCCGCCGCGGGACCCGAGACCAGGGAGATCCATCTCGCCTTCACCGCGGCAGACCGGCAGGCCGTCGACGCCGTCCACGACGCCGCGCTGGCGGCCGGGGTGCAGGTGCTGCACGCGCCGCGGGAATGGCCGGACTACCACCCTGGCTACTACGGCGTGTTCCTGCGGGATCCGGACGGCCACAACGTGGAGGCCGTCTACCACGGCCAGTGAGCCGGCGCGCCGAGTAGCTAGCGGTCGGGCGAGTCCCGCTCGCGCAGCAGCACGATGAGTTCCTGCTGGGAGTTCACCCGCAGCTTGCGGAACACCGAGGACAGGTGGTTGCGGACGGTGCTCTGGCTGATGAACAGCTGCCGGGCGATCACCGGCACCCGGTCGCCGTGCAGCAGCATCCGGACCACCTCGATCTCGCGCCGGGACAGCCGGTCCAGGCCGGGCAGCGAGCGGCTGGACTGGCTCGGCGGCATCAGCTCGGCCGGCATCCGGTCCAGCAACCGCGGCAGCAGGTAGCCACCCGGGCCCTCGATCCGGCCGGGCAGCATCGTGAAGTTGCTGCCGGAATGGCTCAGCTCCTCGCGCTGCTTGAGATCGGTGACGTCGGTGACCATGCCGATCGCGCCCAGGTACCGGCCGTTCTGGTCGTACCAGGGTGCGCCGGAAACCCGGAGCCAGCGGTGCTGGCCGTCGAGCCTGCGGAAGCTGAACTCGTACAGCTCGCGAACCCCCAGCGCGCGCTGGCGCAACCGCTGCCGCAGCATCTGGGTGGTTTCCTCGTCGAAGAAGTCGAAGATCTGCCCGGTCAGCAACCGGGTGTGGTTGACCGCGAGCATCTCGGCCATCCGGTAGTTGGCCAGCACCAGGGAGCCGTCCGGGTCGACGATGCAGACGCCCTCGGATGAAGCGTCCACGATCGTTTGCAGCAGGTGCTCGCTGGAGGCCAGCGCCTCGGCGATCTCGTGTTGCTCGGTGATGTCGCGGATATTGAGGACCATCGCGCCGATCGAGACGTCGGCCACCAGGTTGCTGATCCGCACCTCGATCCAGCGCCAGTTGCCCTCGCCGTTGCGAATCCGCAATTCCAGTCGCCGGTATTCCCCGGCACCGCTGACTGCGCCCTCCCAGTCCCGGCGCACCACCGCCAGGTCCTGCGGATGCACGTAGTCCCAGCCCGAATGGCCGATCACCTGGCGCGGCAGGCATCCGAACATCCGCCACAGCGACGGCCCGGCGTAGCCGATCACCAGGTTGCGGTCGCAGATCACCACCAGGTCGCTGCCACGCTCGAGCAGGGCCCGGAACGGCCGCTCGGTCATCGACAGCCGGGCCCGGCCCTCGGGCAGCTCGATCCGGGTGGAGGAGGCCAGGATCTCCTCCACCCCGTCGGCGCCGGCGACCAACGAGGCAGTGGTCTTGAGCCGCATCCGCTTACCGGTGCGGGTGGTCACCTCGTGCTCGTGCACCCACAGGCCGCTGGTGCCGATGAACAGGAACTCGGTGACGTCCTTGCGGGACAGGCCCCACTCGGCCAGCTCGGCGATCGGCCGGCCGATTGCCTCCTCCTCGGTCCAGTCGAACATCGCGGCGGCACCGGAGGACCACAGCGTCACCACACCCGAGGTGTTGGTACCCACCACGGCGATCGTGGTCGCCGGAGCACCGTCGAAGGATGCTCCGTAGGGCACGGTGCGGGTCATCGGGCCGACCGGTCGGCTGACCCACTGGCTGGCCGCGGCATGCCGGACCATGCCGTGAGCACGCCAGGATGTGAGGACGAACGGTATCGAGGCATTTGCAGGTAAGTCTTGACTGTTTGTCGCTCAGCAACCATAGGCGTACTGCCACAGCTGGCCAGACACTTCGTCCGCCTTTGGCGAGCGTCGCAACTTCGGCGGCGATCCGGCCGCGCCACCCTACCGCCTGCGGATCAGCGCACAGCGTAAGGTCAAACCGCTTCGACGGTCCCTCCCGGCCAGCTGCTCCGTCGGACTCGACCCGGCTAGGCGGCGTCCGCCAGACTGTCTGGAATTAGTTATCAGCGATGTAAACATAGCGAACTAATTTTGTAGACACCAGGCACGGCTGGTGACAACGCGGAACTTGCACAGGCGAAGTCAGAAGCGCGGGAAATACCGGTCCATAAAGTCGTTGCCGAATTTTCGGCCGGGATCTCGCATCGCGCACAATCGCCGGAAATCGTCGTAGCGGTCATACAGCTCCCGCACGGCGGCGGGCTCCATGCCGAACAACTTGGCCCAGTGCGGTCGCGCCCGCAGCGGCGCCAGCCGGCGTTCCACCTCGGCCAGCACCGGCAGGACCGCCGCCGGGTCCGGAATCCAGGTGAAATGCACGCCCAGGCTGTCGCGGCGGTAGCCGGGGCTCAGCCAGAACTCGTCCGCGGCGATGCTGCGCAGCTCGCACACCTGCAGCACCGGGGCCACCCGGTGCCCGATCCCGGCGACCGCCTCGATCGCCTGCCGGGCCAGCGCGCGCGGCACCAGGTACTCCGACTGCAGTTCCTCACCCCGGCTGGGGACGAACTCCAGCCGGAAGTGCGGCAGCCGCTCGTGCCACAGGCCGATCCGGCCGAGCTGCTCGGTGCAGTTGGCCGCGTCCATGGCCGGCAGCGGATGCCTGGGGTCGGCTGCCGCGGTGGCGCCGAAGAAGACCGGCTCGGCGCCCCCCTCGTCGCCGGCGCCGACCCGGCGCTTGCGCCACAGCTGGTAGGTCGGTTCCGGCTGCCACCGGGTGAACAGGCTGACGCTGTACCCGCTGGCCAGGATCTCGTCCAGGTGTGCCAGCACCATCTCGTGTTCCAGGTCGTCATAGACGTGCTGGCGCACCGAGTAGGCCGGCTCGACGTCGAGCCAGAGCCGGGTCACGATGCCGAGCGCGCCCAGGCCCACCACAGTGGCGCAGAACTCGGCCGCGGACTCGCCGGCCCGGCTCAGCACCCGCAGTTCACCGTCCGCGGTGACCAGTTCCAGGGCGGCCACCGCCGCGGCCAGGCCCGGATTGCCGTCCCCGGAGCCGTGCGTGCCGGTGGCACAGGCCCCGGCCACCGAGATGTGCGGCAACGAGCCGAGGTTGTGCAGCGCGAAGCCGTGCCGATGCAGGTGGCCCGCCAGCTCGCCGTAGCGCAGCCCGGCCGACACCTCCACCAGTCGGGCGGCGCTGTCGAGTTCCACGACGGCCGGCAGGCCGGCCAGCGAGACCAGATCCCCGGTGGTGTCGGCGATCCGGTTGAACGAGTGGCCGGTGCCCAGCGCCCGCACCCGGCGGCTGCCGGCGACCAGGCCGCGCAGCTCGTCGACGGAGTCCGGCCGGCAGAACCGGGCCGCGGCGAAGTCGACGTTCCCCGCCCAGTTGCGCACCGCAGCCCCCTTGAGAAACCTCGGCGTCAGCCGGCGGCCGGCACCGCGATCGCCGTGAGCACCAGGGTGTCAGACGTGGCGAACCGGCCGGTGAAGCCGGTCAGCTCACGCCCGTCCAGCACCGGTCCGGCTACCTGCAGCGCCGCGGTGAAGGTGCCGGCACCCGGGTCCATCGCGATGCTGGCCTCGTCGAAGTCCAGCCAGCGCTCGGTGAGCGGGTACCAGGCCTTGTAGACCGATTCCTTCATGCTGAACAGCAGCCGGTCCCAGTGCACCGCCGGATGGCCGGCGGCGAGCTCGGCCAGCTGCCGGTGCTCCTCGGGCCGGGCGATCGCGTCCAGCACCCCGTCCGGCAGCGGCCCGTGCGGTTCGGCGTCGATGCCGATGCTGGCCGCGTGCTCGCGCCGGGCGACGGCGGCACCGCGGTAGCCCGCGCAGTGGGTCATGCTGCCGACGATGCCCGGCGGCCACCCTGGCGCCCCGCGCGGCCCGGGCAGGATCGCGGCGGCTGGCACGCCGAGCTCGGCCAGCGCGGCCCGGGCACAGACCCGGACGGTGGCGAACTCGATCCGGCGCTTGGGCACCGCCCGCTCGAGCACGGCACGCTCGGCCGGCCACAGCGCGTCCTCGGAGGCGTCGGTGGTGGTGTCGACGGCCCGTACCCAGTCCGGCAGCAGGCGGGCGATCACGCCGGTGCGGGCAGGATCTGGCGCGGCCACTGCTTGGGCTGGCTGCGGCTGCGCCACTCCCGGGGATAGCCCAGCGAGACCTCCTCGAACCGGGTGCCGTCCTCGAAGGTGGTGCGCGGGATGTGCAGGTGGCCGTAGACCACCGCGTCGGCGGCGTAGCGCCGGTGCCAGTCGGCGGTGAGCTCCGTGCCGCACCACTGGGCGAACTCGGGGTAGCGCAACACCAGCGTCGGCAGCCGGGTCAGCGGGTAGTGGTTGACCAGCACGGTGGGGATGCTGGGATCGCGGGCGTCCAGCCGGCGCATGGTGTACTCCACCCGGGCCCGGCACCAGGCCTCCCGGCTGGGGTAGGGGTCCGGGTGCAGCAACTGCTCGTCGGTGCAGACGATGCCGCTGCGGTAGGCCACCTCCAGCGCCTCTTCCTGGGTCCGGGCACCCGGGGGCCGGAAGGTGTAGTCATAGAGCAGGAACAGCGGTGCCACCGTGACCGGGCCGCCGGGCCCCGTCCAGACCGGATAGGGGTCCTCCGGGGTGAGCACTCCCAGCTCGCGGCAGATCCCCACCAGATGCTGGTAGCGGTAGTCGCCGCGCAGCGGCAGCGGATCGGACTGGTGCGACCACAGCTCGTGGTTGCCCGGCACCCAGATCACGGTGGAGAACCGGCTGCGCAGCACCGCCAGGGTGCTGCCGATCTGCTCGGCCACCTCGCCGACGTCACCGGCCACCAGCAGCCAGTCCTGGTCGGTGGTCGGCTGCAGCAGGTCCACCACCCGCCGGTTGTCGGCGTAACCCATGTGCAGGTCGCTCACCGCGAGCATCTTGGCCGTCTCGCCCGTTCCCGCTGACACCACCTGCAGCCCATCTACTCCGGTTGCCTCGGATCGCGCCGCTCCCGGTGGCGACGCAGCCTCGGCCGAGTGTAGACAGTGCCGCCCAGCGGCCGGGACCGGAAACGTGCCGGGGCGGGCTCGCCGCCCGGACGGCCGAGGCTCGCGCACCGCCGGATGCCGACCCGCTACTGTCAGGCAGACCCGGCAGGTAAGGGCACCGCCGGCCGACCGAGGGCGAGACATGGTGGGACGTTTCACTCCCAGGGACACCGCGTTCTACGACCTGCTGGCCGAGGGCGGCCGCAACGTCGCGGCATCGGCCGACGTGCTGGCCGGGCTGTGCGACCCGGGGGCCGACCGGCCGGCGATCGCCGCGGCGATGCGCGACCTCGAGCACGCCGGCGACGCCGTCACCCACCGCATCCTGCGCCAGCTGAACAAGAGCTTCGTCACGCCGTTCGACCGCGAGGACATCTACCGGCTGGCCGGTGCCCTGGACGACGTGGTCGACGCCATGGACGAGGCGACCGACTTCGTGGTGCTCGCCGACGTCGGCGAGTTGCCCAGCCTGATGCTCGACCAGATCCGCCTGGTGCAGCAGGCCGCGGCCCAGACCGCCGACGCGATGGGGCGGCTGGCCACCCTGCAGGACCTGGAGCCGTACTGGATCAAGGTCAACGAGGTCGAGAACGAGGCCGACCAGGTGCACCGGCAGTTGCTGTCCCAGCTGTTCGGCGGCAGCTACAAGCCCATGCAGGTGCTCAAGCTGCGCCAGGTAGCCGACCTGCTCGAGGAGGCCACCGACGCCCTCGAGCACGTCGCGCACGCGGTCGAGACGATCGCGGTGAAGGAGTCGTGAGCGGCACCGGAAGGACGGGCCGGACGCGGCGGTCGATGAGGTGAGCCCGACAGCGCTCGCGGTGGTGATCGTCGTCGTCGCGCTGGCCTTCGACTTCACCAACGGCTTCCACGACTCGGCGAACGCGATCGCCACCTCGGTCTCGACCCGGGCGCTGAGCCCGCGGGTCGCGCTGGCGATGGCCGCGGTGGCCAACGTGCTCGGCGCGCTGGTGTCGACGAAGGTGGCGGCCACCGTCGGCTCCGGCATCATCCAGGCCCCGAGCGGGCGGGACGGCCTGCTGATCGTGCTGGCCGGGTTGCTCGGCGCGATCGCCTGGAACCTGGGCACCTGGTGGCTGGGCCTGCCCTCCTCGTCCTCGCATGCCCTGATCGGCGGGCTGATCGGCGCGGCGCTGGCGGGCTCGGAGGGGGTGCGCTGGTCCAACCTGCTCGACAAGGTGGTGGTGCCCATGGTGGCCTCGCCGCTGACCGGCCTGCTGCTGGGCTACCTGTTCATGCTGCTGTTGCTGTGGCTGTTCCGGCGGTCCAACTACCACCGCACCCAGCGCCGGTTCCGGTGGGCTCAGGTGCTCAGCGCCGCTGCCATGGCCTTCGGCCACGGCAGCCAGGACGCCCAGAAGACCATGGGCGTGATCGCGTTGACCCTGGTGGTGTCCGGCCATCTCGGCAAGGGCGAGCCGATCCCGACCTGGGTGATCCTGTCGGCGGCGGCCGCGATCTCGGCCGGCACCTACTCCGGCGGCTGGCGGATCATGCGCACGGTGGGCCGGCGGATCTACTCGCTCAGCCCGGTGAGCGGCTTCGCCGCGCAGACGGTGGCCAGCGGGGTGCTGTTCAGCGCCGCCCACTTCGGGCTGCCGATCTCGACCACCCACGTCATCAGCACCTCGATCATGGGCGCCGGTGCCACCCGCCGGCTGTCGGCGGTCCGCTGGGGGGTGGCGGGCAACATCGTGGTTGCCTGGGTGCTGACGCTGCCGGCCTCCGCGGGGGTGGCCGCGCTGATCTGGGTACTGCTGCGGCCGCTCAGCTGACCCCGCACCGCACCCGCTCGGGGCGGTCAGGCCCGACCGCAACCGCTGGGGTGGTCAGGCTGGCAGGATCGCCCAGACCGGGTGGATCTCCAGCCAGCCGGTCTGGGTGTCCAGCACCCACGGCCCGATGATGGTCACCCGGGACTTCAACGGCGGCATGGTGATCGGGATCGACGGCACCGCCTCGACCACCAGGCCCTGTTCCGAGCGCTGCAGGTTGACCGCGTTGAGCCACTTCGGATCGACCTCGGTCAGCGAGATGTGCATGTCGCCGTCGTGCTCGCGGTTGATCTCCCAGGCGATTCCGGTGACCGCCACGCAGGGTTGCTTGACGGTCAGCCGCTGCGGTGAGTAGACCCCTTCCAGCGGAAAGCCGGAATGGCAGTAGCGGGCCAGCGCGGCAGGCACCAGGCTCGGGTCTGGCTTGCGGGTGGGCGCCGGCGTGATGGTGGGCAGCGGCGATTGGGAGGCGTTGGGGGGCGGCAGCGGTGCGTCGGAGCCGTCGGAAGCGGTACACCCGACCAGCAGCAGCACCACCGCCAGGGCGACCGGATACCGCACGAGCACGACTGGTTCCCCCTGCCAGCTCAATTCCCGGCAATCTTAGGCGGGCCCTACCGGTCCGCACAGACACCGCCGCACCGTCGGCGCCAGGTAGGCACCCGCCCGCTCGATGCCCGGCCCGGGGTGGCTGCCGCCACCGCCGCCGGCTCGGAGAGGCAGAATTGGGATTCCGGGTTCCACGCACCGACACGATCATCGGGGAGAAGAGGCTGCCATGAACGGATTCCGAGTCAGTCGATCGGCTCGTCCGGCCGCGGAGCAAGAGCGGGCGCGCATCCTCGCCGATCCCGGTTTCGGCCGCTTCTTCACCGACCACATGGCCTCGGCGACCTGGACGCTGGACGAGGGGTGGCACGACTGCGAGGTCAAGGCGCTCGAGCCGTACTCGCTGCACCCGGCGGCGGCGGTGTTCCACTACGGGCAGGAGATCTTCGAGGGCCTCAAGGCGATGCGGCACGCCGACGGCAGCATCTGGCTGTTCCGGCCGGAGCTGAACGCCCGCCGGTTCGTGCGCTCCGCGCGCCGGCTGGCGCTGCCGACGCTGCCCGAGGAGCAGTTCCTGGACAGCCTGCGGGCGCTGGTGCGCACCGACCAGGACTGGGTGCCGCCGCACGACGGCGAGCGCAGCCTGTACCTGCGGCCGTACATGTTCGGCTCGGAGGCCTTCCTCGGGGTGCGACCGGCGATCCGGGTCAGCTACGGGGTGATCGCCTCACCGGCCGGGTCCTATTTCTCCTCCGGCGTCAACGGGGTCACCCTCTGGGTCAGCGAGCAGTTCACCCGCGCGGCGCCGGGCGGCACCGGTGCGGCCAAGTGCGGCGGCAACTACGCCGGCGGGCTGGCCGCCCAGGTGGAGGCGCAGCAGCACGGCTGCGAGCAGGTGCTCTACCTCAGCGGCGACGCCGAGCGCCACCTGGAGGAGTCGGGCACCATGAACCTCTTCCTGGTCACCGCCGACGGCGAACTGGTCACCCCGGGCCTGGGCACCATCCTGGAGGGCGTCACCCGCGACAGCGTGCTGGAACTGGCCGCCGAGCACGATCTCAAGCCGGTCGAGCGGCCGGTGCGGCTGGCCGACCTGCGCGAGGCCTGCGACAACGGCTCGGTCACCGAGATGTTCGCCGCCGGCACCGCCGCGGTGATCACCCCGATCGTCGGTTTCAAGGGCGACGGCTACGCCCACACCGCCGGCGACGGGCGGCCGGGCAAGGTCACGCTGGCGATCCGCCAGCACCTGCTGGACGTGCAGTTCGGCCGAGTCCCGGATACCCGCAACTGGCTGCACCCGGTGGTTGCCTAGGCCGCAGGAACGCCGCCGCCGCGGCAGTCGCGTCGCCCGCTGGCCCGGCCGGCCGGGTGGACGGCCGGGCCAGCGGAACGAAGCCCTACATATCCGCTGCGTCCTTCGTCACCGAATGAAGCCGGTGACGTCGCACGGCTCGGCGGGGCTGGTGGCCATGCAGCTGTAGGTGCAGGTCAGGGTGCACTCCATGTGCACGGCCTCCTCCTCCGCGGGCAGCTGCTGAAGCCGTTCCAGGGTGGCTGTTTCCATATGTTCACCTCCTTCTGGCATGCGGCGGCTGCTGGAAACCACGGCACGGCCTCAGGTGATGAAGCCGGTGACGTTGCAGGGCTCAGCGACCGCGGAGTGCATGCAGCTGTAGGTGCAGGTCAGGGTGCACAGGCCGGTTTCGGCCTCCTCCTCCGCCGGCAGCTGCTGAAGCAGTTCCAGGTTGATCTCCATAGGGATTCCCTCCTTTCCGGGTGCGGCAACGCCGGCCGGCCGCCGCAGGAACGGCGACCGGGCCGGCTGGATGAAACCGGGCAGGCCGGACGTCAGGTGACGAAGCCGGTGACGTCGCAGGTGAAGGTCGCGGGACTGGTCTCCCAACAGCTGTAGGTGCACGTCAGTGCGCACAGCATGTATTCGGCCTCATCCTCGGCGGGCAGCTGCTGCAGCCGTTCCAGGGTGGCGGTTTCCAAAGGTTCACCTCCTTCTAGTGCGTCGGGGTCGCTGCGAGCCTGGTCAGGTGATGAAGCCTGTGACGTCGCAGGGCATGATGACGCCGGTGTGCATGCAGCTGTAGGTGCAGGTCAGGGTGCACAGGCCGGCCTCGGCGTCCTCCTCCGCCGGCAGCTGCTGCAGCAGTTCCAGGTTGATCTCCAAATAGTTCACCTCCTCAGCGGTGCGCGAATGGCTTTGGATACCAGGGGAAACGTCATCAGGCTCGAGCCAGCTGGTCTGCGAGCAGGTCGAACGCGGCGTGCAGCACGGGATCGCCGGGAGCGGCCCGCAGCACGGCATGGTCGCGGTCGGGAAGTTCCAGGTAGCGCAGCAGAGTGCCGGCCGGGCTGCCTTTCATAGCCGATACGATCGCGCGCGACTGTTCGACCGGGATGGTCCGGTCCAGCGCGCCGTGCGCGATCAGCGTCGGGCACCGGATGCGGCCGGCCAGCCGCACCAGGTCCCGCTCGCCCAGGTCGTCGGCAACCGGGTGGCAGCCGTCCAGCCGGGCGATCAGGGCCCGGACCTGCGGACCGGCTACCGCATCGAGGCTCGCCGCCGAGGCGAACGGCGAGATCGCGACACAGCCGGCCCAGCCGTCCGGCTCGGCTGCCGCGGCGAGCAACGCCAGGTACCCGCCGTAGCTGGTGCCCCACAGCGCGGGCAGCCCGGCGCCGGAGCGGCGCAACCAGGCCGCCACCGCGCGGAGATCGGCGAGGTCCGGGCCACCCCAGCAGCCCTTGACCGCCAGCTCGAAGTCCCTGCCGTAGCCGGTGCTGCCGCGTTGGTTGACGGCCAGCACGCACGCGCCGGTGGCCGCGAGCATCCGCAGCACCGGCTCGTAGGCGGCCCGCCAGTGGTCCCGGGGGCCGCCGTGCACGGCCAGCACGACGCGCTCGGCGGTGCGCCAGTCCGGGCCGTAGCCGATCGCCTCCAGCTCGCCCGCCGCCCCCGGCACGGTCACCAGCCGGGCCGGCGGCCCGTCCTCGGCGGCCGTCGACCACCGCACCGAGCTGTCCCCCGAAGGCAGCCAGTAGTAGCCGGGTGGCCGGTCCGGGGCGCTGCCGGTCCCCCACAGCCCGTGCTCGGTCCAGGCGGCGGCCGGTGTCAGGCTGGCGAGCCCGGGCCGGACCGGCCGGCTGCCGTCGGCGCCGGCCAGCAGCAGCGAGCCCGCCGCACCGTGCTCCACCACCAGGGCCGCCTGGTCCCCCGCCGGAGCGACGGCCACCGGGGTGGCCCGGCCGGCCGCATCGGGCAACGACAGCGCCCGGGGCGGCGCGCTGAGCGAGCCGACGAACAGCCGCGAGCCGGCATTGCCTTGCGCTGCCAGCAGAAACCGGCCGGCGGTGGCGTCGAGCAGCACGGTGCCGTCCGGTACCAGCTCGGCAGGCAGCCGGTCCAGCCGGCCGGTCCGCAGGTCCAGCAGGCCGGCCGGACCGGCTGCGCCGGCCAGGACCAGGGAGTTCTCGCCGGCCGGCCAGGCCCGGACTGGCGGGCCTTTGACGGCGGCCAGCTCGGTCACCCCGTCCGGTTCCACCAGCAGCACCAGGCTGCGGGAGGCCTGGTGCCGCAACCCCACCGCGAGCGTGCCGCCGCCGGCCGGCGGGGGCAGCAGCCGGCACGGCGCCACCCGGATCGGAGCGGGCCCGGCCGAGCCGGCCGGGTCCAGGACGGTCAGCCGGTGGGCGTCCGGCCCGTGCTCGACCAGCACCGTGCGGCCGTCCTCGAGCGGCAGCCCCACGGTGGCGACGAGATCCGGCACGTCGACGCTGAACCGGTGTCGCGGCCCGGCCGACCCCAGTTCCCAGGCCTGCAGCGCGAACCGGCCGCAAGCGTCGGCGACCACGCTGGTCGAGTACCGGCCACTGGCCGAGAACCGCAGGTTGATCCGGTGCACCACGGGCTGCTCGGGTGCGCTCACCCGGCCTCAACCATCCAGGACCGCGCGCCGCCCTGGCTCAGCCGGAGGAGGAAGTCGAGAGTGCCGGCCATCCCGGTGCCGTAGCCCGCGCCGACCCGCAGGCCGGTCTCGTCCGGCACCACCAGCCGGCCGTCGATCACGGCGGCCCGGGCCACGATGACCGCGGCGAGGTCGGCGGCCCAGTCGCGGTAGTCGGCGGCGCGGGGACTGCCGGCCTGCTCCGCGGCGGCCGCGGCGTCCAGCAGGAACTGGCCGTTGCCGGCCAGCCCGTGGCAGGCCACCGGGGACGGCAGCCAGCGGGCCCGGTGCACGGCGAGCGCCGCGGCGTGCACCAGGTCCCAGTACCGGCTGGCCTGGTCATGGTGTGCGGCGGCCAGCCGGACCAGGAAGGTGCCGACGCCCGAGGCCCCGTTGCACCAGTGCAGCAGCATGTCCTTGGAGCTGACCGGCGAGTTGCGGTCGGTGCGCCAGGTGGCCGCGCCGGTGCGCTCGTCGAGGTCGGCGGCCGCGGCCAGGGTTCGCCCGGCAGCCTCGGCCAGTTCGGAGTACCGGGGTTCGCCGCAGGCCTGCCCGGCGGCCAGCAGGAAGGCGCCGACCCCGGCCACACCGTGCGCGAAACCGAAATGCCAGCTGCCGGCCAGCGCGGAGTCGAAGTCGTCCGGGATCGGCCAGAACACCCCGTCGTCGGTGACGCGGGCCGCCTCGGCCAGGCCGTCGGCGCACTGGCGGGCCCGGTCGAGGAACTCGGTCCGCCCGCTCAGCTGCCACAGCGCGAGCTGGGCAAGCCCGACGCCGGCCACGCCGTGGCAGATGTCGGGGTTGGGCCAGCGGATCGGCAGCCGTAGGCCGAGCTCCTCGGCCCGGCCGGCCAGCTCGGCATCCCGCAGCGTCCCGGCCGCCGCGCGCAGCGCCCAGGCGGTGCCGGCCCGGCCGAAGTACAGCCCGGGCAGCAGCCGGGGCACCCGGTCGAGCCGCTCGGCCATCCAGCCGGTCACCACCGGCAGCGCACCGGCCGCCTGGGAGTAGCCGTGCCCGGCCGCCCGCGCCAGCACGGCCAGCACCCCGGCCGCCCCGTACTGCACGTTCAACGGGTCGGTGCCGCCACCGAAGCCGTCCGTCTCCCACAGCCAGTCGGCGTCCGGGCGCATGGTCGCGATCAGGTGGGCCAGGCCGTCCTCGATCACCCGTTGCACGGTGGGTCCCGCCGGCCGCGGAACAGGGCCGGACGGGGGCTGCTCGCCCTGCAGGAAGTCGGCTGCCTGCGCCAGCGTCCAGCGCCGGCCCGGGTCGGACTCGCACAGCCCGGTCAGCAGCGGCCACCACTGCCGGATCAGCGGCCGGTCGTCCTCGGCCAGCGCGAGCAGCGCGCCGATCCGCTCGGACAGCGTGCGACCGGAATCGGGGCCGTCGGCCAGCAGGGCCGGCGGCGTGCCGAGCGCCAGGTGCACCAGCATCGCGCCGAGCGCGAACCGGTCCGCCGCCGGCTCCTGGGCGACGCCGTAGGCCGGCAGATGCAGCGTCTCCGGTGCGACGAACCCCGGGGTGTAGATCCGCCCCACCACGTCCCCGGGCCGGGCCGCGTGCTCGGTGTCGATCAGGACCAGCTCACCCGCCGGGGTGACCATCACGTTGTTGCTGTTCAGGTCGCGCAGCACCCAGCCCCGCTCGTGCACGGCCGCCACCAGCCGCACCAGCCGCAGCGCCAGCCCGGACGCGTCCGGCACCGGATCGCCCGCCGCCCCGGCGATGGTGTGCGAGAGCGAGCGGCCCTCGACGAACTCCTCGGCCAGGAAGGTGTGGTCGTCGACGTCGAACAGGCTCACCAGGGCCGGGGTCAACGGGCTCAGCTCGGTCAGCACCTTCGCCTCGTAGGCCAGCAGCGCGCGGCTGTCCAGGCCCCGGCGGTCGGAGCCGATGTGCGCCCGGGCCTCCTTGATCAGCACCGGGTAGCCGGTCTTGGTGTCGGTGGCCTGGTACACGCCGCCACGCGCGGAGTGCCGCAGCGCCCGCAGCACCTCGAAGCGGCCGTCCGCCAGGGTCGGCCTGGCGGGCTTTCCGCCGACCGGCTTGCCGGATGTGGCCCCCGGTGCCGGGCCGGTGACCGGTGCTGGGCCGGTCGCCGGTGCCGGGCTGGTGACCGAGGCCGGGCTGGTGACCGGCGAACCGGGCAGCGACAGCGGCGGCACCCAGGCGGGCGGAGTGAACCACGGCTTGCGCTGGTCGGCGACCAGGCCGCCGTCCGGGTCCCGCAGCCGCGCCTCGAAGGACCCGTCGTTGGTCAGCACCCGCACACCCCGGAAGGCGCCGAACCGGTACTGCACGATGCTGCCGGGCCGGTACTGCCGGTCGGAGAGGATCTTGGGCCCGGGCATGCCCACGGTGGCGTCGCACAGCTCGGCGGCCAGCCGGTGGAACTGCTCCTCGTCGGCCGGGTAGGCGGTGAGGAACTTGCCGGCCTGGGCCCGGTCGTAGCGCACCGAGGTCAGCTCGGTGACCCGGTCGAGGTCCTTGGCGAACTTGAACGAGCACCCGTGGCCCAGCAGCACCTGGCCGGCGGCGTGCAGGACCACCGGGGCGGACAGCGGGGTGGCCGACAGGTGCAGCTTCCAGCCCTGCACCCGCTCCACCGGGGCGGTGCCGCTGACGTGACACCAGAAGCCCTCTTCGGTCACCTGGAGGCCGGTCAGGCCCAGCTTGGTGATGGTCTCGCGCACGATGCCGGACAACGGGAAGGGCATTCCCGGCGTAGTCATAAACGCATTCCTGATCCGATTTCTGGGTGGCCCGGGGGGAGGGCTGGACGATCGCGGCGCATCCGTGGGCAGCGTCGCGGCTCGAATCCCACCTCAGATGTCGGGAAATGTAAAGCAGCCGCTACGTAACGACTGAAAGTCGGCCGTTTTGGCGGACAGGCCTCGTCGCGTCAGTCGTCCTTGTCGCGTCCGCGCAGGATGTTGAGGAACTTCGAGCCGTAGCCGGGCCCCTGCACGTTCTCGTACAGGTAGGCGGAGTCGTCCTCGACGTCGTCGGCGCGCTTGGCCCACCGGGACAGCAGGTAGATCACCACCACCGTCCCGACCAGGACCACCCACCAGAACATGCGACCTCCCCGTTCCGTCGGTCCCAGTATGTGCCCCGGACCGGCATTGGCAAAGCATCCGGGCCTCCCCGGCTGGGGCGTTGACGTAGCACCTGCCGGGGAGTTATGTGCTGGCCATGACCAGTCGAGGGATGTGGATCGGCGTGGCCGCCAGCGTGGCCCTGGTGGCGGGCGGAACGGCGGCCGCCGGGCCCGCCGAGGCCGGTGCCGGGCGGCCGCACTGCTCGTCCGGTGCGCACACCCTGTCGCACTACGGCGACCAGCTGTACCCCGAGACCGGCAACGGCGGGTATCGCAGCCTGCACACCGACGTCCACCTGGTCTACGACGCGCCGTCGAACCGGTTCCTGGCCGGCACTCATGTCGACCTGACCGACCGGGCGACGCAGTGCCTGACCGACTTCAGCCTGGACTTCGAGCGCTCGTCCTCCGACCGGGTGGCCGGTCCCGATCTCGCGGTGTCGTCGGTGTCGGTGAACGGCCGGCCGGCGAAGTTCCGCTTCGTCCAGCCCACCTACCCGGGCGACCCCAGGGGCCAGGACGATCCGGACCCGCGCGCCCACCAGGCCGGCCAGCAGAACCCGGTCGGCGGCCCGCGGCACAACCCGCTGCCGCCGGCCTGCGAGCCGCAGCTGACCGGCGACTCGCCGAACGCCCAGGACGGCCAGCCGTGCCCGGCGAACAAGCTGGTGATCATCCCCACCCACCCGATCCGGGCCGGGGCGACCTTCGTGGTGACCGTGCGCTACACCGGGCGGCCCGGCACCCACATCGACGGCGACGGCTCGACCGAGGGATGGTTCCGGTCCGAGACGCCACCCGGCGACGGTGGCTTCGTGACCACCGAGCCGGTCGGCACCGAGGCCTGGATGCCGCTCAACGACCACCCCAGCGCCAAGCCCACCTACGACTTCTACGACACCGTGAACGCCGGCAAGACCGCGATCGCCAACGGCATCCTCCTCTCCCAGCGGCACAACCGGCCCGACGCCCGGTTCCCGGCCGGCTCCACCACCTGGCACTGGCGGATGGCCGCCCCCACCGCGAGCTACCTGGTCGAGAACAGCATCGGCTCCTACGACCTCACCGAGCGCACCGCCGCGAACGGCATCCGGTTCTACCAGGCGCAGTCCTCGTCGTTGAGCCCGGCGCAGCAGGCGGCCAACCGGGCGATCATGGCCGAGCAGCCGGACATCACCGCGTTTCAGAGCCACTTCAACGGGCCGTTCCCGTTCAGTTCCAACGGAATCCTGATCGGCACCCCGGACGCCGGCTTCGAGGAGGAGATGCAGACGATGATCGCCTTCGCCAGCGGCAGCATCGACCTGGAGACCCTCCACCACGAGAACATGCACCAGTGGTGGGGTGACAACGTCACCGAGTCCAACTACGACATGACGTTCTTCAAGGAGGGGATGGCGACCCTGGGCGAGTACCTGTACGAGGCCCGGACGGCGGGTGCCACCGGCGGGCCGGCCGCGTTCCAGGCCAGCCTGGTGGAGCAGTTCAACACCACCTACGCCCGAACCGGAAGCTTCTGGCGGGTCGCCCCGTCCAAGCCGACCGCGTACACCCTGTTCAGCGGCTCGTCCACCTACACCCGCCCCGGGATCGCCTACATCGCGGTGCGGCAGATCCTCGGCCCGGCCCGGTTCAACCTTGCGCTGCAACAGATCCAGCGCCGGTATGGCGGCGGCACCATCGACGAGCGGCAGCTCGAGGCCGCCTTCGCCCGGCAGTTGCCCAACCACAGCAAGGCCTGCCGCGAGAAGCTCGGCCAATTCTTCCGCCAGTGGTTCGACACCGGCTACCCGACAGCTGGCGGCGCGGCCAAGCCGCAGATCACCGGGCCGGGACTGGCCGGTGCCGGCTTCTACGACCGGGACGGCGACTGCGACGGCGACTAGCCACGTCCGTCCTCGACCGCCAGGGTGACCGGCCGGCCGAGGAACCTCTCGAGGTCGGCGTGCTCGCGATCGAGTTGTTGCTTGTCCGATCGGGTGAATCGTTCGAACGGCGTGATCCGGATGGTGGCTGACCGGCCGGACCGGTCCAGCCGCCAGCTGCCGATCACCCGGCCGTCGCGGACCACGGTGGCCTTGATGATGCCGCCGACGTAGACCTGGCCGTAGCGGGCCGGGTCGAGCATGCCGGTGCGATCGCGGTAGCCGATCAGGTAGTTGTCGAACATCGGCAGCAGCCGCAGCGCGGGTACCGGCTCCACCGCACCAAGCGTCCAGCCGCGCCGCCCGTCGAATTCGACCTCGGTCAACTCGTCCCGGACGGCCCTGATCGCCGCGCCGGACGGCAGGCCGGACCAGGTGGTGAAATCGGCGGCGGTGGCCGGCCCGAACGCGCGGAAGTACCGGCGGGCCAGCTCCGCCATCGGGTCGGCGGGCGCCGGTGCGGCCGGCACCCACTCCTCCAGCAGGGCGAACGTCGACTCGCGGCCTGAGTCCCGCGCGCGGCAGGTGACGCCGCGGCAGCTCAGCGCCAGCAGCAGGTGGGTGGCCGCCTGCGGGTCGTCGGCCGGCCGGATGCCGCGTTCGGCCAGCTCCGCGGCGAGCTGGTGGCGGGTCAGCTGCCGGCCGGCGAGGATCTCGCGGGTCAGCGGGATCGCCTTGTCGACAAGCGCCTGGTCGATGCCCAGCTGCCGCCAGCGCACTCCTGTGAACCGGCGTTCGATCATCGGGCCGAACAGGGCGACCAGCCACCGGGCGTCGGAGGCCGCAACCAGGTGCACGGTGGCCCGCATCAGCCAGGGCCGCGCCACGCTGCGCTCGGCGTCGATCGCCTCGACGACGGCTGCCTCGTCCGGGCTGCTGGTGCGGGCCCGGACGCCCAGCCGGGCCGCCGCGGCGTCCTGCGCCTGCAGGCCCGCCGCCGCGACTGCCACCTGCGCGACGGTGTCGGTGCCCCGCCGGGTCAGGCCCTGGCGGGTCATCCGCTCGAGGAGGAAGTCCACGTCCTGCAGTATCGAGCACCGGCGCGCGGGCCCGGGGCGGGGCGCCCTAGCCTGGCGGCATGACGACGAACGACACCCCGTGGGAGCCGCCGCTGGCCGGCACCGAGGCCGAGCATCTGGTGGGCGCGCTGGAGCGGTTGCGGGCAACCTTCCGCTGGAAGGCCGACGGCCTGGACGCCGCCGGGCTGCGGGTCCGGATCGGTGCGTCGTCGCTGTCGCTGGGCGGCCTGCTCAAGCACCTCGCGCTGGTCGAGGAGCAGTACTTCGGCCCCAAGCTCACCGGCGCGCCGCTCGGCCCGCCGTGGAATGCCGTGGACTGGAAGGCCGATCCGGACTGGGAATTCGACTCCGCCGACGGCGACGCCCCGGAGCAGCTGTACGCGCTCTGGGACGCCGCCGTCGAACGGTCCCGCGCCATCCTGCGGGCCGCGCTGGCCGATGGCGGCCCGGACCAGCTGGTGCACCTTGCCTGGTCCGACGGCCGCCGGGCCAGCCTGCGGCGGATCGTGTGCGACCTGATCGAGGAGTACGGCCGGCACACCGGGCACGCCGACCTGCTGCGCGAGGCAGTGGACGGGCGGGTCGGCGAGGACCCGCCGCCCGGTTGGCGTCCCGGATCCGGCCGGGACTGAGCGCTACGGCTTGGGAAGCAGGCAGCCGGCCTTGGCCAGGTCGAGGGTGTTGTGCGTCAGGCAGGTGGTGATCCAGTAGGTCTGCTGGCCGTAGCCCTCGCCCTTGACGACCGTGGTGGTGCCGCCGGGATTGATCTCGCACGGGTTGTTCAGCGTGCAGGAACCACCGTCGGTGTTGGCGGTGTTGTTGATGCCGACGATCTTTCCGTTGTTGTCGTCGACGATCGGTGAGCCCGAGGTGCCGGCGACGAGCTGGCAGCCGGAGGTCGGGTCGTAGCGGATCGAGTCCTGCCAGGTCCAGAAGGCCTCGTTCACCGCGGGAGCGAAACCGTCGATCCGGCAGGAGTAGGTGGTCTGCCAGTACCCGGACGCGATGGTGACCGCGCGGCCGTCGACCGGATGGGTCGAGGCGAGGGTCAGCGCCTTGATTCCGGTGGCGCGCTTGATCTCGGCGTAGGTCTGGGTGAGCCGGTACAGCGCGATGTCGGTGCCGGTCATGGTGGCGTAGAGCAGCCGGTCGGTCTGCACCTGGCCCACCGTCCGGCCCCGGGCGTCGAGCAGGTCGCCGGTGCGGGAGCTGGGCTGGTCGGTCAGCACCACGCCCGGCAGGATGAAGACACCCTCCCAGCAGTGGCCGTTGGTGAGCATCAACGCCTGGTCCTTGTCCCGGGATGTCGGGTAACGGACCAGGCTGGCCGAGCATTCGGGCGGCAGCTTGATCATGCCGGCGAGGCTGGCCTGGTGCGACGGGGGCGCAACCTGGCGGGCGCTGCTCGGGACCACCGGGGTGGTGGCCTTCGGGGGCGGGGTCGGGGTCGGGGTCGCGTCGGCGGGCGTGACGGTCAGTGCGGTGGCGGCGACCGCGGTGGCGGTGGCAGCCATCAGCCGCCACGAGCGCCGGCTGGTAGATGTGAAGAAGGGCATGAACTAACTAGCTCCGGACGTAGGTGGATGGGTATGCCTTACGGCCTACCTTGGGCTGGTCTCGGTCGTGCTGACCACCGCGATCGTGCCGCACTACTCCATACACCATCGTGGCGGGGTGTTGGCTCACCATCTGTTCACATGCCACGTTTGCCGACGCTGTATGACCCGTTGGCACAAACCGGCTGACGCTTGATGTCGTATGACTGATCCGACAATAGCCGGACTAGCGGCGATGGGTCGCGGGCGATCCGGGCCCGGGACAGCACCGGCTGGGCGGCCCGAGGACCGCCCACTATCCCGGTCAGATCAGGGGTTTGGGGAGCAGGCAGCCGGCCTTGTCCAGGTCGAGGGTGTTGGCCGAGGTCAGGCAGGTGGTGAACCAGTAGGTCTGCTGGCCGTAGTTCTGGCCCGGGGTGGAGGTGAAGCTGCCGTCCGGGTCGACCTCGCACGGGTTGTTCAGCGTGCACGCCTGGCCCTGCTCGTTCAGGGTGTTGTTGATGCCGACGATCTGCAGGGTGGTGTCGTCGACGATCGGCGAGCCGGAGGTGCCACCGACGGTCAGGCAGGTGGCGTCCGGGTATTGGTAGCGGATCGAGTCGTGCCAGGTCCAGACGGCCTCACGCAGCGTGGGAACGAAACCGCTGATGGCGCAGGAGTAGGTGGTCTTCCAGTAGCCGGACGGGATCGACACCGCGGTCCCGTCGGCCGGGTGGGACGAGGCGATGGTCAGCGCGCTGAGGCCGGTGGCATCCTCGATCTGGGCGAAGGTCTGGGTCAGGCGGTACAGCGCGACGTCGGTACCGGTCATGGTGGCGTAGAGCAGCCGGTCGGCCTGCACGGTGGCCACCGGCTGGCCACTGGCGTCGAGCAGCTCGCCGGTACGGATGCTGGGCAGGTCGACCAGCACCACGCCCGGCGGCAGGACAACGCTGCCCTCCCAGCAGTGGCCGTTGGTGAGCATCAGGGCTCGGTCGGTGTCCGAGGAGGACGGGTAGCGGGCCAGGCTCGCCGAGCAGCCGCTGTCCAGTGAGATCGTGGCGGCCAGGCCGGCGCTCTGCAGCTGCTGCACAGCGGGCTGGGGGCTGACCGGAGCAGCGCTAGCCGCGGCGGTCGGGACGGTCAGGGCGGTGGCGGTGACCACGAGGGCGGCCAGCAGTTGGAACGGGCGCCGGCTGATACGCGAGAGGAACGTCATGGGGGCAGCTCCAGGTAGGCGGGTGCGTTCGTTACCACCTACGCTGTGCCGATTTCGGGCATGCCGGCCACCGCGATCGTGCCGAGTTGATCTTGTTAAGCCCCGGTTCAGGTTGGTCTGTGCTAGCCGACGGCGGCGCGGCCGGGCAGTTCGCCCGGGCCGCGCCGCGTGTTCGGTACTACGGCTTGGTGAGCAGGCAGCCGGTCTTGTTCAGGTCGATCGTGTTGGTCGAGGTCAGGCAGGTGGTGAACCAGTAGGTCTCCTGGCCGTAGTTCTGGCCCTGGGTGTAGGTGAGGCTGCCGTCGGCGTTGACCTCGCAGGGGTTGTCCAGGGTGCAGGCCTGACCCTGCTCGTTGCTGGTGTTGTTGACGCCGACGAGCTGCAGGGTGGTGTTGTCCACGATCGGCGAGCCGGACGTGCCACCGATGGTCTGGCAGGTGGAGTTCGGGTACAGGTAGCGGATCGAGTCGTGCCAGGTCCACCGGTCCTCACGCAGGGTGCCGACGAAGCCGTTGATCGCGCAGGAGTAGGTGGTCTTCCAGTAGCCGGACGGGATCGAGATCGCGCGGCCGTCGACCGGGTGGGACGAGGAGATGGTGAGTGCGTTCAGGCCGCCGCTGGTGCTCCTGATCTGGGCGAAGGTCTTGTTCAGTCGGTACAGGGTGACGTCGGTGCCGGTCATGGTGGCGTAGAGCACCAGGTCGGCCTTGAGGGTGGCCACCGCCGTGCCGTTGGCGTTGAGCAGCTTGCCGGTACGGGAGCTGGCCCGGTTGACCAGCACCTGGCCCGCGGCGAGGAAACCGCCCTCGTAGCAGTGCCCGTTGGTGAGCATCATCGCCCGGTCGGTGTCCAGCGACGAGGGGTAGCGGACCAGGCTGGCCGAGCAGTTGCTCAGCGCGATGGTCGAGGCCAGGCCCACGGCCTGCAGCTGCGGCACGACCTTGTTCGAGCTGACCGGGGCGGCGGTGGCGGCCGGTGCGGGCGTTGCCGCGGCGGCGGTCGAGATGGTGAGAGCGGTCGCCGCTATCGCGGTGGTGGCGGCGGCCAGCAGCCGGAACGGGCGCCGGCGCGCGTTGGGGAGGAAGCTCATGTGGGCAACTCCGAAGTAGCGGGGTGGGAAGGTGCGGCTAGCTAACCCGGCCAAACGTCACAGGTCAAGGAAAATGCGCCGCGTCCGAAGTACCGCGTCCGAGCTAGTCGCTCCCGGTGCTGTGCTGGCGGAACAGTTCCAGGCAGCGCCGCCAGGGTGCGGCGTCGGTCCACAGGCCGGGCACCGCGCCGACCAGCTCGGCCGAGAAGCTGCTGCTGGCCTCGCGAGGCAGCAGAGAGGGCAGATTGTCGATCGCGATGACCTCCAGCCCGGCGCCCGGGACCTGGTACACCGGCTCCTGCCAGCTGGTCGTCTCGGGATAGAGCGGGAACAGGTTGTAGGGCGATCCGACGTCGCAGGTGACGTCACAGAGCACGTCCAGCCGGTGCGGCGCCGCGAGATCCTCGACCGTCAGGTAGGGCCGGGTGGGCTGGTTGGTCAGCACGGTGTTCACCAGCACGTCGTGATCCAGCATCGCCGCCCGGTCCAGCTGGCGGGTCTCGGCCACGTCCCAGCCGGTCACCGGCAAGCCGGCGGCGGAGAGCGCATCGCGGGCGCCGGTACCGGACCGGCCGAGTGCACCCAGGACCAGCACCCGGGGCCGGCCGGCAGCCGCCTCGGCCAGCCGCCGGTCCAGCTGCTCGCGGGTGCCGGGCCGCACCGGCGGGTCGAGCACCCCGGCGTGCTGCAGCACCGCCAGGGCCGCGCCGACATAGCCGGCCCAGTACCCGAAGGCGGCCAGCCGCCGGCCGGCGTCGTCGGTGAGGTACTCCAGGTCCAGCAACGCACCGCCGCCCGCGGCGAACCGGTCCAGCAACAGCCTGGCCCCTGGTTGGTTCTTGTAGGCGTGGCCGAAGAACACGTGCCGGTGCCGCAGCGGGTACGGCTCGGCGGGCAGCTCCTTCAGGCCCAGCACCACGGCGGCAGCCGGCGCGTCGGTCCAGCTGCCGGTGTCGGCGAGCCGGGCGCCGGCGGCGGCGTACTCGGCGTCGGGGAACACCCGGTGGGTCGAGGACTCGACCACCACCTCGATGCCCGCTGCGGTCAGCTTCGCGACGTCGTCGGGCACCAGGGGCGCGCGGCGCTCGTCGGACCGGGACTCGGCGCGCAGCCACAGGACGGGGTCGGCGGCGGATGACGACTGCAGGCTGGTCACCGTGGGCTCCTCCAGCGGTCGGCCGGGTTCGTTCGTCCATGGCTCACGGCTATTGGAGCCGCTGAACTACTTCGGTTGATGGGTGACAGATCTAGTTCGGTTGTTTGGTGACACTCGTTTTCAGAGTAGGACGACCGCCGGGGATCGACGCTCGTTTCTTGCGGACCTCCCCTCGGTGCTCGCGCTGC